>Ga0183096_1000929_pt1 | contig 29534 bp, 23 predicted proteins | sample Biomet5_FD_127791 | JGI IMG/M metagenome (GOLD analysis project Ga0183096, IMG submission 127791) | Microbial communities from bioreactor (seeded with sewage sludge) at LBNL, California, USA - Biofuel metagenome 5 (version 2) (version 3) | ecosystem: Engineered > Bioreactor > Anaerobic >... | reverse complement strand
TTCTACCAGGGTAGGCTCATTTCTTTTTTTTCATGATGCTTAATATTTATGGATTAAACCAGGGCTCAATTTACCAATTATCAATAACTTTGGTTTGGAGCTAGCCCGTAGGGATTTAGTTCAACATTTTGTAAATTGCATTGCGGTTTCGGTGGGTTGCCGTCTTCGGTTCCCGTTTCGATTTCCTTTCGTCCTTCGGACAGGAAATCTCTTCGCAAACCGCAACGTCAACATGCAATTTTCCGTTATAGCACATATAAATTCGTGCAAATTCAGACACTTAGGCTTTGATTTTGGAAACTTATAAGTTACCTTTGTCACATGAAAAAAGTTCGAGAGGTAATAGCATATCGGAATTATTTTGAGGATTTTCTTAGGGAACAACCGATTAAAATTCAAAACAAAATCTTTAAAGTAATTGAGATTATTGAATCATACGAGAGGATTCCGACTCATTACCTCAAATATATTTCAGGAACACCTGGACTTTTTGAAGCGAGGATAAAACTTGGCTCAAATATTTGGAGAGTGTTTTGCTTTTTTGACGAGGGTAAACTTGTAATCTTGCTAAATGGATTTCAAAAGAAGACACAAAAAACGCCTAAAAAAGAGATTGATAAAGCAACACGATTAATGTCCGAGTATTTCGCCGAAAAACAAAAGGAGGACAAAAAATGAATACAACTAGTTGGAGTGAAATAAAAGACAGAGTATACGGAGAAAAGGGAACCGACAGACGAGACGAGTTAGAACGAGACTTTGAGGCTTTTCAAATTGGACTAAAACTCAGGGAGGCACGAGAACAAAAAAATATGACTCAAAGTCAATTAGCTGAGAAACTAGAGAAGAAAAGAACCTATATTTCTCGGGTTGAGAATAATGGAAGTAACCTGACGTTGAAGACGCTTTACGACATAGTTGAAAAAGGACTTGGAGGTAAAGTAAACATCTCGATTGAACTATAATCAAATACGTGCTATAACATTTTGTATATTTCATAGCGGTAGCAGCGGTATGCGTGGGGCGGATTCTCGCCCCGATTGTCCTTGTCCTAGCGGACAGACAATCGCACCGTAATCCGCTACGCAACATACAATTTTCCGTTAGCACCAATCCCCCTTATTTCCTGAACGAAATTAAATTCCCTTGCTAACGGGATGAGTTGTAAATTGGTACGGCTCTATGTTAAACCGGTTTTTAAAGTGGTGCATCGAAGCTCGGGCGCAATCCTGGTCGAAATGTAAAAGCCCATGAATCTGTAGTTCACGGGCTTGTTGATAAATTCAGTGGTGGTTCCGGTTAACCGGAAACCCCGTTCAGAATAATTTTCAGATATAAAGATACATTTCCTTAGGGCCATTTTTATTCACCTTTAAATTTTTTATGATGAACCGAAAAATGGAAATGGAAATTGTCAATCCCCATTGTGCGGGTATTGATATTGGCAGTAAGTCTCATTTTGTGGCCATTGGCCAATCATTGGATGATGTACGTGAATTTGGGGTTTATGCAGATGACCTGACAGCAGTATGCCATTGGCTGAAAGAATCCGGGATTGCTTCAGCTGCCATGGAGAGTACAGGGAGTTACTGGCAAAATCTCTATGTGGAATTGGTCAGTCATGGTTTTGAGGTTGTGCTTTGCAATGGAAAGTTTACCCGCAATGCGAAGGGAAAGAAAACCGATGTAAAAGATTGTCGATGGATACAAAAATTACACACGCTGGGACTACTCACCGGAAGTTTTCTCCCTGACTTTACCACCGAACAACTTCGCACATATTGTCGTCAGCGGACAAACTGGATAGAACTTTCATCTGGAGCATCACAGAAGATGCAGAAGTATCTCCGGTTACTCAATTTCCGGTTAGATGTAGTAGTCAATGATATTTGCGGGCTGACCGGCCTGACCATTATCGAAGATATCTGCAAAGGGAACCTTGATGCTCAAAAACTGGCTTCCCATCGCCATTATAATTGCCGAAAATCAGAAGAGGAAATAGCCAAAGCTTTAAAAGGGAATAACCGTGAGGATTATCTGTTTGGCCTGAAACAGGAATTTGAATCGTACAGATTTTACCAAAAACAGATCGATGCCTGCGACAAACAAATCGCCCTGTTTCTGAAAACACAAATCAATGCGTATCCCGAAAAAAAGAAATTAAAAGCCGAACCCAAAAATCACAAGAAGATCAACAAAAACACAGTCAAAAACCTGGACATTAATCAGGCAGCATTCCAATATTTTAACGGAATTGACTTAATGAAAATCGAGGGTCTTAGCTACTCAACTGTTTTGACTATCATGAGTGAGATTGGTTCCGATGGGTTCTCAAAATTTAAAACAGCCAAACAGTTTACCTCCTGGCTTAGGCTGGCTCCCAACAACAAAATATCCGGAGGAAAAATTTTGAGCAACCATATTCCAAGAGGAAGTAACCGATTGAAGATTGTCTTACGGCAGGCTGCCAATGCTATCGGGAACCTGAAAGATACCCACTTGTCTGATTTTTTCCGAAGAGTAGCATACCGAAAAGGAAGGCAGGCGGCTGTAAGTGCAACTGCCCGTAAACTGGCAGTAATTATCTGGAACATGGTAACCCGTAGAATACAATACCAGCCACCTACTGATTATTTGTTTCTTGACCAGAAAAGAAAGTTAAAATTGGTATCGGGAATAAAACAGAATATTGTTAAATTTGACATAAAACCTGAAGATGTCGGATTTTGCAACTCCCTGAATTTAAGTGCAATTCTTTGACGTTAGTCAGAATCAGGTATGCAGGGGATTTTTCTTTGTCTTATTTTTTTACCCTTTTTATGGTCGTAAACCCGAAGATTATTCACATCACAACACAATTGTCTTATATGGAACCGTCTTCTGTTTATACAACAAAAAAGTGGGTGACTAATCAGTATATGAAAGTTAGTTTTTCAGCAAACCCTAAAGTAGAAATACTCATAAAAAAAACGGTTCGCAACAAATATTGAACGGTTAACAACAAATATTGAACGGTTAACAACATTCGCCACAGACGAAAAAAAAACTTTCCTTCCTTTGTTTGAAATTCCTGTATTTTACGGGATAGACAAATTATTCTTTTACCAACAAAATTATGTAACTATGAAAAAACACATGTTTTTAAAACATTTATTTAGGGAAAAACTAGCTTTGTCTGTATGGGTTTTATCCCTTTTGTTTTCGGTGTCATCATGCCAGAACGACCCTGTTATAGGGGAAGAGCCATCGTTAAAGGCGGGTGAACAAACCATCGATCTGAATAGCTTCACCCCCGATGAAGTAAATGCAGTGATAAAGTCAGGTTCCAATGTGGTGCTTAAAGACGGCGATAAAGAAATTAAGGTTAGCAAGTTTGAGAGCATGGAGGACAAAATGGAAATTAGTTTTTTGGGGGAGAAAATCAGCGTTTACCATGCAAATGATTCTGTATCGGTATTCGTATCTGACAACTATGCTTATTTAAATGTAGATGGGCAGGCATCATACAAGATGGGTTACATAGCATCGACTAAGGAAGATGAAATAAATGAAGTTTTTCAGTCATATTCTGCTGATCCCAATGTGGTAACGGTCTCGGAAAAAAAGAGCTCCATAAAAATCAATTTTACCAAGGTACAAGAGCGAAGCCTCTTACTGAAAGAAGCTAATTGCATAGAAGAAGAAGTAGCGGAAACGATAAATAACGTTGCTACAGAAAAAACTTATATCAACCGTAATGGATATGTAACTCTAAATGTACTTATAGAATACCAGAACTATACTACTACTTATAAAACAAAAATAATAAAAGGTCTTTCTTATTTAGCACAATCAATAGGTGATGTATTTACAGGAGGGATATCCGCCCCTAGATATGGGTATAATTACGTATCCCCATTATTTTCTGGATACTCGCCACAAACCAGTTACACAAAATTTTATTTTATAGTCGATGCTGTAACGACTCCTCTTGATCCATATCAGTTTAGCTATGCACACATTTTTAGAGAAAAATTTATAGAATATGTACAGACCAGAGGTTTAAAAGGGGCTGACAGCGATATATTTTTGTATATGACACCCTATTCTTTTGGAGGCGGCACCGTTGCTGCTACTGCTAGTAACGCTTACAAAATTAGCAGGAAAGAAAATCCTGGTGCATATGGTGTTTTGACGATAAAAAATAACTCGTCGGATTATTTCATTACAAAAATAGTTAGCAAAATGTTCGGGGCAAAGACGGTTTATGGAGATGGTTATGCAATTTATGATGTAATGTACTCAAAATCATATTCATATCCTAATAGTTTCCTGCATCTTTGGTATAACAGCGAGGGAGGTAAACTCAACCGTAAAATCATTTATAACAATCTTCATTAATAAAATAAAACAATTTTCTCGTGGTTTTAAAACCACGAGAAAATCTTAACAGCCTTGGATTTTATGCGGTTATGGCACCAAAAAAGAAGCATAACTGACGGTTTTCACAAATAACCTGTAATTAGTCATCCCTTAAAAAGTCAGATTCAGATATTGTAGAAAGAGATAATAGGGTAATTTTTTCAAGAACTGAACTTCGACAGATTCTCTGATCCTCCGTTTTTGTATTGTAAAGCCGGAGAGAACTGTTCTGAGCAAGGACAGAGGAATCCAGCGGAACAAAAAACCGGGCAAAATTTTTAATTTCCGCAACAAACGGCGGAAGTTAAAGGCCGATGCAGCCATCAGGGCATTAATCTGATCCCCGGAAAAACGTTTCAGGTAATTTCTTGCCATACGGATTCCCTTTGAATGTGACCACAGAAACAATCACATTGGTAGTCTTTGTTATGGCAAACGAAACCTTCGTGCCAAACTCATACTTTTTGTGCTCCTTCCCTTTGGCTATGCAACTTACCTTGGGGCTCGTGCAAACTGTATATCTTGTTCTTACTTTGCCTGGTCTGAGACAATACTCTTTTGAATAAATCCAGTTCTGACCTCCTTCCCGAATCCTCCGGCAGTTTCCTTTCCGGTTCCCGAACCAGCCTCCCGGCTATGGTCTTTATCTTCCTTTCCGATGACAAAGCTTTCTTTTTATTCTTCGCATGTGTTTTGAATCGCTGGTTGAGCATATGCTCCCTGACCGTAGCCTGTAGCTCTGCCGCAAGACGATCCCTTCTCTCTCTGCTATCTTCCGGCATTTGCCTGTTATCCGCACGGACAACTTCAAATCCGTCGGAAAGGTGATATTCTTTTCCTGTACCGTGGTATCTATTGATACTGACTTCTGACGTGCATCTTTTCCCTGCAACTCTACCGATATCCGGAATATCTTTTCGACCCCTTCTTTTCCTAACCGGTGCCGAAAATGTACCAGGTCGCTCGCTGCACAAGGCATACTCCACTGAAAATGCGTCTCCCCACTGAAATACTGAAAGTATGGGTTCTCTACCCATCCGGACACTATCGACTCATCACTCAGATTGTATAACTGCTTTAGTATCAGCAATGATACCATTAACCGGATCGGCTTGGCCGGACGACCATAATCAATGTAATATTCTGTAAACTCTTTATCTACTGATTCCCAGTCTATTTTACCTGTCAGCTGATACAACGGATGACGTGGGTTCAGCTGCTCTTTTAACGTCTGAAATAAAAAATTCATTTGCCCGGATTGTTTGTTTTTGCCTACCATTTTTCTGCTGGATTTTTCCCTGATTTGCACAATATCCTGCAAATATTATCATTCCTGTCTACTACGAAATCAACAATTATCTGTTAATAATCAACACATTCGCTACTTCTTAAGGGATGACTAATTACCGGGAATGGCTCATCTTTTTTCTGAACAATATTCATAAATACGATAACGATTACAGCAAGAATCTGGACGAACTGCTCCCTCACAACTTCATACTGCAAAACCGGAATTTCAGCAGTCCCGTCTCTTAAACCTATCAAAGTTCTCTGAATATTTTAGAGAAACTTTGATAGTAGGATACTTTTTCCGTATAAACAACACGAGGTTTACCATATGCTTACGTTTCGTTTCCAACGCTCGGGGGAAATGACTAATTTTATGGCTCGAAAATAAATATAATATATTGGCGAATATGAGAGCACTTAAATGGATAGCAACAAAAAAAATATAATCATATATAAAACTGCTGACGGTAAAGCATCGGTTGCTTTATACGCTAAAGATGGCAACATTTGGATGAATCAAAATCAGCTTGCTGAACTTTTTGCCACTACTAAGCAAAACATCGGACAGCACATATCTAATATACTGAATGAAGGAGAATTAGAACAAAATTCAGTTGTAAAGAATTTCTTTACAACTGCCGATGATGGTAAAGATTATAATGTTACTTTCTATTCGCTTGATATGATTTTGGCTATCGGTTTTCGGGTGCGTAGCAAACGTGGCACACAATTCAGAATTTGGGCAAATAAGAATCTAAAAGAGTATATGGTTAAAGGGTTTGTGATGGACGATGAACGATTAAAGAATCCAGACGGCAGACCCGACTATTTCGATGAATTGCTGGAACGCATTCGAGATATCCGAGCATCGGAAAAACGTTTCTATCAAAAAATCAAAGATTTATTCGCACTTAGTAGCGATTACGATGCAGATGATAAGTCAACCCAAATGTTTTTTGCCGAAACGCAAAATAAGCTTCATTATGCAGTAACTGGAAAAACAGCTGCCGAACTGATTGTGTCACGAGCGAATGCAAACAAACCTAATATGAATCTGACTTCGTGGAAAGGTGCAATTGTCCGTAAACAAGACATCTTCATTGCTAAAAATTACCTAACTCACGATGAAATTGACACATTAAACCGATTAACGGTTATCTTCCTTGAAAGTGCTGAGTTAAGAGCTAAAAACAGAATGGATATTACCATCGACTTTTGGAGAGAAAACGTAGATAAAATTCTTGATTTGCACGATAAGAAAATTCTAAAAAATGCAGGTTCAATAAGTAAATCGGAAATGGAAAAACTTGTAAACGAGGTTTACGTAAATTTCGATAAGCGAAGAAAAGAATACGAAGCAATCGAAGCCGACAAAGAGGATTTAGAGGAACTAAGAAAATTGGAGCAAGAAATAAAACAAAAGAAAAAAGAATAAGCCAACGCAAACATCCACACACATTGCCAAGTCACACAAGCCGACACACAAACCAAAACTTGGCAATAAGTGTTTCTGTTCCAACGCACGGCTGAAAATACGTAGCAAATTGAAAGAGAAACAAGAATAAAACATTAACCACCAGGTGCTAACAATCTGTCATAGTGCATAGGGCGTGAAGTGAGTATTTGAGGCTTGGGTGCTTTCTACAGCACCGCCGAAGCGCAGCTTCGACGGCGAGTCCAAATTGCAGGTGTCAAACCTGCGCCTCGGCTACTTAGCGGCTTGGGGTGAAATTCCCCTTGCCTACTCGATGCCGAGACCGTTAGAGCCAATGGAACGGGTGCGGAGAATAAAGGTGTTAATCGCCTTAAATATGCGGAGAATAATTGGTATATTTGTCGCAAATTTAATTTGAAATGGCAAAATATATCTATCAATACAGCAATTGGCCCAATTTTACTTGGGATGAAAAAGAAATTCAAGGATTATTAGGAAAAGTTCGACATTTACAAGGAAAGCTTTTCGGGCAAATGAGTGCTCTTGGATTCTCTGTTAAAGAAGAAACAATGCTTTCGACTTTGACACTTGACGTATTGAAATCATCTGAAATTGAGGGCGAAATATTAAACTATCAACAAGTTCGCTCATCAATAGCTCGAAAATTAGGAATAGATTATGCAGGAATGGTTTATTCTGGTAGAGATATTGAAGGTGTTGTTGAAATGATGCTTGATGCTACACAAAACTATCTTAATTGCTTAGATGAGGAAAGATTATTTGGTTGGCACGCTGCACTTTTTCCAACAGGCAGAAGTGGAATGTTTAAGATTGATGTAGCTTGTTATCGTAGTGGAGAAATGCAAGTTGTTTCAGGGACAATGGGTAAAGAAAAAATCCATTATCAAGCACCTCCGCCATCAGAAGTAAAGTTTGAAATGGATAGATTTCTCGAATGGTTTGAGAAAGAGAACAAGTTGGATTTAGTAATAAAATCAGCAATAGCCCACTTCTGGTTTATTATTATACATCCTTTTGATGATGGAAATGGGCGTATAGCAAGAGCTATTTCGGATTTGTTGCTAGCTCGTTCAGATGAAAGCTCACAACGGTTCTATAGTTTATCTGATCAAATATTGCAGGAAAGAAAAGTTTACTATGAAATACTGCAAAGAACACAATTTAGTAATGGAGAAATCACGGAATGGTTAGTTTGGTATTTGAATTGCCTTTATCGAGCATTAAAAAATTCAACTGAATCAGTTCAAAAAGTACTTCATAAAACTGAATTTTGGGATAAACATAAAGAAACGGCTTTAAATGCTCGCCAAAGATTAATGATTAATAAGTTATTTGATGGATTTGAAGGTAATTTAAAGTCATCAAAATGGGCAAAAATCACAAAATGTTCTTCTGACACAGCATTAAGGGATATTAAAGACTTAATTGAAAAAGGAATATTAAAACAAGAAGAATCAGGTGGAAGAAGTACAAATTACGAATTGAATGAATTTTAACCACAGTTGCTAATCAAGTAGATGGCCGGTGAGCCATTCGTCCACCGGAGCACCTCTTACACCACACGTACGTACGGGTCTCGTATACGGCGGTTCGCTAAGTCATCGGGAATTGTAAAGAGTAATGGCCATCCATTTTGAACGGACTGATTTGATTGTAGAGTTTCCGGCAGAAGGAATTCTTAAAACCGGGTTTTGTATTATATAACATCAACTGACAGGCTTTCAGAATAAAAAGTTTTAAATGTATTTTTTACTTTTGTTGTAGACAATTGAATCTCAGCTAAACTAATAACTATGAAATTCCTGATTATCCCGCTATTATTTATTCCCGTTTTGTTTTTTTCGTGTTCCCCGGAAACAAAAAATAATGAGTTGAATTCTAAGAATTTAATTCAGTTTATTCCACCCCTCAATACCAGCCGGATGAGGCTTTTCGATTCAGGCTGGAAGTTCGGAAAAGGTGATTTTAACGGGGCCGGACTTGCCGGTTTCGACGACGGTCGGTGGCGTACGGTTGATCTTCCGCACGACTGGAGCATTGAAGACCTGCCCGACCAGAAAGAGGGTGAAATAACAGGGCCGTTTGATAAAAACAGTGTCGGCGGTTACAATACCGGTTTCACGGTTGGCGGAACAGGCTGGTACCGCAAATCGTTTGTGGTTGATGAGGCCGACCGTAACAAACAATTCAGTATTTATTTTGACGGTGTGTACATGGAGTCAGAAGTCTGGCTGAACGGACATTTGCTGGGAAACCACAAATATGGTTACACGCCGTTTTATTTCGAAATGAATAAATACCTGAATCCGGCAGGAGAAAACAACGTTCTGACGGTAAAAGTGCAGAATACCGGAGTGAACAGCCGCTGGTATTCAGGTTCGGGTATTTACAGGCATGTGTGGCTGCGGGTTGCCGGAGCATTACAGATTCCGGTTTGGGGAGTTTATGTAACAACGCCTGAAATTTCTAACGAAAAAGCAAAAGTTGCAGCTATGATTTCCATCGAAAACAATGCCGGTTCTCCGGCTGGTTTCATCGTAAAAAATACAATTTTTTCTCCTGAAGGAAAGGAACTTACCAGCAGTGAGAAAACCGGGGAAATTGAAAGCGGAGGAAAAAAGGAGTGCAACACGTCTTTCGATATTTCAAATCCTGAACGTTGGTCGGTTAACTCGCCTTCGCTTTATATGCTGAAGACAGAGCTTATCGTCAATGAAAAAGTTGTGGATACAGAGCAAACGACTTTTGGCATACGGAGCCTTTCTTTTACTTCTGGAAATGGTTTTTTGCTGAACGGAAAACCGGTTTTGTTGCAGGGCGGTTGCATGCATCACGACAATGGCCCGCTGGGTTCTGCTGCTTTCGACAGGGCTGAACAACGGAAAATAGAAATTCTGAAAGCCAACGGATTCAATGCCATCCGTACCAGTCATAATCCGCCTTCACAAAGTTTGCTCGATGCCTGCGACCGGCTTGGGATGCTGGTTGTCGACGAGGCTTTCGATATGTGGGAAACAGCTAAACGGAAAGACGACTACCACCGTTTTTTCAGGGAATGGCACGAAACAGATTTGCGATCGATGATATTACGCGACCGTAATCACCCGTCGGTTATTATGTGGAGCATTGGAAATGAAATACCTGAGCGGGCCGATTCGTCGGGCATCCGGATTGGAAAAGACCTGATACGAATTGTAAAGGAATTGGACTCAACCCGTCCGGTTACCAATGCAATCTGTAGTTTCTGGGAAAGCAAAGATAAAGTCCGTGAATGGAAAGAATCGGCTCCGGCTTTTGCGCTTCTCGATGTTTGCGGATATAATTATCAGTATATGAGATATGAAGAAGACCATGCTCAATACCCTCAACGGGTTATTGTCGGCACCGAGTCATTCCCGATGGCGGTTTATGACAATTGGGAAATAATCCGCGAGAAGCCATATATAATCGGCGATTTTGTCTGGACTGCATTCGATTATTTAGGTGAAGCCGGAATCGGACAGGCAGTGGCTGGCCCGACATCGATGAGCTGGCCCTGGATTAATGCGAACTGCGGCGATATTGATCTGATCGGCTTTAAAAAACAGCAGTCGTACTACCGCGATGTGGTTTGGAACCGCAGTCCTTTGGAAATGGGTGTTGAAGAAATTGCACCTGGAGGGAAACAGTGGCAGATCAGCGGATGGGGCTGGCGAAGGGAACAACAGAGCTGGACATGGCCCGGCAACGAAGGCAAGAGCATGAATGTATACGTCTACTCACAATGTAAAGAAGTACGCCTCGAATTAAACGGCAAAGTCGTTGAAACACAAACGGCAAAGCCTGATTCGAAATTTGTTTACCTGTTTCGTGTTCCGTACCAGCCGGGAGAGCTGAAAGCCATTACCCTTGCTGACGGGAAAGAGGTTGCTGAAAAGTCATTAAAAACAACAGGCCCGGCTGCCATGCTGAAAATAACTGCTGACCGGCAACTCATTACTCCCGACCGGAACGATCTGGCTTACCTGACTGTTGAGCTGGTCGACAGCAACGGAAACCGGGTTTATAATGAAGATAAAACAATCGGTTTTACAGTGAAAGGTGAAGCCGGAATTATCGGCGTCGGCAACGGGAATCCGACAGAGGCAAAAAGTTTTCAGGCCGATCATTGCAAAACCTGTCACGGAAGGGCAATCGTTATTCTGAGGCCGTCCGGCAAACAGGGCAACGTGGTTTTAACGGCAACTGCCGACCGGTTGCCCCCTGCATCCTGTAACCTCGGAGTAAATCTGCAGAAATAGTATTCTGATTTTCAAAATCAGTAGGAACCAAATTCATATATTCAAAATTCTGTTCATCAAAATAGTTTAATCATGGCTAAACGAGTTGTTTCTTTAATTCTGTTTTGTTCTATTTTAATCACATCATATTCTCAGCAAGTCAGGAAATCTGTATTGCTTGATAAAAGCTGGAAGTTTACAAAAGGCGATTTTCCGGATGCCAGTCAGCCCGGGTTTAACGACGATTCGTGGCAATCCGTAACCGTTCCTCACGATTGGGCTATTTACGGGCCTTTCGACGAGATGAACGATGTCCAGAAACTGGCTATCACTCAAAATCTGGAAAAGAAGGCTTACCGTCAGACCGGGCGGACAGGCGGACTTCCGTATGTCGGAACCGGCTGGTACCGGAGAACTTTCGACGTGCCTCAGTTCCATAAAGAAAATCAGTGCGTAACCCTTCTTTTTGACGGCGCGATGAGCGAAGCCCGTGTTTTTGTGAACGGCAGGGAGGCGATATTCTGGCCTTACGGATACAATTCGTTTTATGTCGATGTGACTGATTTTCTGAATAAAGACGGGAAAAACAATCTGCTGGCTGTCCGGTTGGAAAACAGGGAACAATCTTCCCGCTGGTATCCCGGCGCCGGGCTTTACCGGAACGTCCACCTGATTGTAACCGGTAAAATTCATATTCCGGTATGGGGAACATTTATAAATACCCCGTTTGTTTCTGCTGAATATGCGTCTGTTCATCTGGACATACAGTTTGAAAACCTGCCTGAAGGTGCTGAAATTCATGTCGAAACAGCGATTGTGGATATGAACGGGAATCAGGTTGCATCTAAAAGCAATACGCAGAAAATAAATCACGGCCGTCCGTTCGGACAGAATTTCATTGTAAATAATCCGCATTTGTGGTCGCCTGAAACGCCTGTTCTGTACAGGGCCGAGACAAAAGTGTTTTATCAGGATAAACTGGTCGATGCGTACACAACCCGCTTCGGAATACGGGATATTAAGTTTATTGCCGATAAAGGTTTTTTCCTGAACGGGCAGCACCGTAATTTTCAGGGAGTATGTAACCACCATGACCTGGGGCCGCTGGGTACAGCCATAAATACGGCGGCATTGCGGCGGCAGCTTGTTCTGCTGAAAGACATGGGCTGCGATGCAATCCGTACTTCGCATAACATGCCTGCTCCTGAACTGGTTTCCCTGTGCGACGAAATGGGTTTTATGATGATGATCGAGCCTTTCGACGAATGGGATCAGGCAAAATGTAAAAACGGCTATCACCGGTTTTTCAACGAATGGGCAGAGAAAGACATGGTAAACATGTTGCACAATTACCGGAACGATCCCAGTGTGGTAATCTGGAGTATCGGCAACGAAGTGCCTACGCAGTGCAAACCCGATGGATATAAGGTTGCGGAATTTCTTCAGGATATCTGTCACCGCGAAGATCCGACCCGCCCGGTTACCTGCGGCATGGACCAGGTTTCGTGTGTGCTGGAAAACGGTTTCGCTGCAATGATCGACATTCCGGGTTTTAACTACCGGACACAGCGGTATTCCGGGGCGTACGACAAACTTCCTCAGAATATAATACTTGGCTCCGAAACAGCGTCAACCGTAAGCTCGCGGGGCGTATATAAATTTCCGGTTGAAATAAAGGCCGATGCCCGCTATGAAGACCATCAGTGTTCGTCGTACGATTTTGAATATTGCAGCTGGTCGAACCTGCCGGATGTGGATTTTGCCCTGGCAGAGGACTACGACTGGACAATCGGGCAGTTCGTCTGGACCGGCTTCGATTATTTAGGCGAACCTTCGCCGTATGGAGTCGACGGCTGGCCGAACCACAGTTCCATGTTCGGCATTATCGACCTGGCCGGCATTCCGAAAGACCGTTATTATTTGTACCGCAGCGTCTGGAATAAAACAGACAAAACCCTGCATATTCTTCCGCACTGGAACTGGAAAGGCCGGGAAGGCGAAGTGGTGCCGGTTTTCGTTTACACCGGTTTCCCGTCGGCCGAACTTTTTGTGAACGGAAAGAGTTACGGGAAACAGGCGAAAAACACATCGACCCTGCAAAACCACTACCGGCTGATGTGGATGAATGTAGTTTATGAACCGGGAGAACTGAAAGTGGTTGCTTATGACAAAAACGGGAATATTGCCGGTGAAGAAGTAATCCGTACGGCAGGCAAACCGCATCATATCGAATTAATCCCTGACAGGACTACCATTTCTGCTGACGGAAAAGATCTGGCATTTATTAATGTCCGCGTCGTTGACAAGGACGGCAACCTTTGTCCGGATGACCAGCGGTTAATCAGTTTTACGGCAGAAGGAGCCGGAACGTACAGAGCCGCAGCAAATGGAGACCCGACTTGCCTGGATTTGTTTCATTTGCCCCGAATGCATGTTTTTAACGGACAGCTGACAGCAATTGTACAGGCTTCGGAAGTTCCCGGTAAAATTGTATTTAATGCTGAAGGGAAAGGACTAAAAAAGGGAACGGTTGAAATAATCACACGTTAAAGCTTTCATTTTTTATTCCTTATACTGGTCAGGAGTAATTGAAATTTTACTGATGAAAATGCCTTTCGAATCTTTGTAGTAGTAACTCATTGTAACTTTGTTATCGCGAAACAGCTTTAAATCGGGATTGGTTTTTACATTGTTAAGTATTTGCGGCTGCATGTATTCCTCAAAATCCTGAATATTGACCGAATCTTTTTCCATGTTCACCAGCGTGTAATTATACTGAAAAACATTATCGGGCATTGCCACTGCATTGTCAAGCCGTGTTTCGGAATCGACCATTACCGGGCAACTTTTATTTAGTTCGCTGGCTGTTTTCACCAGTACCTGATCAAAAGAGGGAGCTTTAAAAAACTGTTGCTGAATAATAAAGGCGATCAGCACTCCGACAATTGTTCCGATTACCGTGCCAATGATTTTCTTTTTGTTTGATGTCTTTTCCATGTTTGTTTTTTAGGGTTATAGAAACTGTCTGAAATTTTGTATTTCCTTAAATGGAAATGGTACCATTTATAATTTTCAGATAAAGATAAAAGAAAAAGATTATGCAAGAAAATAAGAAATGGCCAGACAAACGAAGGCACCAAAACACTAAATTACTTTGTGTTCTGGCGCCTTCGTGTTTAAATTGCCTTTTTACTATATTATTGTGATCCGCTTTATAAAACGGTATTAACATCAACCAACGGAAGATTAAAGGCTTCGGCAACTCCCTTGTATACAACTTTTCCGTCGACAATATTTAAGCCTTTGAGCAAAGCTTCATCGTCTTTGCAGGCTTGTTTCCATCCTTTGTTGGCTAACTGTACGGCATAGGATAAAGTCGCATTGGTCAGTGCCAGGGTTGAAGTCCGTGGAACTGCGCCAGGCATATTTGCCACACAATAGTGAATCACGTTGTCGATTACAAATGTCGGGTGATCGTGGGTTGTTGCTTTCGTTGTCTCGAAACATCCGCCCTGGTCAACGGCAACATCAACCATTACAGTTCCCGGTCTCATGGTCGGAAGCATGTCGCGGGTAACCAGCTTCGGAGTTTTTGTTCCCGGAATAAGAACGGCCCCGACAATTACATCGTGGGTACGAACCATGTCGCGGACATTGTATTCGTTGCTCATCATGGTCTTTACGTTGGCAGGCATGATGTCGTCGAGGTAACGTAACCGTTTCAGACTGATATCCATAATTGTAACATCGGCACCCAGCCCGCCGGCTGTTTTTGCTGCTTCGGTTCCTACAATACCACCTCCGAGGATGAGTACTTTTGCAGGAGGTACGCCGGCAACACCGCCCAGTAAAACGCCGTGTCCGCCAAATGTTTTCTCAAGATATTTTGCACCTTCCTGAACCGACATACGGCCGGCTACTTCCGACATCGGGATTAACAGCGGCAGCGAATGATCAGGCAGTTCAACTGTCTCGTAAGCCAGGCAAACAGCTCCGCTTTTAATCATGGCATTTGTTAATCCTTCAGAAGAAGCAAAATGGAAGTAAGTGTAAAGAATCTGGCCTTTCCTGATCAGTTTGTATTCCTGTTCGATGGGCTCTTTTACTTTCATAATCATGTCAGCTTTGGCATAAACATCTTCTATGGTGGGTAACATTTTTGCTCCGGCTTTTATGTAGTCTTCATCCGAAAAGCCACTACCCATCCCGCCTGTTTTCTGCACATAAACTACATGCCCGCGTTTTACCAGTTCCGCAGCCCCTGCAGGGGTCAGTGCAACCCGGTTTTCGTTGTTTTTGATCTCTTTTGGTACACCAATTATCATTTCTTTAATATTTTGATGGTTTTTATGTATCAAAAGTAGCACTTTGGAACATATAAAAAATATGACAAAAGGCAATTATTACCCGGTCGTATGGCGTTTCTAATTCAAAAGTGATATTGTGTTTTATTTCTGATAAAGATTTGAAAGTTACAAATGCGGAAATATTTCAATTTAATCTAAAAGCAGATGATAATATTTAAAATTGATAATCGTATATTTGCCGACTTACTTAAAGTTTTTGTAAAGAAATGCCTTCAACATCGAAACGCGGCGATATAATGCCGGATTCACCCATACGAAAATTAGTGCCTCTTGCCAATAAGGCCAAGGAAAAAGGACGTAAAGTTTATCATTTAAATATTGGTCAGCCCGATCTGCCTACTCCTGAAAAAGCATTGGAGGCGGTGCGTCATATTCAGCGTAAAATATTCGAATATTCTCCGAGTGAGGGAATTTTATCGTTGCGTCAGAAGCTGGCGCAGTACTACCGGAAATTTAAGATTGATGTGAGTGTTGAAGATATTATTATAACTACCGGCGGAAGTGAGGCAGTTACATTTGCTTTTATGTCGTGCCTTGATCCGAATGACGAGATCATTGTTCCGGAGCCGGCTTATGCAAATTACGAGGCATTCGCAATTGTTGCCGGAGCTGTAATTAAATCGATTCCCGCCAAAATTGAAGAAGGTTTCGCATTGCCCCCGATCGAAGAGTTCGAGAAGCTTATTACCCCGAGAACAAAGGGAATAATGATTTGTAACCCGAATAACCCGACGGGATATTTATATACACGTGATGAGATGAATAAAATCAGGGATCTGGTGAAAAAATACGATCTGTTTTTATTCTCCGACGAAGTGTACCGTGAATTTTGTTATACAGGCGCTCCGTATATTTCTGCTTTTCATCTCGAAGGAATCAGTCAGAACGTTATATTGATCGATTCTGTTTCGAAACGTTACAGTGAATGCGGCTTGCGCGTCGGGGCTTTAATTACCAAGAACGAGAAAGTCCGCAAGAATGTAATGAAATTCTGCCAGGCGCGTTTGAGTCCGCCGCTGATCGGACAGATTGCAGCCGAAGCGTCGGTGGAAGATACCGAAGATTACCTGATGGACTCGTACAACGAATATGTCGAACGCCGTAAATTCCTGATTGATGGTCTGAACCGCATTGAGGGCGTTTATTCACCAATCCCGATGGGAGCTTTTTATACGGTTGCCCGTCTCCCGGTTGACGATGCCGATAAATTTTGCGCCTGGCTGCTGAGCGATTTCGAACTGGATAACAAAACCCTTTTTATGGCGCCGGCATCAGGTTTTTATACGACTCCCGGCTACGGAAAAAATGAAGTGCGCATTGCTTATATCCTGAAAAAACCGGATTTGGCAATATGCCTGAAAATTCTGGAGGAAGGCCTGAAAGCCTATCCCGGGAATACGTACAGGAAAGACTAACTGCCGTTCAGTTGTCCATCGGTTTAGAGTTCAGTATGTAAGCTGAAAAGTGATTTCAGGAAAAAATAATAAGTTATTTTTTCCTGAAGAAAATCTGTATCGGTACGCCTGAAAAATCAAAGTTTTCCCTTAGTTTGTTTTCGATATACCTGCGGTACGGTTCTTTGACGTACTGGGGCAGGTTTGCGAAAAATGCAAACGAAGGAGTCTTTCCGGGCAATTGGGTGACGTATTTAATTTTTATATATTTTCCTTTTGTTGCCGGTGGCGGGTAGCTCTCGATTGCCTTAAGCATTACTTCGTTCAATGCCGAAGTTTTAACTTTTTTCCGGCGGTTTTCATAAACCTGAACGGCAGTTTCAAGCGCTTTAAATATACGTTGTTTGGTTAATGCCGAAATAAAAATAACGGGCACATCGACAAACGGGGCAGTTCGTTCGTGAATGGCGGCGGTAAAACTTTTTACGGATGAATTATCTTTTTCTACCAGGTCCCATTTGTTCACCAGAATGACAATTCCCTTGTTGTTTTTCAGTGCCAGGTTAAAAATGCTCAGGTCCTGTGCTTCCACACCACGGGTTGCATCAAGCATCAGCATACATACATCCGCTTCTTCGATTGTCCGTACGGAACGTAATACCGAGTAAAATTCGACATCTTCCTTTACTTTTGCTTTTTTTCTCAGTCCGGCGGTGTCGATCAGGAAAAAGTCGTAGCCGAATTTATTGTAACGCGTATGAATCGAGTCGCGGGTAGTGCCTGCCACGTCTGTTACAATGTTCCGGTCTTCCCCGATCAGGGCATTGATAAAGGATGATTTTCCTACATTGGGCCGTCCGACTACCGCAAAACGGGGAATGCTTTCTTCTTCATCGGTAGTTGCCTTTTGGGGCAGGCTTTCGACTACAGCATCGAGCAGGTCGCCGGTTCCGCTTCCGTTCATCGACGAAATGCAATACAGTTCACCCAGCCCGAGTGCATAAAATTCGTGCGATTCCATTATGCGGGTCGGATTGTCGACTTTGTTCACTGCCACGAAAACCGGTTTCTCCGATTTCCGCAGAATTCCGGCAATGGCATCTTCCATATCGGTAATGCCTGTTTCCACATCGACCACGAAAATGATTGTGTCGGCTTCTTCAATGGCGATGACAACCTGTTTCCGTATTTCTTCCTCGAAAATGTCGTCTGAATTAACTACATATCCTCCCGTGTCGATTACCGAAAATTCAACGCCGTTCCATACCGATTTGCCGTACTGGCGGTCACGGGTTACGCCCGACATTTCATCAACAATAGCTTTGCGGCTTTCTGTCAGCCGGTTAAATAAAGTTGATTTCCCTACATTAGGTCTTCCTACTATTGCAACAATACTCATATCTTAATTTCCATTTTTCAAAATCCAATATCCAAAGTTTTTTTGTCATTCTGCTCCTTTTACCGGGAGAAAAAGATTTACGATTTTCTGATCACAACGTATTTACTGCATGTCGTATCCGAAATTTTCCAGTGTCTGGTCGCTGTTGCGCCAGTCTTTGTTCACTTTTACATAGATACGCAGAAATACTTTTTTCTGAAAAAATTCTTCGAGGTCAAGGCGTGCCTCTGTCCCGATTTTTTTCAGTGCTTTCCCCTGGTGACCGATGATAATACCTTTCTGGCTGTCGCGGGCCACATAAATCACACAACCCAGTTCAAGTATTTTGTCACTTTCCTTGAATTCTTCAACTTCAACTTCAACCGAGTAGGGAACTTCTTTCTGGTAATTCAGCAATATTTTTTCCCGGATGATTTCCGAAACGAAAAAACGTTCGTTACGATCGGTAAGTTCATCCTTCGGAAAATAAGGCGGGCCTTCGGGCAGCAGTTCGAGTATGTGGTCGAAAATCGGAGCTACGTTAAAATTATTGGTAGCCGAAACCACGTAAATGTCGGCCCGGGGAACACGTTTTTTCCACTGGTTGTAAAGTTCTGTTACTTTTTCCTGCGTCGATAAGTCGATTTTATTGATCAGAATGATAACCGGGACTTCCGACGACTGTATTTTTTCGATATATCCTTCATTTTTATCTGCCTGTTCAACTACATCGGTGACATACAACAGAATGTCGGCATCGGTCAGCGCGGTATCCACAAATTTCATCATCGACTCCTGCAACTTATATTGAGGTTTCAGGATGCCGGGAGTATCGGAATAGACAATCTGAAAGTCTTCGCCGTTTACGATTCCTTTTATCCGGTGCCGGGTAGTTTGCATTTTCGATGTAATGATCGACAAGCGTTCGCCAACCAGTACATTCATAATAGTCGATTTTCCGACATTCGGGTTACCAATAATATTTACGAAACCTGACTTGTGTCCCATTCTGTTATAAATGAAGCATTTAAAAATGTGCGGCAAAGATAATCAATTAATTGAGATGTGACAGGAACAGGAATGCAGTTCCTTTTGCAAATACTGATTATACTTTTCGCACGGAAGGCATTGCTTTTTTGCTTGTCAGGTGAATGATGTGTTTCATCAGAATTTCAGGACGGGTAGGTTTGGTAAGGAACATATCTGCTCCTGACAGTTGGGCGCGTTGCAAATCTCCGTCCTGGGTCGATTCCGATAATGCAATAACCGGTAATGAGGAGTTGAACTCTTTCAGTAATTTGATGGCCAGCCAGCCATTGAGGTGCGGAACCTGTATGTTCATAATTACCAGCTGTATATCTTTGTTTTTTTTAAAACACGATAACACTTCGTCTGCGCTTTTTACATGTATGATTTCGATCCCGAATTTTTCAATGATCGTTTTTAAATATTCGAAACTGGAAGTATCGTTTTCAATAATCATGATTTTGGAGGGAAGAAGGGCATTTTCGGTACAGTTGTTTTTTCCCGAAACAGAATCGACGGAAAGAATATTACAATTGTATTTGGGAATTACGACATAAAAAACAGAGCCCTCTCCGGGAGTGGAATCAAATTGAAGATCGAATCCCAAAAGTTCACAAATGCGTTTGGCAATGGTTAATCCCAGTCCCAGTCCGCCGAACTTTCGGGTAAGCTCGTTGGTCTCCTGGCTAAACGATTCGTATATTTTGTCTTGCCTGTTTTTTGAAATTCCGATACCTGTATCCCGTATGTAGATGCGGATTCCCCGGTCGGAATGTTCGTATCCAAAAGTAATTTCACCTTTTTGTGTATATTTTATGGCATTATTAAACAGCTTTTCGAAAATCTGTTTCAGTCGGGTAAAATCGGAATTAATCTGGCATAACCCGTTTTCCAGCATTTTCTCAACTGAAAATTTTAATCCTTTGTCTTGAATGCTTTGGACAAAATTTGTACTTACCTCGTTGATAAAAGTATTTATATCAAATGTTTCGCTGAAAACGGAAATTTGCCGGGTTGATAAGAGAGACATATCCAGCACATCGTTAATGACACTTAACAGTTGGTCTGTACTTTCATGGATATAACGTTTGAATTCTTCCTGCTGGTCTTTTGTAATGTCGTCGGAAAGAAACAAGTCGGTAAAGCCGATGATGCTGTTAAGCGGTGTCCGTATTTCATGGCTCATATTCGACAGGAAAGCCGATTTCAGTTTGTTGCTTTCTTCTGCTTTTTCCTTTGCTATAACCAGATCCTGAATCAGTTTTTTCTGTTCTGTAATGTCATCGTTAATGGCAATAAAATGAGTGATATTGCCTTCTTTGTCAACAATGGGTGAAATGGTGGCTTTTTCCCAGTAGATTTCTCCGTTTTTCCGTTTATTAATTAATTCGCCTGACCAGCTTTCACTGGCCAGTATTCTGTTCCACAGTTCCTGGTATACGGCAGGGGACATTAGCCCTGATTTTAAAACGCGGGGCGTTTTGCCAATAACTTCTTCAGAAGTGTATCCCGACATTCGTGTAAAAGCCGGATTTATATATTCGATTGTTTCATCTTTCCTGGTAATTACCACACCCGAAAAGCTTTGTTTCAGAGCTTCATTAAAGATTTCGAACCGTTCCTGCGTATGAACCTGTTCGGTTATGTCGTGGATGAAGCCATACAAAATTTCACCCTTCGAAGTGTTTATGATCCCGGAATTGATATTTACTTTTCGGGTACTGCCATCCGGCATTTTTATTTTTGCAGTCAGAAAACTTCCTTTTTCTTTTTTTATACGCTGAATTTCAGAATCGATATCTTCGGGCGGAGCCATTATACAATCTTCAATAGAAAGAGTTTTCAGCTTCTCCGGAGAACAACCGCAGAATCTTGCAGCAGCTGCATTCCCGTCGATGATTAATTTTGTTTTCGGATCAGTCAGTATTAAAATCGAATAATTATTTTCGAACAGTTGCCGGAATTTTTCTTCACTTTCACGGAGAGAATCTTCTGTTTTCCGTCTTTCCGTGATGTCCTCCACAATCCCTTCAATGTATTCAGGTTCGTGATTTTTGTTGTAAATTATCTTGTAATTATTTGAAACCCAAATTTCAGTTCCGTCTTTTTTCCGTTTACGCGTGTTCTCTGAAAATGTCCCTTTTCGTTCAAGTTTTTTCAGCAGCGTATTCCGCTCATCAGCATTTATATAATATTCTGTTACAGGCCGGCGTAATATTTCCTCAACCGAACCGAATCCGAAAATACGGGCCATTGCCGGGTTTGCCGAATGCATCTGACCTCCGGCGGTTGACCTGAAAATGCCCAGCGGAAGATTATTAATTGCCTGTTTAAAAGATTCTTCCTGCTCTTTTTGTCTACTTATATCTTCGAAAAAACCGAGGATGCAAAGAGTTTGTTTACAGGTAATTATTTTTGCGGATATGAAAGTATAACCAATTGTTCCGTCTTTTCTTCTGAAGCGGGTTTCTATTTTTGATGTAACCTTGTCTGTCTTTAATTGTTCAACAAAATTTTTCCGGAAAATATCATCGGCCCAAATATGAATATCGCTGGCCGTTTTCCCGATAACTTCTTCCCGCGAGTATCCTGATGTCTTTTCAAAGGCCGGATTAACATCCACATAAACACCCTCTTCAAGGGTAGTGATTGTGATGGTCTGCGAGCTTAATTTAAAAAGAAGGTTAAACAAGTCATTATCGGTATTTCCTTCCATTCCCGTTCCTCTTGTATTTATCATATCCTTTCGAAAAATAGAAATATTTCCCCAATTAATTCGGAGAAAATCTAAATTTTAATCAGAATATTTTTTGTTGGTTCTTCTTCAATATGCCATTTGGCGCGGTTTTTACCGCTGTTCATGCTTGTTTGCCGAAATATAATGCCATCCGAATTTTTTCATAGCGAAATAAAAGTAGTATTAATTTGAATGGATTTCTTTAATTTTGAAAAATACGAAAAAACGAATGCAAAAAAAGCAAATTCAGCATATTACGGTTTCTGGCTATTTGCGGATTAACAATGATTTGGAAGTTTCTGAAGCCGGTGGCGACAGTTTCTTATTTTTCAAATTACCGAAGGATAAAAAAAATTCAGACCTGAAAGACTGTATTTCGGGCTTTGATAAAGAATCACAGGAATACCTGCTTGATTGTCTGAATCGTGCTCAAAAATCCCGGGAGGTGGTTAATTGTTCCCTCTTTCATGAAGGAACAAATTTTTTTGTTACGTTGACCCCATTGCCGGGAGATGAGCTGATCCTGAGCTTTTCGCAGCAAAGTGATAAATCATATATTTTGAAAGATCACCAGTACTGGCATTCGATTCATTCAAACACAATTACGCTGACTTTTGACCGCAATCACGAACTCGTGTTTTCCTCTGGTCCGGTAATAAACCTGATGAAGGCAGATACAAAAAAAACGAATAGACAGGACACAGACAGGCTGGATTATTCCGATGAGTTGAAGACAGAAATAATTGAGTTGCTGAAAAAAGTTTTCAATAAGGAAGAATTTGAAAACCAGCCTGTTGATATAAAAATTCCTGCAATTAATTTGTTTCTCCGTATTTTTGTTTATCCTGCATTGGATGAAAATGGCGACGTTTCGCATGTTCATCTTTGTATACCCGAATATGGTGTGTCTGAAAAATATGATATACAACCTGTTTCAGAAGAAGAGCAGGCTAATCTGGCAATCGGGGCGACACAACTCGGAATGTGGGACTGGAATATTCAAAATAATACTGTCATTTTTTCAAAAAAATGGAAAGGACAGCTTGGTTATTACCCCGACGAACTGCCAGACCAGTATTCTACTTTTGAAAAGTTGCTTCATCAGGGTGATAAAGATCGGTTAACCAGGGAAATACAGAATTTTTTTAAAAGTGATTCCCTGCTTTTTGAATCAGAATTCAGGCTCAGACACAAAAACGGGAATTATTTGTGGATGTCTTGCCAGGCAAATTGTATTCGCGACACACAGAATATGGCAGTCAGGCTGATTGGGGTAAACCGTGATATTACATCTGAAAAAAGAGCCAGTGTGGAATTGTCCCTGTTTAAACAGGCAGTGATGCAAAGCCCGGTTTCGGTTATTATTACAGATACCGAAGGTTATATTGAATTTTTTAATACGGCCTTTTATAAAAAAAGCGGCTGGGATCCCGAAGAAATTATCGGGAAAAAGCCGAATATCCTGAGATCCGGCTTCCATTCGGATGATTTTTATGTCAAACTTTGGAAAACTATCACCAGCGGAAATATATGGCAGGGAGAATTGAAAAATAAGCGGAAAAATGGTCGTCTTTATACCGAAATTGCTACAATTTCTCCCTTACGGAACGAAAGGGGGGCTATCACTCATTTTATAAAAATATCGGAAGACATTTCGGCTTTGCGAAAACTGGAACACGAGTTGCGAAAGGCCCGGCATTCGGTCGAAGTAGCCAATATTTATAAAAAAAGTTTTCTGGCCAGTATGAGTCACAAGATACGAACTCCTGTAAATGGCATCATCGGCTTTTCCGATTTGCTGAAGAGTGGAGTGAGTAATGAAGAACAGCAAAACAGGTATATCCGGCTCATCCAGCAAAACAGTGCGGTACTGCTTCATTTAATTGACAGCATTATAGACGCGGCGCGGATCGAGGCAGACGAAATGAAAATAAAAAAAGAGTCATGTTCCCTGAAGGATATGTTCATCGAGCTAAAGCCTGAAATGGAGAAATTGTCTGAAAATAAGAGAAAAGAAAATATTGAAGTTAGCTTTGTCTTTCCCCGCGAAAGCCATCATGATGTAATTTTTACAGATCCTGTCAGGTTGAAACAAATTCTGTTTATTCTTTTTGAAAATGCCCTGAAACAAACCGAAAAGGGCTTTATTGAAATTGGTTACCATATTTTTTCCGAAAGGAAGCTTCAGTTTTATATTCATGATTCGGGGGCAGGAATGGACAATTCTCAACTGGAAATGCTGAACATACAGTTTGGACCAAATGACAGGTCTGCTGCTACCAGGTACAAAAGCGGAATAGGTCTGGGATTAACTATTTGCCGGGGTCTGGTTCGTTTACTCGGCGGACAAATGGGAGTAAAATCGGAAAAAGGGCAGGGGACCCTTTTCTATTTCACCATTCCGTACGATAAGATAAAGGTACAAAACCCGAAGTTGATTATTGAACAATCGAAAAATTCGAGATACGACTTTAGCAAATACACGATTCTTATAGCCGAAGATGTTAACTATAATTTTGAATACCTGAAAAATATTTTTGCCAGTACAGGAGCTTTGCTACTTTGGGCTAAAGACGGGATTGATGTACTGAATTTTTTCAATAACCAGGCAATTGATCTGATTTTAATGGACATCCAGTTGCCGGAGATCAGTGGAATTGAAGCAACCCGGCAGATCAGAAAGAAAAATAAGACCATTCCGATTATTGCACAAACAGGCTATACCATGGATGAGGATCGTGAAAAATGCCTTTCTGCCGGTTGTAACGAAGTGCTTATAAAACCATTACGTATTGAAGATGTTCTGAACGCTGTTTCCCGTTATCTTAAATGACTCTGTCCCTGTTTTTTGAAAACCGTACAGGCTATTTTCCTTTTAAAAGCATACTGTTTTTTGGTATGTACTTCTTACTTTTGGAGTGAAACAATATTTTTCGGATCAATGAATTTAGAACAGTTCCCTTCACGCCTGCTGGAAAATGCAGTTAACGAATTTGCCAAACTTCCCGGCATTGGCCGGAAAACAGCGTTGCGGCTGGTTCTTCACCTGCTCAGGCAGGAACAGCACGATGTCGAAATTTTTGGCAACACCATGATCCGGATGAGAAACGAAATCAAACACTGCAGGGTTTGTCACAACATTTCGGATACAGATGTGTGCAATATTTGTTCAAATCCGTCACGTATTCCGTCGGTTATTTGTGTGGTCGAAAATATTAAAGATGTAATGTCGATCGAAAATACCCATCAGTTCAACGGACTGTACCATGTTCTGGGGGGCATTATCTCGCCGATGGATGGCATCGGGCCTTCCGATATTGAAGTCGATTCGCTGGTCGGGCGCGTCAGGCAGGGAGGTATCGCGGAAGTTATCCTGGCACTTAGTACCACGATGGAAGGCGATACAACCAATTTTTTTATTTACAGGAAGCTGAAAGATTTTCCTGTTAAAATTACGACACTTGCCCGCGGCGTTTCTGTGGGCGACGAGTTGGAATATACCGACGAAATTACGCTCGGACGGTCTATTGTAAACCGTCAGGATTTTGAAAACTCACTTGGAAAGTAAAAAAAAAGTTCCCATCCGAAGGAGACAAATGCCGCGAATAAAAAAAACATCTTCTGTTTTTCCAGGAAACAGAAGATGTTTTTTTTGTGTCTGTTTTTTTGATTCAGCTTTTATCTCGACCGTATTTCCTTTCTCATAAAACTGATGTATGCCAGTGCAAAGAACAGGACGGTACCCGCAATAAGTCCGGTAACCTGTGGCCATACGAGCAAGAGGCTTTGTCCGAGAGGCAGAGGACTTGGAATAGCGCCTTTTAGCTGTTCCATTGTTAACGGGCCCAGGCTGCGCACCGATGGAACCAAAAGGGTAGTTGTTGCTTCGCTGAAGAGCTGCCCCGGACTGATTCTCATCAAATCCAAAATAAATCGCTGGTAACCAATAACCTGGGATTCAGCTGCCATTCTGGAAGGAGCTATTCCCTTGGCTATCAGGTTGATAATCATATTAAAAAATACGCTGAAAAACAACCATACAGCAATGCCTGATAAAGCCGAAGTAGCTGCCTGCCTGAATCTAACCGAGAAAAATATGGACAAATTCAGCCACAAGGCCACATATAAAATACTGAGTATTAAAAAGAAAATAATACGCAGAAATTCTTCTGCCGTGGGCGGGATTCCGATTGTAATAAGACCGAGTCCTATAACCACAAAACCCAGCGCGAAAAACATTATACTGACCATGATGATGGATGCTGTAAATTTCGCATTCAGTATATAATCACGGTAAATAGGTTGAGACATTAAACGGCTTAATGTGCCTTTGTTTTGTTCCGAATTGATGGCGTCGAACCCCATGCTGATACCCAGCAGTGGCCCCAGAAAACTAATGAAAACGAAAAACGAAGGCAACGTGCCATCAGATATGGTAAACAGTTTCAGAAAAAAGAATGTTCCTTCAGGGTCGTCCGGTTTTACCGCTTTCGTCATATTCGTCAGGGCTGTATACATTGACCCCATGCAGGTGAGGGCAATAAGAGCAACTAAAATAATGAAACGCCAGCTCCGGATATAATCTGAAATTTCTTTGCAGACAATTACCCAAAACGGGTTTGATACATTATTTTTTTCTTTGGTCCGGCTGAAAATTGTAAATTTCTTTGATTGTGTCTTTTCAGCTATTGCAGTAGACTGATTACTCATGATTTTGTTCCTCCCTCAAAATAACGGTTGTAAATATCGTCAAGCCCGTATTCTTTTCGGGTGAGATAATTAAGTCCGGCTCCTGCACCGATAATTGTTTTTGAAATACCGGCCGACAAATCACGCGAGCATTCAATCCGGAATATCCCGTTTTGTTCCGAAACGGAAGAAATGCCCTCTACTGGCTGTAATATTTCTTTTACCCAATCGGTAAGCTGGTTCCCTTTCAGAGAAACAGTGTCCGGAGGAATAATGCCGGCTTCGATAAGATAAAGACTGTTGGTGAATAATTTTTTCGAGAGAGAAAGAATGTCGCCTTCAGCCAGCAGTTTGCCTTCAACAAATATCCCTACCCGGTCGCAGACCTGTTGTACCTGGTGCAAATTATGTGAAGAAAACAAAACCGTCAGCCCGTTTTCATTCCGGAGTTCGACAATTAAGTCAAGAAATTCCCGTACTCCTTTCGGGTCGATGCCGGAAGTGGGTTCATCCAGAATAATTACTTCAGGGTCTTTTATCAGCACATCGGCGAGTCCCAGTCTCTGGCGCATACCCCGTGAATATTTGCCGGCTTTTTTATTTACGGTTTCAGCTAAACCGACCCTTACGAGCAATTCTTCGGCTTTTGGTCTGGCTATGGATTCCGGGATACGGTTCAGCCGGGCAGTATATAAAATGTTTTCCAGCCCGGTGAGGTCATCGTAAAAACCAACATCTTCAGGCAGGTATCCCACTCTTTTTTTTACCTCAATCGGGTTCGTTGTCGAATTGATCCCACATACGTGGACCGACCCTTCTGAAGGTTCAGTCAGGCCCAGCATCATTAAAATTGTGGTTGATTTGCCTGCACCGTTTGGCCCCAGCAATCCGAATATTTCACCCTTTGAAACATTCAGGTTGAGTTGGTTAACGGCTGTAAACGATCCGTATTTTTTAGTCAGACCAGCCAGTTCGATAATTGGATTGGCCACGGTTTACCTCCTTCCGTATTTCCGAAATAAATAGAAAACAACTCCCAAAGAGGCAATAATGATTAAAATGCCTATCCATCCCCAAAGCATGGAAGTTTGTACTGAAACGCGGAAAGCTATCTGTGAAGATGTTTCCGGCGTTTTGACATCAATTTTTGTTACATAATCGCCCGGAATGGCTTTTTTGTCGGCTTTGATTGTTGCGTAAACGGTTGCTTCTTTTCCCGGCAAAATTTTATCAACCTTTTGGGGGTCGAATTCAACATTCCAGTTCGAAGGGGAAGACGCTTTCAGGCTAATACCGGTGAGTTCCGAAGAACCAGTATTTTTTACAACCATCTCAATCCGTTTTCCTTCGCCTGCGGTAAGTGTAGTGCTTACCAGACCTGTCGGTGTGGTTAATTCTACCGAATAAGTGCCGGTAATTACTACTTCCAGCTCCAGTTTTGCCGAGGTCGACTCTGTTCCGGCGCTTACAAATATTTTATAAGTTCCTGCTTCTATTTCGGTCGGCGGTTTTACATCAATATTTATATCTTTTGTAGTGTTGGATTCCATTTCGACAGATGAGACCTGTTTCCCGCTTACTTTGAATTCAACTTCCCAGCCACGTGGCGATTCGGCCATCAATGCGTACAGTTGCTGATCAGCTGTACGGTTTTGCAATTTGGCTTTAAAGTTGAATGACGATTTAGAATTGCCCTCCAGGTTAGATTGCTCTGTAGTCAGTTCTGCCTGGTTTGTCCCCTTTTCCGAAATATTAATTGTAAGAGGTAATGATACTGACTTTCCACCCGTCACAGAGAACCTGTAGTTCCCCTTATTTACCTGAAACGGAATTTCCACTTTCAGCGAAAGGGTTTTTCTCTCACCCGGGAGTACTGCAATCTGGCCGATAGTCAGGATCCCGGATTTTAAAGTGTAAGTCCAGCTTCTGGGAATGCCGGTTACTGAAATTTCTTCATTCCACAGTTCTTTACTGTTGTTAATAACATCGATTGAATAGCTTACTGATTCTCCCGGTGCAACAGAAACTTTTGTATTAGGAGTGTATAGTGTCACTCCTTCAGCCTGAATAGCATGGCAGTCAATAAATATCATTCCTAAAAGTAAAAATAGGAACAGACCTAATTCTTTTGTGGGTTTTAACATAAGAATACCTCCTAAATTTTATGATTTTGAAATTTCGGGTTACAATTTTATGAATTTTAACCATTTGTTGACTGTTAAAATATCTAAAAAAAATCAACGAAATCTTAATATCAGGCTGAGCAATAGTTAAGATAGTTTGTTTCTTGATTTAGTTTAGCTGTTTTTACCAGAAATCAGTGTTTATGTATGCCCGTTTTGCTGGTCGGGATGACTGGTTTTCACCGGAATGCTCATGGAAAAGATGATAAGAGGGACACAATTATTCCCAGGGCAAACGCATCTAATTTTTTAGTATTCGGATCAAATAATCGTTATCCCATCCGGCATCGAGGCGTTTGCCCTTGATGCTTCGTTTTTTGCTTTTGTCATTTTTTAACAGGTTTAAAGCAATCC
>Ga0183096_1000927_pt1 | contig 29618 bp, 30 predicted proteins | sample Biomet5_FD_127791 | JGI IMG/M metagenome (GOLD analysis project Ga0183096, IMG submission 127791) | Microbial communities from bioreactor (seeded with sewage sludge) at LBNL, California, USA - Biofuel metagenome 5 (version 2) (version 3) | ecosystem: Engineered > Bioreactor > Anaerobic >... | reverse complement strand
AAGAGTATATGCAGAAGTTTGATGTCAAGAAAAAAGACATGTCGGTCAAGGTGGCTCGCAAGACCACTTCTGGCGAAGACAACCCCCTCAAGCAGATGCAGATGATCATGAAGGAGTTCGGCATCGCTCGGGGTGAAGTGAAGAAATTCGTGATGGACAAGGGCTTTGACGGCCTCAAGGGATTGGCTGCCGCCGCCAAGGAGAAGGGAGTCGGCATCATCGAGATGCTCGGCGGTGCCCCTGCTGCTCCCGCTAAGGAAGAGAAGAAGAAATAGTTTTCAAAGACCATTGAAGAAAGCCCCCTTATTGGCCACGTGGTCAATGAGGGGGCTTTTGTGATCAATTATAACGGCTTGTGTTGTTCGGGTCGCCAGGGCGGCATAACTTTCAGGGCGAAACTGTCCAAGAAATCCTAGACCGCTACAACCCCTCCTTGTGTGGAAAAGAATCAGCTAATTATCGGAACGTGATGATTGGCACTTCCGTCTACACACCCTGGCTTTGGCTCTAGATGGCCACTCCTCGCCAACAACTCCACGAAGTCGTCCAAGCACGTTTTATCTAGATTACATGAATATCGTTCCACATAATCCAGGAGCGCCCATGTCTCCAGGTAAGTAAAATTGGAAACCTTATCCAGCAAGACTTGCTTGTCCACGTCCCATTTAACATACCGACAGTTAACAAATTTGTTGTCTTCACTGACATAACAATAGACCAATGTCTCTTTGAACCAAGTGGCCAAGTGACGGCTAACAATGGCACCCTGAAGCACATCAAGAATGAACATAAACTCTGATCTAGTGAGCTTGCTTTTAGTCAGAGCAAGTCCTATATCAAGAGCTTCTTTGATATTAAAGTCCATCGCATTTTCATTTAACATTTCATGGAATTTTTTATCAGAATATTGATGCAATTCTAAACCTTCACCAATCCACGTGTTGATCTTGTCAAGCATTTCATTTTTCATCATTTCCGTCATAATAAAACTCCTAAAAAAATATTTTTGGATCCTATGAAACCAAATCCAAGACCTTTAAACATTAAATTTAAAAAAATGTCAAGCTAAAATCTTCAAATATGCAATAAAAAATTAGAAACACCATAATTATTACATACATATTCTGCGCAAATTATTATTACTACATAAAAGTAGCATTGTTTTAGATTGTATTTTGTTTAAGCCACTTCTTGCTGGTCGTTGCCGAAGATATATTCCCAGGCGGTCGCGATGTGGGAGGGGTCAATTTTCAGTGCTGTTTGACACTCGCGCCGTAAGATATCGTGGGCGATGTGACAGGAATTCCGCTGGCGGGGGCTGCGAAGCAAAAATGGGAGCGGAAAAACGGTACCCGGCATTATGCTGGGAGCTGGATCAAACCGAGCGGGACTCGTAAGAACTCGTGCCCCCTAACCTCGTAAAAACTCCCGTTCCTGGACAAGTGAACAAGCCCCCTCGTTGGCCACTTGGACAATGTGGGCTTTTACTTTCAATTATACCAGCTTGAGTTGCTCAGGTTGTCCCGGTTTCACTTTCTTAGGCTTTTCAAAATTCTTTTGCAGCCACTCAATGGCTCCATTTGTTTCGAGCCATACGTCACGCATTGCTAAACGGTAGAACCACGCTGCGTCCGCCCCTTTTATTGACACGAGGCCAGGCGACAGTTTCGGCTGTTTGATATTTTTTGCTGCAAGGTAATGGACGCATTTAGGGCAAACGTCGATGGCTGCTTTTATAGCCTCATTGGCATTTTCAAACTTGCCCACTCTGAAAAAAGCCAAGGCTCTTCCGAGTAAAATATTTAAATCAAAATCTTCAGGATACCTCTCTGTAAAAAGAAGAGCTTCATCGTTTTTGTTTTCAATTAACAATCTATTCATTTTAAACATTCGAACGCCATGGTTGTCGTTAGGATTCAGTCGGAGATAGACATCTACAACTTCCTCAAGTCGCTTGTCCTTGTCGAGCATAGAGAATACTGTGACCAGTCTCGAAAGGGGGCGCAAGGCCGGACGATTTTCAATGAACCCCCATGGCAAAGTTTCTTCGTCCTCGAGTTTGATGTTTTTTACAATTTCGAACGAACGATCTAGGATTGGCAAAACAATTTTCCTTAAAAAAGACTCGTCATGAAAATACTCATTTGAAAACAATGCTGTTGCGATGTCATCCAGAATCGCCAAACTATCGAAAGCCGCTAGGTTTTTCCCGAGAAATAGCAGCCATTTTTTTGCTGCGCTTTGTTCCCAAGGGTCCTCGGACGAGAACGATTCATTGTTTGTTCCAAAAGGCTTGTCGAGTGGAAAAACATTCTCCCATTTCTTTTCTAAGTTTAAGAGGTTTTCAGGAGTTCTAATGGAATATTCGTGGTTGCTTTCAGCGCTGTTGTCCCCGTCAGATGATTCCACGTCAGGGTTTGATGACGCCTTCAATTCCCCGATAAGCCTCTTAGCTGTTTTTTCAAGTTCGTCTTTGGTAACGCCCATCATTTGCAACTTGCTGGAGAATCTTTTGATTAAATGCTCTTCGTCATCGTCAATATCCAGCTCATTATCTTTTTCTAATTGGTATTCAGGAATAGGCCTTCCGGTCACATCTGTTATCCAGTCATGCAGGACATGAGAAGGATCGTTGCCAGAGTCAATTGAAAGAGTCGCGAGGGCTTCTTTTGGGTTCTTTGCCGCATGTTTGATTAAATCTACAAGATCAGCATAGTCAACTTGTGCTTCCTTGGGCAGATTCTTGAATTTCTTGAGCCAAAAGTTGGCCCTTTCCTGAACCTGATTCCATTTTCCTTCAACGGCAAGGAGTTGTAATTCCAAATGACTCAAATCAACTGAGTCAGGACTATCCTTCATCGCATTTTTAAATGCTTCCCAAGCCCCTACAGTGTCTCCTTTGTCGATCCGAATGGCTGCAAGTCGTTGCCAAGCCGAAGACCGAAGTAGAGAACGTGGCGCTGTTTCCACAATTTTTTTCAGTAAGATATTCTTGGATTTATATTTATCTAGATCATCATATGCGTTGCAAAGCAAATGGAGGGCGTAGTCAAAGTCTTCTCCGTGACCTTTTATTTCGTCTTTAAAAAATGGTTGCAATAAGGAAATTGCCTTTTGCGGACGCCCATCTTTGACATGTCTATCAGCAACTACAAGAATGGCAGTCATGGGTATCGAAGAATCTAGAAGAGCTTCTTTCAATTCTTTTGAAGGAATAACGGAAACTAGGATAGGCCAAATGACTTGAGGATCAATCTGGGGTAGTTGATTTGCGCTGTCGCCACAACACTGTTTGTATTTTTTTCCTGACCCGCAAAAGCATTTTTCATTTCTTCCTGGTGTCGGCAACGGCTGAGGCCGAAATTTATTCCAGGGCAGAGGGGTCGCGTTCCAAATCATTCGTCCAAGGGCTATGGAAATTTCAATCAACGCTTGTCGCTGACCATCGGTAAAATCCAAATCCTCTGGCAAATAATGCTCAATGTTGTCACTAAGCCATTTAAAATAAGCGTCTCTGTCTTTTGTGCGAACGATTGTTTTGACGGCATCAAAGACGATTTGTTCGCTAAAAATACTTTCAAGTAAATTCATGTCATTTTCCACGTCGCAACCGCCATTGATTTTTCTGCCAATGAGATCGTATCTTTTCGCCAATGCCACGGGTTGATAGCAACGAACACTTACCGAATCGTTTCACGGTCAGATCCTTGCAATGCTTCTAAAATAGATACTTTCTTGCTCTTGCATGCCATTTTGATTTTATATTCAGCCTTCGAAGCTTCTGATCTGTTTTGAAAAGTTGCAGTTGAAACAAGACGAATTGGTCTCCGACTTCTTGTGTATTTCGCCCCGCCTGGCTGTAGCCCATTATGTTCATTGACTCTGCGTTCAAGGTCACAAGTTATACCGCAATACAGAGTGCCATCCGAGCATTCAACTATATAAACAAACCATGACACAGAATTATCTTCTATTTCGCTAGTGCTATTCTTCTGTTTAAAAAAGTATTTCTAAATAAAGTCTTATTATTTCTCACGGCTATGCCAAGCGCCTTCTTTTGGCCAACGAGGACAACAAGCTTCCTTCCTCGAGTAATTCCAGTATATATTAAATTTTTTTGTAGCATTATATAGTGTTGCATCATTATCGGGATAACAATTACTGGATATTCAGAGCCTTGTGACTTGTGAATGGAAACACCATAGGCAAGAACTAGCTCGTCTAGGTCTGTGTACTCATATTTCACATTTCGCCCATCAACGACGACAATTAACTCTCGTTCTTCTGAATCAATTTTTACGATTCGTCCAATATCACCATTAAATACTTCCCGGTCATAGTCATTTTTGATTTGCATGACCTTGTCGCCCACCCGGAACGTCCGTACGCCTCGGGCGATTTCTTCCCCCCGAGGATTGAGCGACTCCTGAAGAGCGCTATTCAGGTTTGACGTCCCAACAACGCCACGGTTCATGGGAGTTAATACCTGGATGTCGTCGATCGGGTCCAGACCAAACTTTATCGGAATCCGTTCCTTGACCAGCTGGATTATTCGCTGCAGCGCTCGTTCGGGTTCGTCCTCCTCGACAAAGTAAAAATCGTCGCCCTCCATTTTCGGCCGGAGGTCGGGCATGACACCCCTGTTGATCTTGTGGGCATTGACGATAATGGAGGATTTTTGGGCCTGCCGGAAGATCTCGTTCAGTTCCACGACAGGAATGGCTCCAGAGGCGATCACGTCCTTGAGCACGTTGCCGGCCCCTACCGAGGGCAACTGGTCAACATCACCAACCAAAATCAGTGTGGCCGGCTTCGGTATGGCCTTGAGCAGGTGGTGCATCAGGATGAGATCGATCATGGACGCCTCATCCACGACAATCAGCTCGCAGTCGAGGGGGTGGTCCTCGTTCTTTTGGAACCCGCCTTTTTGAATGGAATATTCCATTAACCGGTGAAGGGTCTTGGCTTCATGGCCGGTGGCTTCGGACATGCGCTTCGCCGCTCGGCCTGTCGGTGCTGCCAGTAGGATGTGCTTGGTTATCGCGGAGAAAATTTTCAGGATGGCCCGGATAATTGTCGTTTTGCCCGTCCCCGGCCCCCCGGTAATGACCAGGACCTTGCTCGTGGCTGCGGCCTTGACCGCTTCGACTTGCTTCTCTGCCAGTGTCATGGACAGCTTTTCCTGAACCCATTCCACGGCCTTTGGAGCATCAATGGAGCGGACGCCCTTCGGGGCTACCATGAGGGCCTTCAGGCGAGCGGCGACCTGGTTCTCCGAAAGATGGAATTTAGCGAGATAAACGGCGTCGATGGGACCACTGTCGGCATTCAGGGTCTCGCAGACGACCTTCTTATCCGAGGCCAACCTGCCAATCGCATCAGCAAGGACGGCCGTCTCAACCTCCAGGATCTCGTTGGCTTTCTCGATTAATGGTTCCCAGGGGTAAAAGACGTGTCCCTCGTCGGACAACTGGTGAAGGACGTAGAGGATGCCGGCCTCGGCCCGGAGCGGCGAGTTTTTGTCGAAGCCAAGCTTCTGCGCGATTTTGTCTGCAGTGACGAAGCCTATGCCGAAAATATCGTGGGCCAGCCGGTAAGGATTCTCCTGAACCACGGCAATGGATTCGTTTTTATACTGCTTGTAGATTTTCGTAGCGTATCCGGAGCTGACCCCATGGGTCTGAAGAAACAGCATGACGGAGCGGATTTCTTTCTGCTCTTCCCACGCCTGACCGATCATGCCGATGCGCTTCGAGCCGATACCTGGAACTTCCACAAGCTTTTGGATGTCGGCCTCGATGACGTCGAGGGTGGCCTCCCCGAACAGCTTGACGATGCGCTTGGCCATGACCGGGCCGATGCCCTTGATGAGGCCAGATCCGAGGTACTTTTCGATGCCGTGAACAGAGGCAGGGGTAGTCGTCTTGTAATATGAGAGCTTGAACTGCTCGCCAAACTTCGGATGGTTCGCCCACTCCCCCTTCATTTTTATGATCTCACCAGGGGTTGGGCACAAGATATTGCCAACGACGGTCACGAGTTCTCGGCGGCCATACACCTTGACCTTGGCAATGGTGTACCCGCTCTCTTCGCTGGTAAAAGTGACCCGCTCTATCTGGCCCTGGAGATCAACTAGATCCATAGCGATTTATAGCAGTGCTATCAAGTCGGAAATGCTTTTCGCAATCTCTTTACACGAACATTCAATCATGCAATTTACCATGGAATGGTTCGTGTCGCCTCCGTTACGAAAATCCGTTCTTATTCCATAAATGGGGATATTCTTCGCGAAAGCATAGCCAATTTCCCATGAAGTCCCGTCATCAACTTGAGTTCCATCGAGGAGAGCAACTACAATATCACATTCATCAATGGTATCCTTACATCTCTCAAAAATATGTTCCTTGGCCTTGCTGCCAAGGGACAATAAATGCTCCTCGTCAAATAGATCTCCTGGCCAGATCGCTGTATGGCCTTTCTGATTGAGGGCAGAAGTAAATTTCTTGTGCCAATCGCGGTCAGCTTCTGTGAATAAAGGACCTGCCTGATATATCTTCATTGCTGATGCTCCTTAAGTGTGCTCCAGAGCAAATAGCCTTCAGAAGGCGTTTGTTGTGTCAGAGTTTCAACACGCAATATCCTTCGGCCGAAACCCTTGCCACGATGTCTTTGTATCTCGATGAAATAATCTCGGTTTCATGTGATTGCTCGCGCGAATTCCTCAAAAATTGTATCTTTCCCAATTGTTCTAGGATGCCCTCAGGCACCATTGAAACATTGTCTCGTTCCCTGGTGAATAAGTAGACTTTAGGATTGATCTTGCTTTGGTGAATAGCGAAAATCACAAGGATCTCCCGATAATCATGAAAGTTTGTTCAAGATATCGCTAGTAGCATTGGTTTTTAAAAACTCACAATATCAAATCACTATTATGCTAACATCAAAACTCTTGATAACTTTATTTCTTTTGACTTATATCATGTAAAATACACTTATCAATTTACGCAGAAGCCTACCTAGATTTGCTTGCGAAAGCCCTGCCAGTTCTTCATTCGAATATTGAATATTGTTAGCGTTTACAGTTTATTGTTTTGTATAAGATAATATTTTTATTATTTAGATCTCTTTGAGGACAGCTTCGAAACAATAGGCCATAAAGACTTTCATTGTTAAATATGAATATCAAGACAACACTTGCTGCGAATTCCTATGATTGCGCCAAGTTTGCTGCGCATTCACCATCGTCCACGGTTTGCCATTCTTGGTGACAAAACCTTCGCCATTTAAATGATCAGCTACCTCTTGCCAGGTAAGACCTGACTCGCGCAAGTGGACTAATTGCTGGACTGTTGCCTTTCCATTATCACTATCAACGAAAGCCTTCTGCCCCTCGCATTTGCCGGTCTTCGCCTTGGCCCGCTTCCTGGCGGCCCTGAGTTTGAGGACCAGCATCTGCTTTTCGTACTCGGCAATGGCTCCGAGCATTTGCCGCACAAGAACCCTGGTTGGGTCGTCGTCCATCAGTCCTTTGCCTTCGACAGCGGAGATCAAGGTCACGCCCTGCTTGTGCAAATCTCGGATGATATTTTCCTGCACGGCCAACTTTCGAGCCAGACGGTCCAGGCGTTCGATCAGGACCGTCTTTATACCGTGCCCGTTCACCTCAAGGCTGACCATCATTTCGGCAAGCGCCGGCCGGTCCTCAAGGGTTCCGCTCACGCCACCGTCCATGAATATCTCAGCCACTTCCAGGCCATGTGCATTGGCATAGTCGCGGATGGCTTTCTCCTGTCGCTCCGGTCCGTCTCCGTCCACCTGAGCCGCGCCGCTCACTCGAATGTAGCCAAAGCATTTGGTTGGAATGGTGTCGGTGTGGGTGACCATCTTTTGCCCTCCTTTGTTTTCGTTATACCCAGGATCGCACCACAGATCAATAAAAAATCCATTGAATATTTACAATCTTTAGAATGCCTAGAAAAAAATATTTCGAGGTATTTGGTACACTTATTGATCGCCGCCGCTGGTTAGTTTGGTCGGCTTGAGCACTGTCCAGTGAAATTCAAATCACACTGTTTCGGTTGACGGCAGCCTTTAGGAGGAACCCGCCAATTGTTGTGCCATACCCGCCGAGCCATGACGTTCGATTTCAGCTGACATAGTAATGGCAAAGAGCATGATTTGATCAGCAAACTGCTCAGTCGCTTGCTGTCAAATTTTGCTGCTGGACCAAGCTACTTAGGCCGTGCATCTCCTGCCAAGCTCCTTCCTTCCTCCCCGTTGGGGTGGGGCTGCTAATCATGCTTATGGTTACAATAAAAAAGGCCCCACCCCCGAAGAGATGGGACCTTTGCTAGCTTTGTGGGCAGCAAAAGTAACTAAGCAGCTTTAATGCCTGTCCGGTCACAACCAGGCCCCTCGAAGCATTCCTCAAATGGCAATTGATATCTCTGACTTATTGCTACATTCGCCGATTGTTTTAACGCCTGGAGGCACTTCTCAAATGAAGGAAATTGCACGGCACAAGAATCAGCGACCTTCTTGACATCCATGAGCCTGGACAATTCTTTTAAATAATTTGTCCTGCAATCTCTAATAAAGTCAACGACAAGTTTTGTGTATATTTTATCGTTTTCTTTAATTTTATTGATAATGTTGCTTGTCTCGCTAAACCCGTGGATCAAAATCAATGATTGGCGCAGGCTTTCGTTTGGCACAAATATTTTTCTGTGCGCGAAGCTCTGAAAAGCGCTAAGTGTTTTTATTTTTATATCAACGACTTTTTCTCTTGAAAAATTGTCGTTCTTATAAAAATAATGAATTGCACGCTCGGCCCTGGTTCTGATTGAGTGTTCGAAGCCTCTTTTGAAGACATCGCTTTCCTCGATCTCGAAGACATTGTCTTTTTTGTAAAGGCACAAGTTGTTTTTAAAACCACGTCTATGTTTAAGCTTATCAGGACGTCCGTAAAAAATATTTATCAGGTGTTCCGTCCATCCACGCTCGTTAAGATCACACTTAAGATAATAATTTGTGTCGATACTCATGATAAACCTCCAATGAATAGTTAAATGTTTTCGAGAAAAAGTTGGCAAATAAACCAAACTTAAAACTGACTAGCTCCATTTTTTTGGAATCCTCCTTGCGTTTCGTTGAATTTGTTGTCGCACATTATTGGAATTTTGTCAAGTTAATCTATGTAATATTTTGGAATCTATTGCTGCACGAGCTTGAACTTTCCAAGATAGTCAAATAATTTTGGTTGTTAAGCTTTGGAAAGTTTATAAATTTTTCTCAAACTCTTGAAGCTTATCCAAAATTAACGCTTTTAACCTTTTCATATGCCTTTGGCGTTGATTGTTGTCCGGAAAAATAATCGATTTCACTTCTTCAATGTTAACGACCATGCCCCGAAAAGAAGCAATATGAACCTTTGAATTGCTTTCAATCAAATTCACAAATAATGAAAACAATTCGTCCTCATTGGTATTGCCTTGAGACTGGGTCAATAGGCCTACAGTAGCTCGCCCCAGGTGGTCGTCGTAAACGATAAATGTTCGGCCGGTAAGCATAAACATATTTTTCACTCCTAGTGGACCAGCATACGCTGTTTATGTTTGTTACTTTCAATTATTTCTTGCTGAATCGAGGCAATGACTAGAGACAACACTTTAAATGTTGCTTCGTAATTCACAAAGCGAAGGTCGCGGCTTAACTCGATCTGAATCATTTTGAGGTTTCTCCCATATCCTTTATGGCTCGGCACCCTAGGGTCGCCATTAATATGCCAGTAAAGGGATCGCGTGCCGACGAATTTATTGTTCAGCAAAACATTATAGCTCCCAGTCTCGCTGAGTAGCAGTTTAACATACGAAGCCATGTCGTCGTCGCACAACGCTCCCCAACGAGTTCCAATTTCGATATCGATCGGCTTCAAGTCAGCAGAATAATAATTCTTCATCCCATGCAGAGAAATATAAAAGAAGCAGTTGTCGATTTCTTTTTTGCAATTAATAGCATTCTTGTGCCTTAGGATGCGGTGCAAAGCTTTGCGTTGTTGGACATGTGCTTCAACAGAGACTGCGTTGTCAAAGTCAATATCGCGATTGAGATCCGCCAACGTCCTGGGAATCAGGCTTTGGATAACGCCAGCACCAGTGACTTCGGCCAAGTCGTGTGAAAGTTCCAACGTCTTTTCATCAGATTCGTTTGGCTCACCGGAGCAATGGGGTGCATCGATAATCACCTGGATACGCGAATCCCCAGGCCAATACCTGACGTAGTCCATATATTTGTAGTTAATTTTCACATCAACATTCTCGTTTACTTGTTGTTGTTTCGATCCAACCAATCACCAGAATGAACAATTGTGCCGTGAGGGACGCCATAGTAAAAGTAAAGCCAGGCTAGCATATTGACCCCATTATCAAGCCGAACAGGCGTCTGTTCCCGATGGTATCCTTGCCGCTCGCCGTCCCGATGCCCCTCCAGGGCGTCCAAAGATTTGATCAATTTGTTGTCAAATACCATGATTACTTCTCCTCGAATTATTGAAGTTTCGGGATGCTTATGAACGAATGGGATTCCCGAGTTGTACATCGTGTAATGACTTACAGTTGTTGCTGGACCAATAAATTCAAATCCTTCTTTGCCGTCAAAGAGGCGTTGGTAGTTTAGCTGGCCACGCCTTAATGTCCCATAAACAAAGAAATACATCCGATTCATTTGCGTCTCTCCGTGACTGAAATCTATGGATCGTCGAATATCCGCACCTAAAAATTTGTCAACTCGAAAGTGTACTTTCGGAAAAATATTTTTCAGTAAAACATTTTCAGAGGAAAATGGAGGTATGTTATGATATTTGTATGCGATATATGCGGCAAGAATATTTTAGAAAACACTTATTTTTATTCATTAAATTTGAACTACGAAAAATTTGAGGACGAAGGAATCGAAGTTGGCACGAGCAATTGCCTGCTTACCCTGTGTGATAAGTGCGTTGGCAAGCTGCCCGTTGCAAAACTCTTATCGTATGGAGTGCGGATGGGTGGTGAGAGCGGACATGAACGCTATGAACAGATCATGGAAGTATTTAATGGTGACGACGAGGAAGCAACATCAGAAAGCGACGACAAGTAGCAACCATTTCATCTTACACAAAACAAAAAAACACCCCCAGATCCACCAAGACCGAGGGGAGTTTTTTATTTGTCTTGAAATCTAACTAAAGAATCACGAAACAAGCTATCATATATTATTGGGCGAATTCAAGGAAACAGCCTCAATTCTTCCATTGTCTTTGATGAAATCAAGGACAATGCTGTTTTTACTAGCGAGGGATTTTAAGGCCCTATGGTACGACACCGGAATTCTGGTGTCATCCTCCTGGACATTGCCAATTCTGCCGTTCAACTTTTTAATATACTTTAGGACTAGTTTGTAATTGACATTTGACGAGGAGTCGAATTCATTGCTTAAATAATTTAAAAATTTCAGGATAACATCTTCGACGTCAGCTACTTTGATCTCCTTGGTGACAATCGGAGGACTTGTTTCGGGTAACCACGCTATCAAACCCCAGGCCCGCCCATCGTCATAATCATATTTAGCAATATTTAGAAGGCCTCGCTTTTGTAATAGGTGAAAAGCGCGGCGAACTGAAACCAAGTTTGAACGTGTGCGCTGCAGACTTAAGTGTTCAATTACTTGATCAACTCCAATGTAATCGTCGTCATGGAGCAAATGCACAATTGCTCGTTGTAGTTTTCCTAATTTATTCATTTTCAAATTCTCGTAAATGTGGATACTCTGGCAGCATTATTTTTTTATTTTTGAATGACAATCTGAGTTTGCGCCTGCGTTCTTGACGCGCAAATCCTTGATCTATCGGTCGAGGAGTAGGCTGAGAAATGACATTTTTATTCTTAATCAAAAATAATCGTAACTTAAAAATCTTGCGAAGATTGACTAAGGCTTTCTGCGGGGTGTCGCCCAATGAATCAGCATCATACTTCAAAGAGCCTGATTTTATGATTAAACTATACAACTTTTTATCTTCCATTACTTCCCCAATTTTTGTGTTTTATTTAGGTTTTTTCAAAACAACAAATTTACTTTAAAAGTTTATTTTAGAAGTTAAAGCGCTGAGAGCCATAGGAGATGGGGTAGCCCTAAAATTTTCCTTGCCGGCAGACGCTCCAAATTCGCCGTGTAAGCGCAGTTCTTGCTCCAAGGCAGGGCAAAGGTCGTCTTGGCCAGGAAAACGCAGCCAGTGGCGTCCTGGAGCGAAACAAGCCCTTGCCCACAAAATACTGGTCAAGTGGTCCAGTGCCGGCCGACTAAACCTGCTCATCACTGTTCAGGTAAGGCCTGGCGGATCTGACTGACACTAGGCCACCTTGGAACAAACCATTATCTTCGCCGTCATGGTTTCGCCATTTAATCTGGAAATGTGGCCGAAACCATGCATTACCCTTGGAATCTATCTAAGTAATTATATTGATAGTTATTGTTTTCAATGGCGTCCTGGACAAGCTCTTCCAGGTAGTCTGAAAGTTCCTCGCCTTCAAAGAATGAACCATTAACAGCATTTTTGAGTAAAGAAACTTTTTTAACGTGCGATATCAAGTGAGAAATCAACCCTTTCCTTTCCGTTGCTAACATGTTTGCCTCCGTTGTTGCATTGTGTTCAACTTCGTTATGTTTTCTGTCAAGGATATCTGTTTCGTCTTCTGAAATTATCTCCATTAATTTTTGCCGTATCAGATCATAAGGCTCTACGGGAAACGACACAATCCCCTTAGTGCAAATACAAAATATTTCCTTAAGAATATAGTTGAATATTGTTGCTGGGACTTGTAAAAAGTCAAATACTGTATTTAATGATGGGAATGCTTGTCTATGCTGCAGGAAAAATTCCCGTTTAATCTGAAATTCTAAACGGAAAACACCGTAATTATTATCAAGGCAATGTTTATACAATCTTGCCTTGTCTTTGTGCTCACGAGCCTCACGAATATAAGTTAGAACCTCCCGGTCAATAGTTCCAAAATTAGAATACAATCCGTACCAGTAATCGTTGTTATCGTTGTGGACAATTATTTCTTGCAATTTATCGTACTGGTTAATTGTAAGTTGATCCTTAAGTATGCTATTTTTGAAACTACATGAACTCTTCGTGAATTCAGTGTTTTCACTTGATCCATAATTCCATAATTCATTGTGCGAAGTAGTGCGCAAAGTGTATTTGTTGTTGTTATTATACAAACAGGACATGACGTCCTTCATCATCTGCGTCGCCTCATAACCTCCTTGGCCAATTATGTCAGCAGCGAGATGACCTTCACTAAATTTCAAATTATCTTTCAGATCGTCCGGCGAATATACAAGGCCAATCCGCACAAGCATTTCACTTGTCTTTATAAAAATAGCGTCAATATTGTTGCCTTGAAGAAATCGCGAAAAATATTTTACTCTAAAATTGCCGCCGGCCGATGATAATCGTAAAGAAACAAACATCTCATTGTTGTATACGTAGTTGTATCTATATCCTCTCGCCGAAGTACTTGACTTGATAAACCATGGACTACTTTCAGCGTTTATCTGCGTTTTATTCACTTCATCGAAGGGGAGCGAAAGCGTTCCGTATAAAGTATCAACAAATAATTCTATATTGCAGTCATCGTAGTTCATTTTAAAGAAACCTCCAGGCATATTATTGTTTACAGATTACAAATATTGGTCAAAATTTTGGGGCCAGAATCAACAAATAGGGCTATTAAATTTTTACTAGTTATGGTATTTATTGGATACCTATTGAGCAACTTAATATTTCTTTTAAAATTGTTGCATGCAAGTATAAACAACTTTTCGCAATACGTTTCAAATATATACATATGATCAATTTACAGATAAATACTCCGGGCGACAATATTAGCAGTGAATGTTTATATATCGCATTTCAAAGCTTGGACATAAATGATGGAAAGTGTAAATACTTGAATACGATTTTATCAATGCACAAACAACAACCATGTTTATAAATGTATATAATTGTTTGGTATGTAAATGAAGGTGAGTGTTTATAAGTGATTGGAGCATATTACTTATATAAACACACGCGGACGCGTTGAAGGCATATGTATATATACTTAGACTAAGGGGTGTGCAGGAATCACAGATGTTTATCGATGGACATCGATGTTTTTGTTGAGTGTGAATGTTTATCAATTTTATTGCCTCCCCATTATTATAAGGAACAAATATCAAATCTGACTATTTTATATAACTGGCTTTCCACCTCAAGGGGCATCTCACGATACCCAAGAAGGTAGTTTGACAGCTGGGCTTGGCTGATTCCGAGAACGGCTGCGCAATAGGCCTGAGATACTCCTTCTTTTCTCAATAAATGATGTAATACATGCTTTTGTGGTGCACTTTTTGTTTTCATAATTATTCCTCCATTATTTTATTATTATCAAAGGTTTTGTTGAAAAATATTTTATTTGGTCACTTTGTACAAACAAACGGCGATCAATGCGATCGCCGTTTGTTTTTACAAAATTTTACTTCTTTATATGGTTTTCGGGAAATTGGTGCCAAACTTGGCCATCAAGGATGTTATAACCTTCCTGTTTTCTGAACCCGCCTTTTTGTTTGAAAAAGAATGGTATGTTCATTCCGATGCACTTGTCGCGAATTGGTCTTACCCAGTCCAAGTCCATCGGACGTGCATTGGGTCCTGATTCGCCACCGACGATAACCCAATGGATGCCTTCGAGGTTTAAATTGGGAAGTGGACCAAGGAGTGGTTCAATCGAAACAAAACGTACAATTGCTGGAGTTGTTCGCAAGTTATCAATCCGACTTAACGCCTGCTCGTTTTCGACGGTCACCCCCATCCAAATGTTGTCATGCCAAAACAAATGCGGGCTTAACTCCTCCAAACAATCACCTCGTTTTGTCAACACTTGAAAGATATGCTTAGGATTGCGGCGCATATATGCAAAAACTTCATCAATAAATTCAAGCGGAATATCTTTGTGAAAGATGTCCGACATAGAATTTACGAATATCATCTTTGGATCTCGATAACTTAATTTTTTATCCAACATGTCGTGATGCAGTGTCAGATCAAATCCGTTTCGATATTTTTTCAAGCCCATCAGCTTACATCTTTTAGCCATTACTTCTGCATAACAATTTGCGCATCCAGCACTTATCTTCGTACAGCCAGTTATAGGGTTCCACGTACAATCAGTCCAATCGATTTTAGTCTCACTCATTTAAAACACCTCTCTTAGTTTGTAATTATTTGCTTTTAAGGATGACTTCCAAGCTCGAATGAGACTAGTCAAAAACCATAGGTTTGTCAATAATTATTTTGAAGTCGAATCTTGCTCTTGCTATTTTCCTGGATATTTAAGTTTTCCAAAAATTTATTATTCAAAAATTCATTGCAGTCGACTTTGAATGATTACGTTGTCATCAAATTTAAACTTATCAACTTCAGGCATGCTTTCTATATATAAATAATGGTTTCATCCAAGAATTTAAAAAAAATCAATACGCCGGCATCCAAATATGCATAGCGGTATTGTTTGCGCAAGCTGGCTCTGACGGTAGGAAGGGACAAGGGAGACAGACGATAGGCGTAGAAGTGGAGACGAAAAATCCATTGTTTCCCACCACGACCCGATTTTTCTGGGTGAGGTGCTGAAAATCCCGAGGTTAGACTTTTTAGGTTACCACTTTTTGTTCTATTTTGGCTTATTATTGCGCTTCACCTCCACTTTTTATATTTAAACTTGGGCAAGTTCGGTTGTGGCGCGTACGACAACCGTATAAAAATATTGCGTATAAAATTAGTAAGTTGTCGACTAATCTAGTCAATTCAGCACTCTTGACAGTTCACAAAAAAAGTGTATCCCTTCGCCATGGGCTGGAAAATACGATTTTCCAACGCGGCACGAAAGGGCATCGCCAAGCTTCCGCACAAAGCACGCGATGCGGTAGAATTTCTCACCGCCGAGCTTGAAGCAATTGGTCCGGTCCTACCCAGTTGGCCACATTATGGGAAGATCACAGGCCGAGCTGGTTGTCACCACTGCCATCTCCTACGTGGACGTCCAACTTATGTTGCCGTGTGGCGGGAAAGAATAGGCGAAAACGAGATTGAGGTGCTCTATGTCGGAAGTCACGAGGGCGCAAATTACGGGCGGATATGTTGATCTGCACGTCCGAGTAAAAAGCGGTGTTGCCGACGCCGTTGAAGCTGCTATCCGCCAAGCCATTGAAGAGGCCGAAACTTATACCCCTGATGAGGTATTCGGGCCTCGAAATCCTGGCCGGTTAATTCGTGGTGGACGGACACGTGAAGGGTGGACACAGGTCGAACTGGCTAAACGGCTGGGGGTGTCTAAGAGCGTGGTCTCTGACCTTGAACATGGTCGCAGGCCGATCAGTAAAAAAATGGCGGCGAAATTGGGCGAGGTGTTCGGATCTACTCCACTAGTATTTCTGACCTAAACGACACGGGCCATGGAGCGAACCTAACCAGTCAGTGTCCACGAGTGGGAGCACCAGGCGTGTGTAGAAATGCGCAAATCGGTCCGGCCAAGGCTAAGGCTGTGCGTGGACGCGCTTGGAGAGCCAGGGACATGGCCACGGCTGGCTCGTCGAAAATGGTAGCCACCGCGCAAACTGATGGCCACGGGACCAGATCCTGTGGCGCTTCGGGTCCTGGCCACCCAGCGCCCACCATTTTCGAAATCCGGACCGCCCCCATGTGAACGGAGACGAGTGTGACGCCGATCAGACGTCTGGAACTAACTCGCTGAAAACTGAAAAAGCCGGCGATAGTGAGCAAACGTGAATAGCACTGGCGCGCTTTAGGCATCCGCCAAAGAAAGCCCTCGGCTCCCGCCTTTGGAGACCTTAACTTCGAAGCTCCGTGGCAATCGAGATAACTCCGCTAAATTTTTTCAAATTTTTTGACGAACTCGCTGAGCCGTACACCAAGAACGCGGCACACCTCCTCAAGCTCGACCAAATCAAGGCGGCGCTGGCCAGCTTCGTAACGACTTACGAAGGGCTGTGGCTTCCGTAATTTTTCCGCGACATCGGCTTGGCGCAGTCCAGCCGCCTCCCTCGTTTCACGAAGGAGGCGGGACAGATCCTCAAGGCGACGTGAATAGAGGCTTTTCTCCATTCATAATGGGTAGGCCACCTTGACCCGTATACAATAATTGTATATGCTAAAATTGTATATGAAACCCATTTTGGAGCAGCCTATGCTGACCCTTGGAAGAAAAATCTCAATACCCTCTGGAATTATTGGCCTTTCCTCGATATCCATCGCATCAAATTGTTTTTTTTACCATTTTTGTCTGACCTCGCCAGGGATGGAATATATCCCTGATCTCCAATCCCTAATTATCAAGTCTAGTTGGAGTGGGATAACAACATATGCATTGCTGATCATAACAACTCTAATTTCCAAAAAATTGAGCAGATCATTTGTAGTGCTGTTGGTGTCGATTTTATTGATATTCAATTTAGCTCTTTTTATTAAATATTGCACAAGGATCGGAGACGTAAGCCTATTTTACGCTGCACTATTTTACTACTTACCAGCGACAGTATCTAATTTAATTCCAGGCATTATTATTGAAAGAAATTTATCAAAATGAAACGAAGTGGATTTACTGTCATAGAGATGGTTGCAGCCCTAGTCATCCTAGGAATAATAGCAATCGTTATTATTAACAAAAATCCACTCGACCCCAACCTTATCGTTGAATCTGAAATACTAAAATCACATCTCCGCTATATTCAGTTTAAAGCATTGTCAGACGATTCTTGCGACAATTGCTATGGACTGACAATATCATCGAATAGCTATGCAGCAAAACCAACGACGTTAATACTTCCTGGGGATCAGTCATCGACCCATGACTTGTCAAAAAACAATATATCAATAACTGGTACCAATATAACATTCGACCGATGGGGAAGCGCAAGCGCAACAAAAACAATTTCGTTTACTTTGTCAGACAACAAAGGGAATAGCCAGACAATAACAATTAGTTCCATGGCTGGGCTTATAGAATGAAACTGAAAAACGGGTTTACGCTAATTGAAATTATCATATTTTTTGTGTTGCTGGCTATATTTGCGACATATATTTCAGTGTATATGCAGACGGCAGTAACCAAACTTCATAAACCAATCGACAACCTTACAAATACTACGACGCTTTTAAGTGCCATGTCGGATATAACAAACAAATACTACACACTAACACAAGGAGGAGATGCCCCAACAGTCCTTGACGATCTAAAAGAATATGTAACAACAACATATGCGCAATATTCGCCTCAAGCGGTATTTATGACAGACTTAGCATCAGCCGTTGCCAGCGAATCAACAACAGATATTTTAAAAGTAACAATTGGCGACGATAGCTCTGGATCGCTAACAAGCTATTTCATGAAGCCATGAATAGAAATTCTGGGTTTACTCTAATTGAAATAATTGTTGTCCTGACTTTATTGGGAGTTATTTCAATATGTTTAGGAGCATACTATATAAATACAGTCAATAGTTTTAATGCAAACAAGACGGCAGTCCAGATTGAGCAGGATTCACAATTTGCACTAGCAAGAATTACAAAAGAACTCAATCTCTTAAGCACATTGAAATCTGCGTCCGGGTCAACATTATCTTTCAATCCTTCAACTGACACAGGAAGGTCGCCAAGTGATATCTACGCATTTACACTTAAAAACGACGAATTAACCCTCGTAGTTAATAACGATAAGTCGTATGCTATTTTAAAAAATGTAGACAGCTTTACCGTCAACAAGGTTTCGCCAAATATAGTAATGATTTCTATTCAATTAACAATTAATGGAATCTCCAAGACATTCCAAACAAGTGTGGCCTTACGATGAAAATTTCCCGGGAAAATAGTGCCAGAGGATTTGGACTTATTGGAATTATTATCGCATTTGTCCTTCTTTCGTCAATAAGCACCGCTGTTATATATACATTAACCACGTCGTCGTACAATTCAATCAATGAGCTAAACAACAACAGAGCTTATTATCTAGCAGAATCAGGCATTCGCTATGTGAAATACAAAAAACTTTCTGCTGGCACCTACACATATACACTTAGTGAAGGTGATATATATGTAACAATAAACTCTTCAACAGGGACATCCTCAAAAGGAACCGTTGCGAAAGGGACACAACTACAAGCGATAAGGATTCTTAATGATTCCTATACAGGACCAACCGTTACGCCCGAGTGGGCCAGAAAATTTCCATACATATTCTATTCTCCAGACAAAGCGATATCAATATCACAAAATTCAAACATAACAGGCACTATATATGGGTATGGCATAACAATTGACCAAAATTCAACTATAAGTGGCGATATAATTTCAAAAAGCAGTTCAAATGAAGTAAAAATAAATCAAAACGCAACAATTAATGGGAACGTTTGCTCCGAATACAATTTAACAGTCGACCAGAACGCTGTCGTCAATGGGAGCACCTTTTCAAAAGGGTCGACTACGTTGAATCAAAAAAGCAGCGTCAGAGGCAGTCTTAATAGCAGCGCTGTCAGCACTAGCCAAGATAGTATTGTCGCCCTAGCATCAATCTCAATCGACCAAAATGCAAACGTTAACCACACCTATACTGATAATGACGGTAATGACAAAACAAAATTCGACAATATTTACTACGGAACAACAAAAGATATAAAATCATCTGCAAACGTTGATCCCAATAATGTATTTAAAACAACCACATCGCAGCAAAATACTAGTTGCGACTCAACTTCTGCTCCTGTTCACACAGAAGAAAAATATTTTCTTACTACAAAAACTAGTGTAACTGCTGACCCACTTCCACCTGGAGGATACAACATATTAAACAATAGTCAAAACAATAGCCTCCATTTGTCATCTGGAAATTATTATTTTGAGTCGATAAATTTTGACCAGAACAACAGCTTATATCTTGATTTAACATCAGGAGCAATAAATATATATGTCAAGGGTGATGTGAAGTTGTCACAAAATTTTAAGGTTTATGCAAAAAGCAAAGACGATACTGACTATAATCAAATCAGCACAAGTAGCTTTAACAAGAAATTATCGTTAAATGTTTATCTTGAAACATTGGGAAGTTTTACGATGGACCAAAACAGTCAATGGCTTGGGATAATATTTGCAACAAAGGATATAAAAATATCTCAGAAGAGTTATATCATAGGAACGTACTTCAGAAATGGCAATATTAAAAATGAGGATGGGACGTACTCTCCTAGCGGAACAATAACCACTGATCAAAATATAACTGCGATCCAGGTAACTGAATAGTACGATTCCAAAAGACACCTGTCTGGATACTGACATAATCAATAGTAATTACAGTGTGTTTTTGCATTCCAGGGGGTGCTGCCGCCTGTTCCAGTCATGCCTCAGCGCCTTGAATGTTACCCAAAGCCGCCCCAAAATGAAGGACATGAAACCCTGGGAACGGCGGACCAAGGGCAAAGGCGAATAGCAATGTTTAGCCTTCGATGCCGCCCCGCCTGATGCGGCTTCCCCTTCAGCCCCAGTGCGCCCCCCGTGCTGGGGCTTTTTTTGTCTTGACGCACCCGTGTGTTACAGGACAACCATCCTCGAAAATGGAGGGTTTAGCCTCCAGGGACCAGGTTCGAAGCCGAGTCGGGTCCCCGGCCAGTCATGTACACCATTTTCGAAGTCAGGACCGCTCCTATTGAGCCACTGGGTGCTCACAAAGCGGAGCCACTCCGTGATCATCGTGGAGCCAGGGCGGCGAGGGAGGGAGGCGGACTGAAAGCCTGGCGTGTCCAAATTCCCAATGGAGGCGGCAATGGCGCTGTGTGTAATACCCGGGCAGTGTCCGCTTGAAATTCGGCACATGGTGCTTGATTACAACGGCACCCTGGCTGCGGACGGGACGCTTGCGCCCGGAGTCGCCGAACGATTGAGAGAACTTGCCCTCCCGCCGCACAGTCTTACGCTCCACGTGATCACCGCCGACACCATGGGCACGGCCCAGCGCCAGCTTGAGGGTTTGCCGTGTGAGCTTTCCATTTTAGGCCCGAACGAGCAGGATCAAGCCAAGCTGGAATTCATTCAGAGCCTCGGGGTTGAGCAGGCAGTCGCCATCGGCAACGGGCAAAACGATCACCTCATGCTGGCTGCAGCCGCCTTGGGCATCGCGGTCATTGGCGAGGAAGGGACTGCAGCCCAGACCATCCTGGCGTCACGCGTGGTATGCCGTGACATTCTCTCCGCCTTGGATCTGCTGCTTAAACCCAAGCGCCTCATCGCCACCTTGCGACGTTGACGGTATCCCTGGCGAAAAGGCGAAATATTTTATCACTATTTCAATATATTATGACTATTGTCGTCGTGGAGGCACCCCTTGAAAACCCTCCTTTTCTCCATTTTCTTTTCCGTGCTGGTAGCGACGTCAGCCCTCGCGACCGAAAATTTTTCGGGCAAAGTGGTCACGGTCATCGACGGCACGACCCTGGACATCGCCAAGTCGGACGGGCAAATTGAGCGAATTCGCCTATTCGCCATCACCGTCCCACAAGCTGGCGCGAAGCATGCCGAGGCTGCCACGAAAAGGACAGCGTCCTGGTGTCACCAGTGGGACAACGTGGCCAAGGTAATTCCCATGGGCCGGGGCAAGGACGGGGTGGCCGTGGCCCGGATAATTGTCGGCCAAGAGGACATCGCAAACGTTTTGGCCAAAGCCTGTCTGGCGATCGTGAACATGAGGCTCTGCCGTGACCAGTTCACCCCAGAATGCGTCAGTTGGAACGCCTGGGAGTTGCAGTGCCGAGATGAACGGAAAGGCCTGTGGAGTGAAGTAGGACAATGATTATCATGAAATTTAAAGAACAACTGGAGGTCTAAATGTACCTTAATACTGGCAACCATTTTATAACTAAAATTTCAGACTTTGGCAGATTAATTGTGCTTGAAGATGGATCTCGTTGGGATGTGTCGTCTATTGACAAAGCCACATCAATGATGTGGCTGATCACAGATAATGTCCTAGTCGAATCCGCATATGGCAATCGATGCAAAATTACAAACATCAAAAGAAAAGAATCTGTTGAAGCTAGCCATTTGGCTTGAATATGTTATGAAAAAATTTATATTCACCCTTTTTATCTGTTTTTATTGGACGTTACCGACTTTTGCCTACGACCTGACCCTGCAGAACACTCCTGTTCAGGTTTATTTCTCACCCCGAGGCGGAGCACAGGACGCCCTGGTTGCCACCATCGGCCAAGCCAAGGATTCCATTTTCGTCCAGGCCTACAGCTTCACGTCGGCCCCCATTGCCAAAGCCCTGGTGGATGCCGCCAAGCGCGGGGTGAAAATCGAAGCCATCTTAGACAAGAGCCAACGGTCGGAACGCTATACAGGCGCGACCTTTTTGAGGAACGAAGGAATACCTGTGTATATTGACGACAAACACGCCATAGCTCACAACAAGGTGATGATCATCGACGGCACCATTGTCGTTACAGGATCTTTCAATTTCACGAAGGCAGCCGAAGAAAAGAACGCTGAAAATTTATTGATCATTCGCAATAAAGAGATTGCCAAAATCTACATGGATAACTGGGAAAAGCATAAAGAGCATTCAGAACCTTTCTGATGTAGGCGAGGCCGCCCGACACGGCTCCTCAACAGTTTGAAACGACAAATTCATTCTATTTTTTATACAATATGTCTGTTGAGCAATAAATTTTCTGGAGACGCTAGTGCCAACCATATCCATCTTTCTCATCTCTTTTGAAAATATTAACTCATACAAGGTCGACGGCATGCTGGACACAGACGAATTGCACGATAAAATTAAAAAAACAAATGACTACTTATTTCGAATACTCCATGTTGGCGTTGACTTCGAGAATCCTCTAAAATTCAGAGACCTAGTATCAAAATTTTCCGGCAACATGCTCGCAACCATTTCTGCTAAATTAACATTACCTGAGGAATTTATTTTTTTTAAAGAATCTTTCACACACCAAAGCGGCACACAGTTTTTTGTTGTCGATAAAATTTTTTACCCTGATGACACTACGTTTGTATTAAAAACATTATCTAATCAGACCAAAAATGACAGTAATTATGTTAACGTCGCTACAGACGAAGACAACGCCAGGGAAATTGTTGACAGGCCCCAGGAATATTCAGAGACATCGGATACGCCCCCCGCAACCTCAGACTCAACCAACACACAAGAAGACTGCCTTTCTTACTTTACTGGAATTTTCAGTCTATTAGACAATGCGCCCCCATGGTTATTACGTCAGAAAACTACCGACATCCCCCTCTGTGTTCGCGCAGCAAATATATTCAACAAAAACGACATCAATACAGTCCGCGATTTAAAATCTATTTCACTTGACACTCTATTAAGTTTTAAAGGGTTCGGCTGGCGCTCTGCCAAATCTGTTCTAGATGGGTTGCGTTTTTCTTTTGAACGTGGCCCTTTAGCATTAGATATTCAAGCTGCAAACGAAGAATCAGAAGCATATATACCAATAAGCGACAGCCCATTGCTGTCATGCCAGGAGAGGATAGATATAGCCAGGCAGAATATCGTTCGACAAAGCAATCAATCGGGCATTGACTACTATTATAACATAGCAACCTACGCCCCAGACTGGGTACTTGAAAGAGAAATTAAATCATTGCCCCTAACGTTCCGGGCCAAAAAAATTTTTGCCAACCTTGAAATTTCAACGATTAGGGATTTGCAAGATTGGCCGAAAGACAAACTTCTTTCTCTATCAAATTTTGGCAATACAACAATAGAAAACACCAACCGGGCAGTGCAAATTGCTTTATTGGAAGGCCCCCTACAAGGTGAAGCCGCACATGCCAATCTTGGGAACAAACCACTTATAAAGCAAATTCTCGAGACGCTAGACAAACTCCCCGAGAGAGAGCGTTCACTGATGCGTAAAAGAATGGGGTTCGAAGGGACATCCTATACTCTTCAGAAGATCGGCGAATCATTCGGATACACCAAAGAACGCGTTAGGCAACTCGAATTTAAATGCATTAACACAATGAGAGACGTTGAATTCTGGGATGACGTTCTTCTTGAGAAAATATCAGCTTTACTTACAAATAGAACTTCACCGCTATTTTTAGACGAGTTACATTCAATCGACTCGTGGTTTGACGGGATAGAAGACCACTGGAAACAATTAGATTATATTTTTTCAACTATCTGCGAAGAAAAATTACACCTTATAGAAACTGAAGGCAGGCACATTATCGCAAGAATAAGTCAAAAAGAATTGGTTCAAATACTATCTGAAGGGCATAGCATTCTTACTAACAGCGCAAAAACATACTCCACTGAAATACATTGCAAATCGCTAATAGCATCAACCATCCCGGACAAATGCCAAGAACTTTATGACTATTTTTGGCAGGCCTTGACAAAAGACATGTTGTTTGCAAAGCGAGGAAACGACGAACGTGTCATTGTCTCAGTAAAGCGAAATTTGAATGGAATGGTTAGGGTTATTTTAGTTGAGTCCGACAGACCATTGCACTACAAAACCATTGCCCGTCTCATAAATAAGACTTACGGCACAGAGTTTACAGATCAGAATGTCATGAGTTCCGCACTAACTATTAGCCTATTATACGGGAGAGGGACTTTTGGATTAAGCAAACACTTCCCACTTACTTCCGAAGAAAGAACCATGCTTATTGATGAACTTTCATATTTACTTCCGCCTGAAGACACTGCACGCCAATGGCATTGCGCAGAGTTGCATGAATTGCAGCAAGAATTAGCGCTTCCATTTGCTGAAAAATTAACACCATACATAGTCAATATCGCGTTAACATTTTCCGAAAAGTTTCAAAATCTTGGGAAACTAATTTGGAAATTACGCGACAATGACAGAGAAAACGTGGTAGCTAGGGTAGCTGTTTGCCAGGAAGTTGAACGCATACTACTCCAAGCAGGAAGTCCCTTGCACATAAGAGAAATTGAGAAAATCCTCCATGTATCAAGAAGCGTTGTCAAGAATTTCCAAATTTCTACTAGCGGTAATTTAATAAAAACAAAACCAGGATATTATGGCATCTATCCAAGAGACATGCCTTTCTCTGAAAGCATAATCGAGGTGTTTACGAACAAACTCACGGCATTACTAGAATTAGAACAAAAAGGAATACACACAACCGAACTAAGTGCTAAACTTGCAAATGGATCTCAAATCACTTTTAGCAAGCAAGATTTGTACATTTTGACAAACTATTGTTTAAAAACCGATGCATTTTCTATAGACTCAGGCAGATACATATATTTGCAAAATTGGAGTGGTTCAAGAAGGCTAAATTTAATTGATACGATACGCAAAGTTTTTCGCGAATGTGCACCAGAAGGTATTCATGACCATCTGCTGTCATCTATTGTAACAGAAACAATAGGGCACAAAGTCCATCGAAATCATATAGCAAGTACCCTTCTGGCACTAGGCGCAACATGGAACTCGACTGACAGGCGCTGGAAATTTTCGTCTTCTTTGGAATAATGTTAGGCAAACAACAAAACCGTACCGCGTATATTTTCAACTTTGGCGGAGTGTTCGGCTAATAAAAAATTTTTGAGATCGAGACCGACTGGTTCGCAGTAGCTCTTCGAAAATGGAGGAAGGACTGCCAAAGCAGGTGTCCTTCCGGGCCTCAAAACGCCAAGTGCCGGTCATGCCCGTGGTGAGCATGGCCGACACTTGGGTGTCCGCGTCATTCAGCGTTTAGCCGGACAAGCTGCCTACGTTTTGTTTCCATTTTCGAAATTTACGCGGAAACCTTTCCCCGGGCAAGAGAAGGGGTTCACCTCACTGAATTTTACCTGTCAATTCAGGATATTTCAGACTTCGTTAGTCTATTAAGCAGCCTCGGCCATGTCCTCATTCAGACGCATGTACCCGTTCTGGTAGTCATCGGGGTCAAGGACACAGCCCCACCAATTGCGCCCCATCGCCTTGGCCTGGACCACAGTGGAGCCGGAACCGGCGAAGCAGTCAACGACGCTGTCCCCGGGAACAGTCATGGCCCCAATCAACTCACGAAGGAGACCCGCCGGCTTCTCGGTCTGGTGGAACTGGTTCTTGGTGTTGGGGTACTCGAAGTGATCGCAAATGCCATCGTACAGCACAGGCTTACCCTTGGTGGCATAAATAATTTTTTCAGTAATGGGGCGAAGACCACTGATAAGAGACCCCTGCGTGTGGTGAGACTTCTTCCACACAGCGACCCCCTGGTAAGTAAATCCAGCACCCTTGATAATGTTAATGAAGTCAGCCAGCATCTTGTCTCCACTGAACACAACGATATACGAATCATCCTTCATCTTGGGATAGATCTGCTCAAGACTCTCTTTAAGAATACGCGTGGAATCCTCAGGATTGTCATTAGCAATGGTCCGATTAGTCCTGTCAGAAATGGAACGGTACGTACAACCATAGGGAGGATCAGTCAGCAGAAGAGCCACAGAATTATCGGGGATTTCATGGATATGCTCAAGGCAATCACCTTCGATCCAAGAGGCCATTTCCTTGTTGTTGCCATTCATGATGGACTTGCAGTGCTTGACAATGTCCCGAAACTTAAGTCGTTCACGGCCGTACTGGTCAGTCTCAACGCCATGCTCAGAAAGCCAATCATGAAGTTCATTGACATTGCCAGCTTCAGGATTGTTTTCATAGAACTGCTTAAGACGATTCAGCTCTTTAAAAACAGGATCAATAAGATGGAAACTCGTAGCCTTCGCCATGGACAGCGCAATAATCTTCTCATAAGGCAAGAAGGCGTCGATCCACTCTTCGCTATTTTCCATTTCCATAACCTTCTTCACGAGACGAATCCCTTTCTTGAGATCGGGGGTACCATACTTGCGGTTGACCACGATCTTGGACAAACCCAACCAAGACCGATCATTGAGATTCTTAAAATCGCACAAAACAGTAGCCTTGCTGCGAAGCTTCATCTTTTCATCGTAGAAAAGTTCAGTTTCAATGTGTTTGTAGACCTTGGCCCCATCCCGGTACAGCCGGACATTCTGAGGGTGCTTACGGATCTTTTCGGCATACAGGGTGAGGTCGCTCTTGTTGCCCCGGCCACCGACACGGGACTCAAACCCAAGGGCATGGAGACCGATATCCAGGGCGGTCATCTCCTGGCACTTGTTTTCGTTGATCAGGGCCATATAAGCTTCATCGTCATCCATCTCCACCACAATGCAAGGGAGTTCTTCGAGATTCTCCTGCTTAGCAGCTTCAAAACGAATGTGACCATCGATAATCTCAAAGATGTTATTGGGAATCTGGCGAACCTTGAGGGCGTTTTCGGGCTTAAGGCCGTTGTTCTGCCGAATGCTATTGCGGATAAATTCAATCAAGTCCTGATCCATAACGGAACGAGAGTAACCAGCATTAGGAACAATGTTCGTGGTAGCAATGAAAGTGATGGTGTTCATGTCTTGGCTCCTTTGCTTTTGCGTTCAAGCTGGAGCCAATGCTAGGCGGGACCGAGCACCCGAGGGGGATCAACGAAGGAATGGCGGCGGATCCCCTTTTGAAAGTCCTTGTAAAATCATCCTGATAGGGCCACTCCGATGACCTCCGTCAAACCATTCTCCATTTTCAACCCACCCGGCCCGTGATATCCCCACATGATCACACCCGTCGCCTGGAGGAATGCGCTTATGCCTGCAAATGCACAGCCCACATCGGAAATGAACCTGGGTTTCGCGCGCTTTTCGTTTGCCAAAGACCGGTCGATGACGTCCGCCATTCTCCTTGGCGCGGACAGGGTCCCCGCACACGACGTGACCGAAGCTGCGGTGGAAGGCATTTCCCATGCCTCGACAACGGAATTGATGGCAAAATTTCCATTTGAAATCTGTTCCAAGCTTGTCACCATAATGGGAAAGGATATTGAAGCAGAGGCCCTTTTAAATGGCAAAAAGAACGACATTGATAGTTTTTATGACTATTGCACACTTCAGCTTCAGAAAGTTTTGTTTTTGCTCAATCCATCCGCATTTCCCGTAAGAAGCTCAGACCCCGCTGAATTCCTTTTGCTTTTGAGTGAATATATAATTTTACTAAATCAGTTGTGTGCTATGTTTGAATCAAGCCCTGACAGCTATTTTGAAATTCCATCACAAGAAACTATTATAGAAGAAATCAAGCAGCTAAAAACGCCGTCGTTCGACATGGTGTTCTCGTACAAATTTATGAGATTTGTCTGTTTCTATTATTCAATATTTATTGGAATTGAAGAAGGCGATGTCGATGGTGCGAATACTTCAAAGGCCAAAGATAAAGATGTCTTAGCTGATTTTCTCGGTCATATTTTTATCGGCAAGGATAAAACTTCATACGATATTGTGCCTGTGAGCAATCCAGATGCACCCTATACAACTATAATCAACTTTAACAATGCTGGATCAATAAATATTTTGGCGAAGTTCTCTTGCAAATCTCAGGAGGCTATAAAACAAACAATCGTTCAGTCCCTTATAAGACTTGAGGAGAAAATAAAGACAAAATGCTCGAGGATATTATACTACTGGCATCGATTTATTGTTGAGCCACGAGAACTTCAGCCAGCAGGCGTCCTGCGCCTCACTGCTTGGTGGGAATCCATTTTGTCCGACACTATATTTTCCGAGCAACTTTGCAAATTTAACGCACTTGTAGGGCGGCTAAGCGTAATAGGTATAGAGACGCATTCAGATAGATTTCAAGATCTTGGCCAGGAAACAATTGATCTTTATAAAGAATATAATTCCATTGTTGAAGGAAAATTGCCTTCTCGAATGGATGGCACCATTCTTCCAAGGGCAGAGGAAGAGGCAGCATTGCTTTACAACGCTATGATTGGAAAAATTCGTCCTGAATCCGACTCTAGACGTTATTCGGCTAAGAAGTTATCGTCATGCAGCCAAGACAGAAGAAAGAGGATGCGTGATTTTTATCATGCCAACTCAGAACATTTTGTAAAGATATCCCTTCAGCACATCGAAAGACTTACGCTGGAATACCTTAAACTTGATAGAGAATTATATAAAGATCTTTTGTCTCAAGTCGCCAACGACTATGGATATAGCCGGATTTCCAAGAAATCCATTGGGCGATGGATTGCTACTTACAAGAAGAAAAAGCGGGCCGCCGATTAACCATTTTCGAAGGCGCGCCTGGCTCACGAAAGGGACCCGCTTGGGCCTAAAAGCTGGGCCAACGGGCCGTCGTCTCCTGGGCTAAAGTGGGGTCATTGGCAGCAGTAATCCCACTACAAAAAAAGGAGGGCGACATGACTGGCGCGCATGGCGATTATATTTTCGATATTGTCGATGGCTGCATCTCTCATGTTCATGGGGAAGGCGACAACAGCACCAAGCTCTGCAACTTTGCGTGTAAAATTATTGAAGAGCATACTGTCACCAATGGCATCATCTCTAGGATCGAATTCCTTGTTGAAGGCTATTTCAGCGACGGTACGCCTCTTC
>Ga0183096_1000914_pt1 | contig 29929 bp, 32 predicted proteins | sample Biomet5_FD_127791 | JGI IMG/M metagenome (GOLD analysis project Ga0183096, IMG submission 127791) | Microbial communities from bioreactor (seeded with sewage sludge) at LBNL, California, USA - Biofuel metagenome 5 (version 2) (version 3) | ecosystem: Engineered > Bioreactor > Anaerobic >... | reverse complement strand
GCTGTAGCTCAGTTGGGAGAGCGCTTGAATGGCATTCAAGAGGTCGTGGGTTCGATTCCCTCCAGCTCCACCACAACGACTTCAAGGGGTTATCTCGAAAGGGATAACCCCTTCTTCTTTTCCCCAGCCAACACTGCGCCAACGGGTTTTGTTGGCTCCCCTGTAGGAGCAGCACAAGGGTTCGCAGAAGCGGGCCAGCATGAGCTCCTGAAAAAGGGCACTTGAATTTTTTTCAAGAGGCCGCCCCACCCGTTGCCTTTTTGCTTCAGAAACAAATTTTTTCAGGAACTTTCCGCATCGGTGTATGAGGCGGGAGGATGATGGGCGCTTTCCAAATTTTCAAGAGGCCCTGGCCTTTCCTCTTGTCATCGGGGTGGGATCATGGGTAAATGGATATCAAGTTTTAAAGATTAGGTCGGAGTACAAGAATCTTTATTTTTTGATATCGGTGGTCAAAAGGTGTGTTCATTAGTGTCAGAGACTTTTGTATAACCAACCACCTTCTCAAATATGGAGATCTGATATGAAAAAAACACTTTTTGCCTTATTGGTGCTTACTCTAGCGTTTACATCATGCGTTTCCAAGAATCCGGGCAGCAATTTAGTTGAACTCACAGCTATAGAGGTTGAAAAATTCGACTCTTCAGCAGATATTCAAATCGAAGCGTCGTCAACACCGAAACAAAGCAAAGAAGTTGTATTAGATGGTGACAAGAAAAATACAAAATGGGTCTTGTCGACAGACGCAAAGATGTCTGTCGTGGCGAAGGCTGGATTATCAATTTCTAATGAAAGACATACTCTTTTAATCAATACTAGTTTTTTGCAGGTTATTTTGAATAAGCCCGAACTGTTTTCTATAACAATTGACAGCTCAACAAAGCAAATATCCATCAAAACGAAGAGTTAGTAGCAAATTTCGTCACCAATTGATTCGGCATAATTATGATGGGCGCTTTCCAAATTTTCAAGAGGCCCTGGCCTTTCCTCTTGTCATCGGGGTGGGATCATGGGTAAATGGATATCAAATTTTGGTGTTTACACGACTTGTGTGATTACTGACATAAATTTGTAATATTTTATTGCATCATCGAAAACCTGCAACAGGCCAATTAGTAACTATTGAAATTTTTTTATTTTTTAAAATTATTATGAGTTATACTTCTGAAAGTTTTTTTGAAAGCCACAATAATTTTTTCGATAGCCTGAAAAAGATTATAGAGTTGCTTGGTTTTGTCAAGATTAACGATGGGCTAAAAGTCCCAAATCGTGTGGGCAGTTACTTTTGGTTTGAGAACGAAGATTATAAATCATGGGCTGGAGTTGAGCTTGACATTTACAAAGATAATGATTCTGGAATAAAGATCACAACGCGATCACGGTCAAGTCGAAGTTATTGGGATTTAATACATCAAAATAAGACATTAAAAATGTTAAGAGATGTGTTCGGTGGATATTTTATTACTGATGCAGGCCGAAATAGATATTGGCGACCAGATGGGAAGCCCCCGATTCCAAGAGAATCAGGCTGTTATTTAGCAAGGTGGCATTTTGACAATGCATTAATAAAACCTAAGATGTATTTAGATCAACGGGGTCTTGATCAGCCGAATGCTAAACCAGAACCAACTGGCATGTATTTTATTGATGAAATGAATCCACGATTATTTTCTAACAATCTTCTTTTGCCATATTTGTTTGCTGTGTGGGAAGATTTTTTTAGGTCGTCATTTATTGCTTTACTTAAATATTGCGACCATCGAGATGCTGTTCTTAAGAAATCAAACTTAAATAAATACCAACTTGACTGTTTAGCAATGCGGAAGAAGAGCTTTGAAGAAGCTATTTCTGACAGCTTCTCTTTTCAACGTCCACAAGTAGTTTCGGCAAACTTTAAAATTCTCAATTCAAAACTTGACATAGAAGGGGCACTAAAAAAACCATATAGAAGACGCAAAGAATCTCTTTTTGATACGATTGAAAAATGCGTTGAAGAAAGAAATCGATTTGTTCATTCTGGAGAGATCAATTTAAGTTTATCAGATAAAAAACTAAATAAAATTATATCAGACTTTGAGGTTTGCATACAAAGGAGCTATGAAGAATTTAGTCGGTGTTATGATTTTAATCTTTTATTTTAATATCTTGTCGCTGAAAACTGCGATCTACCATGGGATTGTACTGATTATTCGTCAAATTTAAATCACAACCCTTTGGAATCATGTATAGGAGATGGGTAATTGGGGGGGAAGCCAAGACCTTCGCCATGTTACTTAGATGGGTTTGAGGTTATTAAAGTGAATGGTGGACGAAAAATATGGCGATCTGATGATAAAGAAAGTTTGTTTACATGGGATTCGTTGCACGGCGAAATTGAAGTTTTTAATATGAGAGGAAGACATCTTGGTGTGCTCGATCCTGTGACAGGGAAAATGATCAAAAAAGCTATCAAAGGGAGGAAGCTTGATGTATAGAGGGAAAAAGACATTTATAGACTTATGTCTTGAGGGGCAAGTTGATCTGGTAGATATTCATAACTTTGTTGATGCATGGCATGAAGGTGATGACGAAAGGGAGCTAAATGAATATTTAGGGATGTCAGATGACGAATATGAGTTATGGATAAAGCATCCCAGCTCACTCCGCCATATACTTTATTGTAGGCGTTTTGGCGAGCCGCTTAATCATACATTTGGAACAGAAGATGAATTAAAATTTGCAGCAAGGGCTTCATCAGCTAAAGAACTCCAAGAAGTTCAAGAATGGTTAGCCAACAGGAAACGTCATCGTGGAACCAGAGATTAGAATCGCTCGAAGAGTTATAGCAAGAAATAATCTTACTCACCCTTTCAATGTTTATGCATTTGCAAAAAACATAGTTTGTATTGAAGAAGATGTGCTGCCTTCGCACGTCGATGGGATTGTGCTTGATTCAAATAAAGAAAAACCAACTGTAATACTTAATGCGATTTCGCCTGAACCACGAAAGATTTTTACTCTTGCGCATGAAATAGGACATTATTTTATACCGTGGCACATGTTGAATTTTGTTTGCCATGCTGAATACGACAGTCAAACTAGGGGTTCTTTCTATTGGTTTACAGAAGGAGAGGCTAATAGATTTGCAGCTGAACTACTCATGCCTCAAGATTGGATAAAACATATTCTTTCTAAGAGCACTGATTTATCATTAATCGTATCAGAAGTGTGTAGGATGAAAGTCTCGTCAACAGCTGCTTGCCTGTCAATTTGTAAAGCTCTGCCTGCTGGATTTCTATTCATCGAGACTGATCAAAATGATAATGTTATTTATTCATCAAGATCTGAAGGGACAATCGCATCACCTCCTCGTAGAGGTTCAATTTTCAACAAAAAATTATTCGAGCATACTGGATGTGAAATAATACCGATCCAAGATGGTTTTACTAAAGTATTTTGGCTAAAATTTACTGATTTGCAAATGCCGAAAGATACCGGTAACAATATTGAGTATGAAATTGACTCACGTTTAATGATTAAGAATTTTTTAGATAGCCTGGACATATCAAATGATATTAAAATATCTATGCTAAGAAGTATTAATGGGGTCATTGGCGCAGCGAACACTATGCATTATTCAAATAACTTTGAGACTATCTACCAAACTTTAAGCCAGCGTTTTGCTTCTAATCGAAGCCTTGCTAAGCTCCTTGACGCTGCAAAATTTCGGAGATTCCTTGAAAAAAAAGCTTATGAGTTATCAATGAAAAATAAATTTGCAAAAAGTACGCATGGAAACTCAAATGCCTGATAAAATTCATTGGACACAATTAGTTGCCAATATATCTACTTCGGCGGCCTGCATACTCGCAGCGATTACCATCATTTTTGGTTATAAACAATTTAAAGATTCACAGGAACTTCAACGGTCAATAAAAGCGACGGAATTGTTCATGGAGTTTAATCGGCTGCAGGCTGACTTGGACAAGAAAAAGAAACCTCAAAAAACTGATAAAGACTTTTGGGTGTACAATAACATTTTTTCTTTAACAGAGGCAATTTACATTTTGACAAAAGACGACAGAGGGTGGGTTAACACAGTGACCTGGATGCTTAACGAGCAACAAATGTTCCTCGAATCACATAAATTTAGATGTAACACACTTGACAATTCTTTTGTGCGAATGATTAAAAGAAGCCATCCTAACTTTGAGTGTGAGTAATTAATAGCATTGCGTCTTCTATAATATTAGAAAATGTAAAGATTTAATCTATAAACAACAAGAATCGCTGCTACACAAATCAACTACGCAATGAAGCTATGAGCTGGGAAATGATTAGATATTTAAAAAAGATGAAAGATCTCTATTTGTTGATTAGAAATATGTGCTTGAAAAGCGAGAAAACAGAAGAGTTGAGGGAAGGTTTAGAAGAGATTCTGCCCCGCCATCTTTTCTTTATCTGTACATATAACAATATTTTAAAAGACGTATAGTCACATAATAAAATTTTATTTATATATCTCGCGAATGTTTAGAATAATATGAATATAACTTTATATACAGCCATAGTTGCAGCACTGGCAGCTATTTTAGCTTCAATTGTCACTGCAATAGCAAATAGCTATGTGTCGAGGCAAAAGATAAAAGAACTTCATTTTGAATATGAAAATAAATTGCGTGATAGTTATCTACAAAATGCTAGGGAATATACAAAAAATCTTTATATCCCTTTGAGTGTTTCTCTGTCTAAATTAAGGTTTTCGTATCAATTATTCAGATCATATACAGAAACAAATAAACAAAGCTTGCTAGATAGCTTTAACTCAGAAATCGATGCATTCCTTTTTTTTATTTCTGAATTATCGCAGAAAGGAGCCAATGCATTTTTTACTACCGACCTCGATGAAGCATTACAAGATTTTTGTAGCTTTTTGATGTCTTCTAAATTAGCCACTGAAACAAAGTATCAACTTGAATTAAGATTTAGTACATCTGGTCTGATAAATCAATCACTGTCAACAAAAAGTATTGTTTCTGGAAAACTTCCAAGTATATTTAAAAATAGTAAGCTTGGATTCGATATGTTTCCTTTTAAAGTTTCTTATGTTCTTAGCGAAATCGTAGCCGCACCTATAGAATCTAAAGATTTTTTTGATCGTTTTTCAAAGAGTATCCATTTGTTGAATGTTCTTATCAAAGAAGTAACTCTTGGCGCTAAAGCTAGGCGTTAATATAAACAGGTTATATTAAGTTGGCTTGGGGTATATATAATTAATGAAAACGAGATGGATCATTCACCCTATATTCAATAGGACAGTCCTTGGGAACATAAGTCATAGTATTCATAAACTTGAACAAAACTATCCTGAAGCAATCCCGTCTTTAGAAAAATCACAATCAATTTTTTTATTTTCAGATTATGGAGGCGAGCATAAGGATTCCATGTATAATGTGTACTCTTTTATGATCACGGAGGAGTCGTCAGTTGGATTATTTATACATAGGACAAAATTGTTGCGATCTAAATCTATAAGAGATAACAGAAGATTTTCATTTAAAAAGCTGTCAGATAAAATCAGACTAAATGCTCTTAATGATTTCCTGTTGTCAGCAGACGATATTGAAGGAATACTTCTGACATTTGCCATAAGAAAAAACATTGAATTATTTGCTGAAAGTAGAAGCGATAATTATCTAACACAAAAGCTGAGCAAAGAGAAACGCAACGTAGAAATGAAAATTATAACAATAGCACACCTTGCTGCTTATGTTGTCACAAGTTTAGTTCGGCAAGGTCAAGACGTTATGTGGATCACTGATGATGACGCAATATCTTCAAACAATGAAACACTTTGCCTGCTAACAAATGTTTTTGCGAATATTATAGGAAATATTATTAATTTTCATCTTGGTCATATTCGTTGCGGATGCTCAAGATCAGATCCTGGTGACAATCAACTGGAAGATCTATTAGCTATTCCAGACTTTGCTGCTGGAGTTGTCTCCGAACAGTTCTCGAAATATCAATCAGATCCTTATGCTTTTTTTATTACAGCGCCAGTAATGTCAGAAAAGATGCAGCGATTGTCATGGTGGTTTTCTGATAATAGAGGGAAGTTAAAGAGATATTTAGCTGTTATAGATGATCATGACGAGAAGCCTCGGTCATCCTTTTTCCATTTTTTTGATGGTCCATTGAAGGAATGTGCATGGTAAGTTTTCTTGTATAAAATAATATTTCATTCCTTATTTATTTTGTCACATCTTTTTTTAAAGTCCTCACATTGTCTAGTAAATTCTTCTTGTGTTATATCTGGCAAACTTTCGATCCATTTAACAACACCCTTTACTCTATCATCGTTGTTCTCTAAGTCATCAACAACTAAACGGAATTGCTCTGGTATTAGCAGGTGAAGTCGCTCGGCCTGAGCATAATCGAAAAATCCAGACAACGGAGGGTTTAATCCAAATTTTTTTTCAAGATCAAATCCAACAAGTAGACGTGGAGTAGTCAAGGCGCATATTAAGCTAATTGCCTGAACAGTTTCGATAAATAGATCCAAGGATACTTTGCAAGGTTTTTCGGAGAATTCTAATAATTCTACATCATTAAAGCGGTTTGTCGACGATTTAATTTTTCTTTGAGATTTTTCCATCCCTTTTACATGGATGTAGTCAGAAAATTTATAATATAAATTAAGAAGATACTCTGAGAACTCACATTTATGCTGGCAAGATGCATAAGGTTCGTGTTTTATTAATTTTTCTATCATTCTTTTAAAATTTGGTGTATTATTGGTTGACTTCAGCCAAGACCTCGCTTTATCAATTTCAATATTGTCAAGAACAAAAAAGGCACCAACAACGATAAGCTCCAAGGCTCTTCTCATGGAATCATAGCTATTTTTGTAAAAAGAAAGCATTATTAAGCTTAACGACTTTTCTAATTCATTTGATGATTCTATCCAAGGGAAAAGACCTAGCTTAATAAAACTATCGCCATCAGATGGGGCGGCATCTAGTAAATCATAATCAAAAAAACAGCGTGAAATCTCCAGGGTTTCAGAATTTTCATATCGATTTTTTATATAATCTGCTGCCTGCATCAGTGCATGTGTCGCTGTTTTGCTTAAAATCGATTCTCTTAAGTCATACGGATCATCTGGGAGCTCAAGCAAGTTTAGAGCTTTCTTACTATTCATTGTCAATCTCTTATGAGGATAAAGATTCATTCCTATAATCAATTATTGAATCCAATGTTAGCTCTATACCTTCAAGCATTCCTGAAATCTTATCCATCTCTTCACTAAGTTGTTTAATATTAATAAGCTTAATTCCAGGAAGCGTTGGTGTTCCATCTTTTCTGGATGGATAACGAAAGGCGTCTGAAGCTCTGTCTACCTCGTCTAGTTGGCTAATAATATTATCTACTGCGTCGATATATTCTTTTGGTAATGGTTCACCTGCACATTTCGGAGTATTGTCTTTTACTAATTCCCAGTATTCTTTTAAATTATGATGTTTAAACTTAATCTGTTTTTCTAATAGGACAGCGCAATTATTAAGTATCTGTTTTAACATCAATTCAATGTAATGCCTATATAAAAATAGTATCGGGAAAATCAGGGTGTCCTGATATCCTTGTTGATTACAAACAAATCCAGATAATATCGTTGCACCTCTCTTGTATCCTGTAGAATATCCTAACCAAGTGTTTTTCCCATGTGTAAAATTTAGACAAGCATTGTTCCAACCGTCAAATGTTCTTCCGGAAAAAATGTTAACTTTGCGATCCTCTTCTTTTGTCATGAAGAGCTTCCCCTAATTAAAACACAGAAGGATTCTTTATAGAAAGCCCACGCCCCCATTATCTCAATGGAAGACGTGGGCTTCTTAATTTTCAGATTAACTAGAAGGTTACTCAGCTTCCTTCTTGGGAAGTGGAGCTTTCTCTTTCAAAAGATCAAGAGCTGCAACCCCTTTCTCTTTTGCTTTGGCCATCAAATCTTTGATGTCTTCGAACCCCTTCTCAACAACGAAAGGCTTTACTTCCCCCCTCTTGATATCATAGGCTTTCATGACATAGCCCATGATTGTGAGGGCATTATCTTCTCCCTTTTTGACATTGCTACGGTCAATGGTTCCCTGCATATCCTTCTCAGAGACACCAAACTTTTGCATATACTCTTCACGGGTCTTTATTTCTGAATGTGTCTTCAAATGAAGATTGGTTATAGACTTGAGGAGCTTTCCACACATAGCACACCGAACTTTTCCATCAACGATTTCATGCTTAAAACCGATTTCGGTAGGAGCAGGAAGTGCTTTCGGTTCCTCAACCTGCTGAACAGCCGTGACTTCGATAACATCAGGACCTTGTTGAATTTCAACGAGTTGAGAATAAATGCTTTCTGTAACCCTCTTCAGCTCATCATGCTCAATATTTCCATGACGGAGTTGGGCTTTAGCAAGAACGGCAGCTTCATCCCAAGCCTTTTTATCGTACATAGGGCGGCTCCTTTATTAAGATTGGATATCTATGAACTCGTTGGGATTGAGATGTCAACATCAAGCTTGAAAATTTATTAGTTTTCCTTGAATGAGAGACGATCATCAAGGTCCTGATGACCGCGATCCGTTGATGGACCACGGGATTTGATTTTTCAAGATCTGATCTCGGGAACCCTGCTGGAATCCCGACCGCGCCCCTGGCCCCACCCGGACACCCCGCTATTTCGCGCGGAGCGGCCCTCTCCTGGGGTTTTCCCCGCTGGCCCGCCCTTTGTGCCCGCCCTGCTGAAAAGCCCAGGGAATCGCCCCTCCGGGCCAATGTCCGTTTTGAATTGAGCAGAGTAAATCAAACTCTTCAGATTTTGATGATGATTTTTGATCATTAAAAGCTAACCATTTTGCTTTAAAGATGGACCAGAGTCATTTTGTTCTAAATCTTTACTAAAATCAAACCCTTTTTGTCGAAGCTTCCTCAGTCTACTCCTGAATGTTTCATAATCTAATCCAGTAAATACATGCGCTTTTTTTATTGTTTTTTCTCTATTTAATAAATACTTATAGTATTCATATAAAAGTGTATTCTCATCATAACCATCATAATTATTATTCTTCTCGTTTTGCTTATCAGGATGAAATTGATAGAACGCTTCCTTATTATCTTTAATAATTCTTTCTATAAATGTTTTCCACGACTCGTCGAAATTAAGTTGCTTATTTATTATAACTTTTGAATTTGTCATGATATTTAACAGATTTTGTATAAAGTTATTTTCAATAAATTTTTTCATTAATTTTGCTTCAAGCTCGTCATCCCAAAGCGTATCTTGCACTTCTATATTAATCAAACTGAATATATTATCTGCCGATTTGAAATTTGTTAAGAATATTTTGGAAATACAAGAAAAACATGAACCAATCTTCTCAATCGAATCATTCCGATTGTTGAAGACTAAACCGTATTCTGAATAATATCTGCTTACGTTAAATTTGTTTGAATTATTTTTATAAAATCTATCGCCATTGTTTATTGCATCATGCACAAACCAGATAAAATCTGATATCCCTTTGTCATATTTTTTTATTTGCTCGTACTTGTCCTTTGATGCCTTTAGAGATTCAAGCGTAGAGAGGTCTTTATCAGGCGATTTTCTTTTGTATATTGGTATACATGCATCAATAAGATCTGATAAATTTTCAAAATAATATGGGATCTGGAGTCCGTACTTTAAAATAATTGAGTTAAATAGGCTAAGGTCAAACTTCTCGGAAATTAGTTTTTTACTTATGGAATTTACCGTATCGTTCGCTAAAAGTGTTTGCCGAGAGTCTGTTGGAAACAGAATGTCATTAAACAAGTTCTTTTTTATTTTGTAGTGCTCTTCTTCATTTTTAAGAGGATCATAAAGCCTGACAAGTAAAATAACCCTTTCAAGCTCACGCATATTGCCAGGCCAGTTATGTGCAAGTAGTCTAAGAACTTGTTGTGGTACAAGTCTTTCTAAAATATCTTTATGCTTTAACGAAATGTAGTATAATATATCAAGTCGTCTTTCGTGAAGAGAAGGGACAAAGATCGGAAAAAATCTATACCAAAAATCATCTCGGAAGTATTCTTTTCTTCTATTGGTTGTGCCTATAATCTTTACATTTGAATGCTTGATTTTTTCTTCTCCTAATCGACGATACTCTCCTTCTTCAATAAAAACTAATAATTTTGCTTGAATTTCTGGACTTAGCTCACCTATCTCGTCGAGTATCACCAGCCCATTTTCATATTCTTCAACAATGCCTATTTTATTTCTTATAGCCCCTGTATATGCTCCTTTAATATGACCAAACAACTCAGAGTCTGATAAGTCTTTTGTAAAAGAGGCGCAGTTGATCCTTACAATCCTTTCTTTGTTTTTTTCGTTTAAGTTTGAAAATATTTTTTTTGCAACTTCTGTAAATAAACTTTTACCTGTCCCAGAGTCTCCTATAATAAGTAATGGTTTATCATAAAATTTTGGCGCAGCAGACAAGTAGTCAGTCGCCAGCTTTACGAACTGAATAAAAACATCATTAAGTCCAGGAAGTACAAACCACTCTTTTAAATCTTCTTTTTTATCTTCAGGCATTTCTAGAACTCTTTCGTATAAGTTTTTTAAAACTACCCATATGATATCTATCCATTCGGATTAGATATCTTTTTCTGTTGTGAGCAATCAAGCCCCCTGGCCTTTCCCGGGAGAGCTTCTCACGACTGACGAGGCTCGTCAAAGAATTTTAGTAATAGTGATATTTAACTCTTGGTAGTAATATTCTACGCTTTTTTTGATTTTTTTACCAACAAGTTCAAAATAAATACAATAAAATCAAATGAGTAAATTTTGGCCCGATGCTTGCTTTATACTTTGCATCTGAACAGCCAAAGCTGAAAGCTGCAACACAAGCCAAGCAACATTGATAACTTATCAAGGAGGCATAATCAACAATAACATGGCTTACAAACGCTAGGATAGGGAGCGTATGATTAACAACTTGATGCAAGCGCATCGCGATTTGTTTTCGCTAAACTCGGAACGACGGATTGTTCCCCAAACTTAGAAGGAGAAAGACCATGCCACCTGTTAGTGCTTACCACTCCAACAAGAAAGTGTTCTGGGATAAATTGGAACATGGCGCATCTGCCACAGAGATTATGGAAGAGTTCCATATATCCTATCCCACACTCGTTAAGTGGTGGACTCTAGCGACGAATGAGAGTCACAAGTTCATCGCGTTGCCAGAGGAGGATTCCGGCAAGACGGTTGTGACTGTCAGCCCTTACAACCAGATCACCATCAACAACGGATTGGTGATGAAGCTGGGTTTGCCAACCGTTCCCGGTGACAAGCTGACGATTGAAAGCACCACCGCAGACAATGGTGATTACGTGATCACCCTGCGCAAGGTTTCCTAATCGTACGCTAGGTCCATTGGTCAATGTTGGGGGTGGGGAAATCCTCACCCCCGCAATCCCCCCTTTAAAGGAGAACAACGATGTCTAGCACCAACGATCATAAGGCTTCTATTCCTCATGGCTACCAGGATATGGAAGAGTTTTCCAATTATGTTGACCAGTGCAACAAGGAGGTTTTGAGCTTTATCAAAACTGAAACCCAAAGTGGCCTTATCTTGTACGATGACGATCAGGTCATTGAAGAAAATGAGGCGGGCGAACCTTGGTTTCAGATAAAATTTGTCAAACAGATATACATTTCGCTCCTTTACCAAAAGATGATCCTGGCCGACCTGCAACATCAGAAAGTCGAATAGCTTGCTATTAGGCTTTTGTTAATGCTCACTACTGAGGGGGTGGGCTCGTTGTCCACCCCTCTTTTCTTTTCAAAAAACAAACCGTGACCGGCCCCCTTCCCCAAGGATACCCTCCCAAGGGGTTCAATCCTAAAAGAAGAAGGAGGCTACAAATGGAACAACATCAATGCGACCTTAAAACTCTTAGGGATGAAATAATCAACAGCTTCCGACCTATCGAACAACTTTTCAAGATCATGAACGCTTCATCCTTGGACGATCAAGGGGAACTTGTTCGTTCGTGTTCAGAAGTCGGACTCGAACTATCGCAAAATTTCAGGACGAAAATCCATGCGATCCTCGACAACATGAAAAATGGATCGACAGATGGCCAGTAACGGGGATTGGAACCTGATCTTCAGCTACTCCCGTCAACAGGCCATTGATGACGGGGTGCTGATCGACGTCACCGAGGAAGCGAACCGGATCGGCTTCAAGGTCCAGACGGTGGTCACTTCGAACCTGTTCCACCGATACCTCGATCCACCTGGCGGGCTTGAAGGAGAAGGCCAATCCGTGACAGACCGTCTTCATGACCTGATGGTGTTGGCCTTGTTCGCGGCCAAGCGCGGTGTCAACACCGACCGGGTCACCTTCAATGTCGCATTCCTCATGGCCCGAGGACGGAAGGAAACCATCGAAGCTATCGTCCACATCGGACCTGGTGACAATGGAGAGCCGGTATTGACCATCATGCTCCCTGAAGACGATTAACTGAAAAATAACGAAAGGTTATTCCTCCATCGATGCAGCGATTTCATACGAATTCACGATGAATTAGCCGCGATCAAATCTCAAGAAAAATGGGAATCAACAACGGGAATCTCGTCAATAACGGAATGAAAGTGGTAAACTTAAAAATCATACCCCAGGATTTTGAGCACCAGTTGATGGAAATCGACCATCAGGTGGTAAACAACGGAATCTGACCAACGATGGACCCGTGAACATTCTCCCATGACGAGTGCGAGCATAGCTGCCCTGTCGGAAAAGCAGGGCGGAAAACTGGCCCCGGGCCCGGAATGTCGGCAACCGCCGCAGCGAATCCGGGGGAAATGGCCCGGTAGTGCTGGAAATTCGGTCAGAGCCGTGTCAAAGTCTCACCAGTAGGGTTGACCCAACCCTTTGTCTCCTCCTTTCCCTTCGGCCTGGTGGAGACGCTGATTTCAGGAGCAAAAAGTTACAGATATTCTTACCTCACTATTTGGGTGATGGAAAGCAGATGGTCCGTGCTGGTCTCCCGATTCCAGAGAGGGGCGATTTTTTCTCGGTACCGAGAATTTTCCGGGCCAGCTAGCAGCTACTGGGCCACATACGGCAGGAAGGGTCTTCGGAGCCGGTCGGGGGCCCAAATTTTCTCGGTCCCGAGAATTTTTGGGGGACTGCCCCCTAAATTTGCAGGGAAAAGGTCGTCAAGTGATCATCGATCTCTCAACAGAAGAACAAATTAGGGCTTATGTTGATGAAAAAATCAAATCATCGTCATTTTCAAAAGAAACCATTGATGAAGCGTTTGCGATAACAGAAAAATATCATGAGACTCCTGTTGATGAAACATTAAATATCGACAATATCATAGGTATTATTGATAGCCTTGACAAAAGTTTGACAACTTTACAAAATTTGGATGCAGCAGTTTATGCCATAATATCCATTAAACGTGGGCAGCTCTTAAATATTCTTGTAAATAGGGTGAAGCTTCACAATAAAAAACTTTCTAAAGAAAATAGAATCGATTTTTCTGAATTAATTGAAAACATATTTCCAACAAAATATAAACAAGCGAGAAGATATGCATTAATGCGTGTTGCTAAAATAAAGGATGCAGAGGTATTTTCATTTCTTGGAATCGAAAAATTAATAGAGATTTCACGCGTCGTCGATTGCAATAGCTCTCCTCATCCAATCAAAGACATGCTTGAAAAGTTCAAATATACTTTTGATTTAAGTAAGGAAGAAACAACTGAGGATTTTAAACTAAAAATATCAAACTGCATCAATTTTGAAAAATTACAGGCAAAGTCATTGGTGCCTGACATGGAGTTGATCGAGCAGTTAAGCAAAAGGGAAGGAATCATCACCGAAAAGAGAGCTGATGAAATAGCTGGTCATGTCTTAGATGGCAAGACTCCGTATGATGCGATATTTGGTTCAAAAGCGGTAAAGACAGCAGCGCCAACAAGGCTTACAGAGAGCCTCTCTTCCTTCAATGAATTTGAATCAGCCGTTCAAAATCTTACAGATATAATCGATGACATCTTGTATTATGAAACAACGCCAACCTATAATGCAAAATTTACAAAAGATCTCATTCGCACTCTTATGACGTTAGAGATTGACTTGTTAGAGATGTGGAATGAAAAATGGGACAGTTTCAAGAAAAAGGATGAAAAAAAATGAAGATATTTCAATCGTCACTTAGCTATACGACTTTTGAATATATCAGAAAATGTAGACCAGATATTAAAATAAACCTATTGCGTTCTTATGATAACGACAATGAAGAAACGTTGAAAATCATTCATGATTTTAAAGATAATATCAATTCTAAAATTCTTGATTCTGGTGTGTGGTCGAAATATAACGATCCTATAAATCATAATCACACAGTTGAAGATTATGCATTATTTTTAAAACAACATGCTGATAAATTTGATATATATTTCAATTATGATGAAGATTTTCAAGAGACTGAAAAAGATGATTTTTCTAGTAAAAATAGAGACAATCAGAAATTTTTAGAAGATGCTGGGTTTAAACCTGTTCCTGTATTACACTTATTAGATGATGATGAAGTAAAATATTATTTAGAACAAAAGTCAAAATATCCATTTGTAGCCATGGGTTCAAATTCGATAAGTGACAAAAGATTTGCAGGTGTTGTTAAACAATTTTATGATGAAAAAGTTAAAGTGCATGCCTTTAAGATGGGGAGTTACAAAAAACTCCGCAACCTACATGTATATTCTTCGGATTGCTCATCACATGCACGATGGACAGCCGTTGGGCGGTGCATTTTCTTTAATCATGAAGAAGAAATAAAATTTATTGCTGAATGCAAAGCCAGATTGGGAACAAAAATAAAATCAACCCCAAACCATAGAGTAGAAGATACAGTTGCGTTCAATAAATATCAAAAGAACGGCAAACGAAATAAATATTACTTTCAATGGCACGGCGTTGAAGAAGTTTTTTTTAAATTCTTAGAAAAGATTGCTAAAATTGAATTCACTGACTTGCTTAACGATTCTAATGCAAGGACTTATTCAAATAGCATCTATTATTGGTGGCTAGAAAGATATTTGACATTATTACATGTTGATATTGGGATTGATTTTGAAGATGATCCGTTCTTGAATGAAAATCTTTGTTCTTTTAAAAATGCTTTGAGCTTTGGAGAAAAATCAGAGCTCGATGAATTCGTGGATGAGCTTATTTCTGATTGATAATTATTTCTTTATTTTCTTTGCTCAAATCAACAGAACGAGCTAACTATTTAACAAAATAGCTTATGGCAATAGTTAATTGTTGTAGGCTCATTCTGATTTTTTGGAGAACTTTTTTATAGATATACAATGGTCACATCTACGGTATCAATCCATAAAGAAAAAGGAGGTAAGTCATTGTTGGAATAGCTTCCGAATAAATATAAAGTGAAATCAGCACTAAAATTAGATCTTAAAATCTTGCCTTTCGTTAAAAACAATCACTAAAAATTATTATTAGGGTAAATTATGGCGACAACAATTCAAACCCAAAAGTCACCTGACAAACAAACAGAGCTTGTAGAAGAATTTAACAAAATACTGATCAAGCCGAAAGAATTCTTTGGTAAGTTTTATACAACAAATGGGCTTCTAGGGAAAATGACAGCAATGTATCTTGAAAATGAAATAGAAGTTCAGAAATTACTAAACGAAGCAAACGATCGGGGTGTAACAAAATCAGATATAGCATCGATCCTTAAGACACTAAAAAATCAATCCAAACTTATTAAGAAACAACAACTACTTCCCGTCATAAAATCTACCATAAAAACTTATATTCAAGATGCTCCCGTTTCAGATCAAGCAGTCCTCCCGTCTGGATATTTCTTTACACAATCTCAAGGAATATCCTACAGCTACGATCCAGATAAAGACGATGTCCCGGTATCACTGTGTCCAATTTTTATAACAGAAATAAAGCATAATAAATCTACTAATATTTACTATGTGACATTGTCTTGGAAAGAAGACGATGTTTTTAAATCAATAACGAAAGAAAAGAATTTCATTGCTAAAAAGAGTCTTATCGTTGATCTCGCCAGTCATGGATTCCCCATAACAACGACAAATGCTGACAAGATTATTAATTACCTCTTCGCTTATGAAAATGTGAACTCTCATTGTATCGACAAAATTGCCGTTACCGATAAACTCGGATGGACGGACGATATGGAAGGGTTCCTATGGGGCAATAGGTTCTTATCAAGACAGGACCATGCGTCTCCTCCCGATAAGAAACCTTCCATGATGTTTTTCGGAAGCGCCCAGGGGGATGAACAGATCGCTGATGGGTTTCGATCCAAAGGTGATTATCAAACCTGGATATCCTTGGTTAATGAGGTCTTGATTTATCCTGACGTGGCCTTTCTCCTTTATGCTTCGCTTGCTACGCCCTTGCTTCCGGTCCTGGGGAGTCAAAACTTCTCCTTGGAGTTATCGAACCAAAGCTCTTCGGGAAAGACAACGGCTTTGCTTCTTGGCGCTTCGGCTTGGGGCGCTCCAGAACTCCATTCCAGCTCCTTTGTGAACACTTGGTACGCGACACCTGTCTGGATCGGAAGGGCGGCATCCATCCTGAATGGATTACCCCTTTACCTCGATGAGACAAAGTTGGTCCACTCCCAAGACCGAAGGGATCGGGCCGGTGATATCGTGAGCAAAACCATGTTCATGATCACTTCCGGAAGGGACAAGGCCAGAGGGAATCTTGAGGGAACAGCACGCACGGAATCCTTCAGAACCATCCTCTTCAGCACAGGTGAGACTCCAAGCCTTGATGCGACAAACGATGGTGGATTACGAGGCCGCTTGATTGATCTTTGGGGTAATCCTTTTCTGAAAACAGATAATGAAACCAAGTCCATAGTCGATAAAATCAACTGGACCATTCAGGACCATTATGGCCATGCAGGTCCTCGAGTAGTTCAATACATCATTGATCATAAGGATCAATGGGAGTTTTGGAAGGAAGCATATCGAGAAGCCAATGGTTTCCTCTGTTCATCAGAATCAATGAGCCCTATTGAAATGAGGCTTAGCGAATACTTTGCCTTTGTTACCACTGCGATTCCGATTATCCATGCGGCCCTTCCAGAACTCAGAAGAGATAGGCCTGTTAAGGAATTATTAGAATCGGTTTGGAATAGATCAAGAAAAGAAGCAAGAGAAGCTGATATCGGAGTGAAGTCGATGCGCCTTGTCTACGATCTTATTCTTAACAATTATGACATGTTTTACACAAGAGAAAAATATTCTCAAGGAATAAAATGGAGTGCTAATCAGTTCATTGGAATGATTGACATTGATGAGGCAGGTAACTGGACATTTGTAGGATTAACAACATCAACTCTTCAAGAACTTCTCCAGAAAAACTACTTTAAGCTAGAAGAGATTCGTCTCAAGTGGAAATCAAAAGGTTGGCTTGATTTAAATAATACTTCAAAAGGATTTCAGCGCCAGGTGCCCATCCCAGGGACTTCAGATAAATCGCATATGGAAAAGTTGAATCTCTATTGTATTAAGAAAGAAGCATTTACTTTTGAAGAATAAAGGTAGCGTCCGATTTTTTGAAGCTTTTTATTAGACTTACCAAGTGACACCACCATCCTTGACTGATTCTTTGTTGGTATCTCCTTCGACTTTACTTATACTTACTAAATATAATAATAATTATAATAGATATAATATTAAATTTATTTAAAAAATATATTTATTAAATCCTTTGAAGGGGAAGGGGTGGTGGCGTCACTTTTTCATTTATTTTTAGGAAGTCGAAGGTGTTTCCTCAGTAGATTAATAAAAATATTCATAAAGATGAAGAAAAATTTTAAGGAGAAAGAAAATGGTTTTCAATGACTTCATTTTATCTCTTCAACTTGATCCTGTCATATTTAATCCATTCTTTGACAAAAATAATTATTCTTATGGTGATGATGAAGGAGATCCATACATACTTGGTGATGATTATGAATCTCCTAAAACTGAATTTAAGACTTCACCTGATTATGAAGTAAAATTATCCTCTGAAATCGACGGTCCAGATGATGATCCACCTGAAGGTGATAAGAAATCCAATCAATGCTATGAATGCACCTACTGCCAACAATCATCTGATCCATATGACAGTTCCGATTCCTATATATGTACCAGGGATGGTGATCCAATAAGACATGACAATACTGTCAAAGATATTTGTCATGCATTTCTAAAGAAAGAAGAGTCATATGAAAATTAATAATCAACTCTTATAATTAAAATCGTTTTCACTTATCTCATAAAGATATTGATCACCATAATTAAAAAGAAGTTGTTTATTGCTCCAATAGCGATGACAAGTAATTATTTTAAACTCAAGAGAAGTTTCCAAACAGCTTTTAATGTTATGGGGGCCTTGCAGTTTATCCAGTCTCAGTGCCGTTGTTGTACGGACGATCTTTAACCTGAAAAGATTGAGGTCGAAAAATCAGAATCTTGTTGATTGATCATGATTAACAGATGCCAACCTATCAATGGTGACAACGATAGGGGAAGGGCTGAGATCGAAGAACCAGCCTGCTTTCAGTATAGTACTGATTAGATCAAGGTGGCCCATATATCAAATGATGTTCATGACAAACAGAAATTGCTTATCGCTATAAGTACAGAAAGAGAAGTCAGGGATTGCCTCTTTCGGGTATGTGGATGCGTTTAGATGTTGGATGGTTCCGAATAGACAGGATAAATGACCAAGGGAAGCCCATGATTCAAAAAACATGGGTGTCTGCGTACTTGTAAGAAGTACACCGGAATGATGTTCCCCAGGATGCGAGATGAAATTTCAAATGTTCAGTTTGATTAATGAAAAGCATCTCGAACAAGCAAACAGAAAACAACCGCTTTGAAATTATAGGGGCTCTTATCCAAGAGCTTATGTAACATTACGAAAGTTTTCAGTCTAGCTTGCATCCGTTTCTTTTGGGGGAACATCATTTCGGGATCGCCGGATAGGGGAAAACCCTATGTCCGGTGGTGATTCGGGGCCTGAGATTGGTGACAGTCTCTTTCTACCGGGTGCTCATCGGCGTCATTGGGATCATCCATGACGCTTGATGGGCGGCTGTCGTGTAGAGATTGATGAACGGCAGCCTTCTGGGTGAAACCAGGAGGCTTTTCTTGTTCTCGTTACCGACTATGGTTCCTTGGGCTCCTGAACCCTGGGCTCCGGGCCGTTCTCCGATCCCGTCCTTACCCCTTCAGGGATCGACCCCTCAAATCGGCCCTCTCCTGCGTTTTTTAGGGCTGACCCATGGTTTCCCCTATCCCGACCCCAAAAGTCCAGGAGAATTGATCCTGGGGCCAATCCACGAATTCAACATGATCGGTATGCAGTCCTCATGATCGGATTCCATCAAAAATTATTTACTATCAGTATGTTGATGATCCTCTTTTGTTGTTTATACACAAATATACAGATATATTAACCATATAGCATTATTAACCAAGGAGAGAACATGTCTGCCAAGAACGATACGGAATCATCGGCCCCGGAAGACCCTTCGGGAAAGAAGAAGCGCCCTGAATCCAGGTACACCGCTTCGGTCCTCCGACAATGCATCAAGGAAGGTATGGACGCCAAGACGATCATGGAAAAGATGGATATCGCCCACAAGCCGACCTTGAAGCATTATGTCTTAAGGCTCATCAGCGATGACAGGACCTTTTACGATGTCAAGGGGCTTTATCTGAAGAGCTCCAGTCGGCCCTACGTCAACAAGAAGGGTGAGGTCCATTTCAATATCCACAAGGTGGACCTTGGAGACATGGAAATCAAGGAGGGCGATGAATTCGTGATCACGGCTGAGGATGGCCGCATCATCTTGACGGTCGTTTAACTTGAACCTGTTAATAATGCCATGCTCCTGGGAGGTGGCATTTTCTTCTTTTTCAATCCCTCTTTTCCTTTCCTGCGACACATATTGAAAGTTTATGGTCTTTTCATTGTCTCTCGCAAGTTCCAGCAATTATAGAAAAAATATACAGATATGAGGACCTAAAAGGGAAGACCGGTATTATGTAGAATCGTACATTGGGATTGTCTTAGACCATTAGTCTTTGAATTCTAAAGGGATAGTCCCCATTGTCTGGGGATATCCCGAAAGTCCTCCCTTTTCAATCAACGTTTTCCATGGGGTTTAAACCAAAACACCAAGTCCAGGGGAGTTGCTTATGAAAGTTGAACCCATCATCGACCTCAAGAACATCAAGAGCATTAAAAAGCTTCTTGCCGATCAACCCAGAAACAGGCTCATATTTATCATGGGGATAAATAGCGGGCTTCGAGTCCAAGACCTCCTGGCCCTCAAGGTCGCAGATGTCAAGGACTGTAAAATCGGAGAACGAATCTGCTTGAAGGAGAAGAAAACTGGTAAGGAAAACATCTTCATTATGAACAAAGAGATCAAGACAGCTCTCGACGAGCATCTTGAAGTGTCGAAACTTGAGGATTGGCAATACCTCTTCAAGAGTCGTAAGGGGAAGAATTATCCGCTGACAACTTATGCCGTGACAATGATGGTTCAAGAATGGTGTAAAGCCATCAACTTGAACATCAACGCAGGAGCCCATACGCTTCGAAAGACGTGGTGTTATCATCAACGGAAAACCTTTGGTGTTTCATGGGAAGTCATAGCCAAAAGGCTTAATCATAGCAGCCCTGCAATAACTCGCCGTTATCTTGGGGTTCAAGAGGAGGAAGTCGAAGAAATCTTGATGAATACAATTTAAACTCTTTGGAAAGGGGCCTTCTGCTCCTTTCTTTGAAAAGTTGTCTACCTCTCTTTCGTCTTTATCCTTTCTCATAATTCAAAATCATAACCGCACTTGGAGGTGCTTATGGGTGTTTATCAACGAGATGAACGCTGGATGGTCTATTGGAAAGAAAATGGTAAACGTCGAGATAAATCCTTTGGTCGTGGGGATGAGGGCCGCCAACTTGCTGAAGCTTTTGAAGCTGCGGTTAATGATAGTCGCGTCATCGATGGAATGGTTATTCCCGTCCAAAGGATAGAAGTGCCAGAACCTGTCCAGCTAGAACCTGTCGTTGTTCAAGAACCTGAAGAAGTTAAAGGAATCACCTTTGGCCAATTGTCGCAGAAATATCTTGAACATTTAAAAGTTTCTGGAAAAACAGAGACGCATATCCTGACCTTGGCCCACCTGCTCAAGTTCTCCTTCTTCGATATCCTTGACAAGAACAAACCTGTCGATTCGATGAGTTATGTCGAGGAAGGGATGAAGTTTATCAAGCATTATCAAGGAGTCAGCAAGCAAACCGGAAAACCAAGGGCGCAAACCACGGTAAATCGGTATTGCAACTATCTTGCAGCCATTTTCAACTTCGGTATTGAAAATGAGCTCTCAAAGGTCAATCCTTTATCAAAGAGAAAGAAAGCCAGGGAGCGACCACGTGATGTTCAGCTAACCGTCAAGGACATGAAGAAAATCATGGAGCACGCCGAACCCCATGTAAAATGGGCAATGGAGGTTTGTTTTAATCTTGGAACACGTCCTGGCAAATCCGAATTGTTAGCCTTGAAATGGTCTGATGTTGATTTCGACAAAGGAACAGTCAAGATTTATGCTACAAAGACAAAAACCTTTCGAACTGTTCCTGTTAGACCATCGTTCCTTGAAAAGTTGAAGGTTATGCAAGCAAATGCTTTGACAGCTTACATAATAGAGTTCAAAGGGCGCAAGGTCGATAGTGTTCGAAAGTCATTCAATACGGCCTGTGAGTTGGCCGGGATTACTTATCCCATAAGGATGTATGATCTTCGACACCTCTTTGCGACAACGCTTCTTTCTCAAGGAGCTGACCTTTCGGCTGTTTCAAAATTGATGGGACACTTCTCGGTCAAGATGACTGCGGATGTGTATTACCATTATCTGGAAGGGGAAAAGGAACGGGCAGTTAATTTGCTCCCGGAACTTGAAGGTGTTTAACCTTAACCAAGGTGGATGGCCAATATCCACCTTTTATTGAATGGAGAATGCTATGAGCTATGGTTATTATTTTTGGCCCTGTCACGATCGTGGTTGTAGAAAAGAGGTTGCAGTGGACGATATCAATAAAGAACTTATTCTTTGTTATAGCTGCGCAGAGGACTTCAAAAGAGAACTCAAAAATGGATTTCCTGGCGGTTATGACGAAGAAACCCATGATATGTACATGGAAAAATTCGGGAATAAAAAAGAAAGGGCAAGTAGAATACTCGATGAATTGTTAAAAGAAAATGATGATGATACAGACGATGAAGAATAATATATTTGAAGACCTCGCTGCCCTGTGTAACTCGTGTGATTGTAATAAATGTGAATATGATGATAGCGGTCATAGTTTGAAATGTTATTATTGCTTCTTTTTTAATCAAGCAGAAATAATTAAGAGAAATGAGTTTGAATTGCCAAAAGACATAGAGATATTATTAAATATGAAGTAGCAGTAGCTACTGGAGGAGAGTCTTCGGACTCTCCTCTTTTTAGTTAAGAAGCTAATTGTTAGTTCTTCCCGCAGCAATACTTATATTTAAGTCCACTACCACACGGACATGGTTCATTACGACCAATCTTTCCAGAAGTTCTTCTGAATGGAATCTGTTTTGATCTGCTTAGATCGAATGTAGGTCTTCGATATTTTTTAAAATATTCAAAGATTGTTGGTGTATATACCTTGATACCAGCAAGCATGAGTTCTCGTTTCTCATCGGTGATAGGATCAGGGCGAAGGTCAGGATCAGGGTCATGTTCATGTCCAAGTGCAAAGATTGGAATTAATATTCCCATATGGTCATCATCATCGACCAAGACCTTCCAACCTTCTTGATCGAGATGCATCCCGAACAAAAAGCCTTCAGCCCATTCATTCCCGGGAGACTTCCCATTCTCTTGTTCGATAAAGATAGGATCAAACTCGGCATTATTATTCAGCTGATTTGAAATTTCATTCCATAAACGAAGCAGGAGGCCGGTATATTTTGTAAGTTCTTCTGATGAGTCATAGACATGATCTTCACCGAAGACATATGGAAAGAAATTGCTTGGCATGACAAGCTGTGGTGAGCATTGTAAAGCCGTTAGAAAACCATGAACCTTTTCGATATTCATGGCTCCAGGGATCGTTTCCAGGTAGTTACCGAGGTCGTCCAATTCTTCGTCTGAAAGGGAAAGATTCAAAGAATCAAGCATGATAATAACCCCAATGATGACCTGGGAAGAGTATGACCAACTCCCTCATCGGGTTCAACCAAAATGTAGCGCCAAAGGAGAGCCAACAGGAACGCCAACACCCCGTTGGTTACCCATGATGAAAACCATCCATCAAATCTTGACCATTGGCTGCTGTTGGCAGTAAAGCCAAAAAATCGTTGGCATGCGCCAAAATGATTGATTGGGAATCAACTCTTACACGATAAAAGTTCAATAATATCGGATATTTGCTGCCATGGCATTCAAGAGGTCGTGGGTTCGATTCCCTCCAGCTCCACCAAGAAGAATGCCAAGGGGTTACCGAGAAATCGGTGACCCCTTTTTCTTTGCCTAAGCGCCACCACCCGCCAACACTAGGGTTTGGCGGCCCCGACCGGGGCGGCACGATGTTTCGCACCATCCATCCAGACTGAGCACCCCCCAGGGGGATCGCTTGAATTTTTTCAAGAGGTCACCACCACCCCCTTTCCTTTCTCCGCCGAAAAAGAATTTTCATCAACGTTTCCAAGAAGATGATCTAATAAAGAGATCAATGCCCCTTGGGGAATTCTCCAGCAATCCCCCCTCCGGTTTGGACATTTGGACATTTCAAATGCATCCGTTGAAAAAATCGACGGAGGTCCAGACCGGGGAAAATTCTTCCATGGGACCGCGCATAGGTGACGCCGATACTGAGCTTTGGCGCGGGGAAAGGATCAGGAACAGCCCGAGCGAGATCTACAGGCCCCGGAATTTACCCGACCCCAGTGGTCTCTTGGGGCTCCCCCGGTCAGCCCCCGCCGCCAGCCCCGGACACCCCCTGGATTCGCGCGGTAAGGGCCCTTCCTGGGCCGTTCCTCTGGGGTTGGGGGATTGGTCTCTCCGGGCCTTCCTCGCTCCAGGACGGACCCCGTAAGGCCAAAGTACGTTTTACCCGTGGGTAAGGCATTCCCTTCCGGGTGCTTTCCTGGGGCGAACACGAGGATTGGACATCTGGGCGTTTTACGTGCATATTTTCATGAAAAACGGGTCATAGTGAATAAATGTTGAAAATATAGGCCTAGCCTGAATTTGGTAGTTGGTAGGTCGCAGCGTTAACTTTGATGCGTTCTGGGACATGCTCCCGTGGAGGAATTATGGAACGTGCACCGCTTACTAAGAAATTTCTATTTTCTCTCGCTTCTGGTGTGTATTTAGTCTCGAATTGTTACAATTCAGACGAAAACGGGCCAATTGATAGTATTTTTCGGGGTTATATTCCAGAAGGTTCTGATCGAGAGCAGCTATGGAAACAGATAAAGCAAGCGGGGGCCGATGGTCGCCTTTGTTATATATATAAAAATGAGGATGAGTACACAGATTCTCTAAGGACCACTTCGGCCGGGAAATAGCCATTCACAGTTTTGTATTATTCATACAAAGTCACATGAGGAAATAGAGCATTTGCTTTCCTCAATATGCGACTGTGCCGATCCGAAAAACGGAAACAGAAAAAGTTTGGCTAGGTAAGTGATGGAGATCGATTTCTACCCGTCTCCCTTGGTTTCCTGGTCCTCCTCCTTCCTCGTCTCGTCCCTGGCCGCCGCTGTCCCGGACACCCCCTGGAATCGCGCGGTAGGGGGCTTTCCTGCCCGACTTACTTCAAGTAGGAGTGCGTTATGGGCCAATCAGCGATTTGGATAATCTGCTGATAAATAAGACTATTTCTGTCGATTTGGACATTTGGACTTTTGAAGTGCATCCTGAAAAAAACGCCAGCGGACATAACCGCCGCGCCACTTAGCCTGGGCGGCTCCCCGATCAGAATTGAAGCTCCGGCACTTCAACCCCAGTACCCTTCTCGATCCACTCTGCTACGAGACGTCGATGGCAGAATTCGCCAGCCTTTTCAAAGCACAACAATGTTGCGTCGTCGCCAAAAACCCGAATAATCTCATCCAGGACTTCTTGGGGGTTAAACTTCGACAGGACGACACGATAATATTCTTCAGTATATTGTTGAACTGTAATCGAACCTTTCTTGTAATGCTCAACTAGATACATGGGCGGGGCAAGTTTTTTGTACTCTCTGGATTTTGTTCCCCAACGGGGTTTAAGTTGCGAAATCCCTACAGGGTTTTTAATCTTTTTCTCTTGCGCGTAATAAGAAGTGGTAATCATGGTTAGACCTGTTATTGTGAGGTGTAGTTATTTTCGATTCTTTGCCACAGAAGGTAGCCGATGTCACCTTGGTTTCAGCCCGCTGAGGAGACGCTCCCTTCACCCTTGGCGAGTGAGTTTTGGACATTTGGGCATTTCAAATGCATCGCTTAACAAAGCGAGATATGTGTAGGCTGGGAGTGGAACAACCGTAATTTTTATCTCAAGCGTAAAGTCTGTCTGCCAAATTTACATAAGTTGAAAACTCAGGCACTTAACAACAAGCGAATACGCTGTGTATTTATTTTTTTCTTTTTTTATTTAACTTTTTTCTGAGATCATTTTCTTTGACAACTTCTTTAGCCGTATTTATAACTCTAATCATTCCGAGGCTTTCAAATCGTTTTTCTTTCAAAATTTCATTGGCCATATCCTCGGGGTGCAGTAACGACCCGTAGCTATATTTATCTTCAATAGCTTTCTTCGCATCGGCATAAAGAATGTCTTTTTTGTCAGACCTTTCTCTCATCGCCACGCTTGTTCCAATAGAGCCCATTGTCTTTAATGAATCTTCAGAATAAAAAGACATCTCCCTAACTATTTGGCCATCATAATATGCGGCTTTCATTAATGCTAGAATCATATAGCATTCATTTTTTTGCGAGCAATCGCCTGATATGTCGTTCAACAAATTAATAAACATGCAAAAAAGCTCGCAATAGCTACGCAATGATTTTATAAAAGATTCATCGTATTTTTCGTCATTGCAACGAACGATGTAGTCTGTTGTCGCCCGTATCCCTGTTGTTCCTATGGTGTGAAGCATTATTTTTACAGAAGAAGATATTTCGCTTGTGTCAATATTGGAAAAGTACTGCACAATTTTTTCTATGTCTAAATCAAAATAATAAAATAAATGAACTATTTTAAGAATATTTTTTTCATCTTCGCCAAATATTGATTCGGCTAGAAATTGTGTGCTTTTCTCGTCAGGTTCTTGTCCAATTAAAACAGCACGTTTAATTTCATTAAATGCAAGTATAAGTCCATGGTATTCATAGCCAGATTCATCACCGGTAATTGCTTCAAGTATTAATTTTATAATACTTGCAATTTTTTTGCTTTCATCGGCATTCAATCTTTGTCGTGTTTCTTCGAAAAAATATTTTAAAATTTCAGCCGCTGAACAAGTCTTATTGTCTGCTTGGCAAGCTAGTAATAATAGTTCGGTGTAGTCATGTCGTGCGAGTTGGTCTATCGAAACAGAAAAGCGCTCAACAATAAAACGACGAAATACTTCGTAAAATATTGAACCTGAGAAGTCAAAGACTGGTGTATAAAATGGAAAAGAAGTATTCACAAGAATCCCTCGATCGTTTCTTAATAACGCCCAAGCTAATGTGGCAAAACAGTTTAAAGCTATTTTTTAAGGCTTTAAACTGTCATCGCCGCATTATCCGCCATTTGCGCTGCGCATGGTCATTTAAATCTCCACGGCAGCGCAAGATTCATAAAACCGCTCGATAGCTTCACGATGGCCCAAATGGAATCAAGCTCACTTGGATTGAGGCTTGCTGTCAATACTTAGCGACTTCTCCAGCCCATTTGGGGGACTCATCCCTCCTTTCCCCGAACCGAAATACATCAACAAGCCCGGCATCTCCTTGAGGGCATTTCGTAACTCATCTCGCCGTGGCGGGAGCTCGCCAGAGGACAAAATGGATGACTAAGGCGGGGACGCGAGCTGAGGTGCGCTCTAATGCCTAACCGCCATCCCCTATATTCTGTCCCCCTCTTAGACTCACACGAATTGACCTCACCCTCTCTATATTTCTCGAAAAAAGGCTTTTTTCATGAAAAAAGCCTTTTTTAAAATAGATTTACTCTCGGAATGGCCTAGTGTTGTCATTGCCAATGGCGTTCATTGTTTGTTCTGAGCCCATATGGCTGGATACATCATTATATACCAGGAGGCTCTAACAATGTCTAGAGGCGCGAATATTTTTTCACTCGTAGGAACTTATGTTCCAGCTCGTCAGTATATAAATCCGCTGACGCATCAAGGAAATTTGGCCCTGTTTTTGGCAACCCTCGGGAAAAATATCCGCTATGTTGAAGAACATGGCAAGTTTATTGTTTGGAGCAAAAAAAAGTGGCTCCGTGAAGACAATGGAGCTCGTAAGGAGATGGCTCGCCAGTATAAGTGCTTTGTCAACATCCTTTATCGACAGGCAAGATCAAAAAAATTTCTTTATACTAGGAACGGAGAGCCTGTTTCGCAGGACGATATGTTGGATTGGGCAAAATCATCTTCCCAGTTGAGCCAGAGAAAGGCTCTTTTTGAATTGCTGAAGGATGAACCGCTTATCCGTATTTCACAGTCGGAATTAGACCGCAACCCCTACGTTCTTGGCGTTGCGAATGGTGTTGTGGACATGCGCACGGGGGGCTTGAGGGAGAACACCATCGACGACCTCATCACTCGGTACGCCAGGGCTACTTTCAACCCGAAGGCTGAGGCCCCTGAGTTTGAAAAAATCATCGACCAAGCGTGCCTGAACCGCAAGCCCCTCGTCGAATTCATTCAGGAAGTTGTGGGCATCATTTTTTCAGGCCTGATTAAGGAGCAGAAGTTCTTCCTCATGCTCGGAACCGGTGCGAACAGCAAGAGCACGATCATCGAGACGCTGTTTTACCTGCTGGGAGACTACGCCAAAGGCATGCCGTCCCACGCCTTCATCAAATCTGAGTCCCGGGCCATTCGCAACGATCTCGCGCGCCTGCCGGGAGTACGTTTCGCTCCTTGCGCGGAGGTGAATACGGGTAAGGCTCTCGACGAGTCGATGGTTAAACGCGCCACCGGCGGTGATGTTATGACGGCCCGGTTTATTGGCAAAGAGTTTTTTGATTTCCATCTTACTGCCAAGTTTGTTTTTTCCGTTAATACCCTGCCGCGCGTAACGGGAGCGGACAATGGTATTTACCGCCGATTGGTCGTCATCCCCTTTGACGCCGACTTCTCAAAAGATCCTGACATGGGGCTGCCTGAAAGGCTCAAGGGCGAAATCGACGGCATCTTGAACTGGGGAATTCAGGGGTTTCAGCGCTGGCACCAGCGTGGTCACCTCGTACTGCCCGACTGTGTTGTCGATGCCTGCAAGGCCTATCGGACTGAAATGGATACGGTTCAGGCTTTCCTCGACGATTGTTGTGACAGCACTGATCCGAATGCCTCGACCCCCCTCGGAGTGGTTTACGACAAGTACTTGCAGTGGGGAAAGACTTCCCAGGTGGAGCCGGCGAAACCGCGTCTTTTCGGTACGCTGATGGGCCAGAAGGGATTCAAAAAGATCAAGTCCGGCTCCTGGCGCTGGAAGGGGGTCACGCTCAAAGGGACCGCTTCGCTCAAGGCGACAGTGAGTATTTTCGGGGCGGCAATGCAGCCGCAGCCGACTCCGGCTGACACCGATTCCTCGTCCACCGGCCTGCCGCAGTAGCTCGCGGATCAACCCCCAGGCGGGGGCTTTGGCCCCCGCCATCTTCAATAAGGAAATCGTCATGAAAAACAAAGAAAACACGGCCAGCACGACGCAGGCTAACGAATGTTCACTGACGCAGGCCCAGTTCCATGCCCTTGTGCATGGCTTCGAAACTGTCATGAAGTTTAATCCTCAGAAAGTATATCTTAAAGATTCTAAACTGGCTGTTGCTCTCATTTTCGACGACAAGCCTGGCCCCCCCTACGTGCGCGCGCTGATCCAGGCGGACTATACCTCCCTCCTTGGTCAGAAGGTGACCATAGCCTTTGCCGCGGACAAGGCCGTCATCAAGAAGGCTAAGGCAATCCGTGGCGCGGGTGATATCCGCGTACGCTTGCAGGACGGTCAGTACTGCATCCAGGGCGACCATACTGCCACCCACTTCCCTGCGATACCGATGCTCGAAGCCTCCTGTTTCACGTTGCCGACGTGTACCTGGCTTGGAGTCGAAGTGGCCGGCTACGATCCGAAAGACATCAGCGCGTACATCGGCAAGGTCGGCAAAAAGGGCAAGGCGGTCCATCTCGCCGTATATGATGACCAGCTTGAGCAGGTCTGGGCCGAGGGACAAAACGCCCCCTACACGTTCACGGCTGGGATGGCAGAACGCCTCGCCAAACGTCGTCCGGACGTGGAGCTCTTGTCCCAGGTCGCGTTCCGCTTCATCGGTCCCAACCAGTCTCTTCGAATCGGGAAGGTGAACGACCAGTACTTCCTTTGCGCTACCACCCCTATCGACATGAGCGTCGACTTGGTCGTCACCGAACGCCTGGACGTCGTGTCGGGCCGCTAACCAAACAGAACACACAGGGGCTGTGGCGTGAGTCGCAGCCCCTTACGACGGATAACCCATGAAATATGTTCACGTAGCAAGCAAACCGAAGGCGGGTCGCATCGACTATGACCACGCCATCATGGCTGAGAATAAAGTGGC
>Ga0183096_1000912_pt1 | contig 29997 bp, 32 predicted proteins | sample Biomet5_FD_127791 | JGI IMG/M metagenome (GOLD analysis project Ga0183096, IMG submission 127791) | Microbial communities from bioreactor (seeded with sewage sludge) at LBNL, California, USA - Biofuel metagenome 5 (version 2) (version 3) | ecosystem: Engineered > Bioreactor > Anaerobic >... | reverse complement strand
GTGCCCCCGTTTGCAAAACAAAGCCGGAGAGCGCGGCGACCTTGGCCGCCGCATCCGACGCACTGGAGCACGTGGCAAATTGCGCGCCTGACGCGATCAGGCCCCCGTCCGCCGGGCCGGTGTGGCCGTGGTTGCACAGCGATTTCGGCGTATCATTCCCGTGGAGCACCCCGGTCAGATTGGCCGTCAGGCTGCCCGCATCCAGGGCCAGTGTGACCGTGGTCAGGTCGGTGGCGGTTGCGTAGCTCGACGCCGTGACGGGGCCCGTAAAAATGCCGTCCGCGCCGCAATCGGCCCGGACGCGCACACCGGCGGCGAACTCGGGAGTGCGGTCGGTGGCGACCGTAAACGAGGTGGCGGAAACATAGGTGGCGGGAATCGGATCGGTGATGGCCATTGGCTACTCCCTGATGGTGGACGTGAGCCGCACGACGGTTGCCACGGGCGACGACAACGGCAGCGTGGTCGCTGCCATCGATGACAACGGCAAGCGCTGCGGAGTCGTCGATGGCAGCCGGGCGGATGTTACAGTGGGCGATGCCAGGGCCAGCCGGTCCGGCACACGGGAGGCCAGGCGCAAAACAAAGGCCCCGAGCGGAGACGATGGACCGATCGCCACGGCGCGGCCGACACCCGACGCCTCGGCCGCGCCGATTCCAACCTTGGCGCCAAGGGCCAGAACCTCGCCTATGGCCCCGGCGGCCGCATCATGTGTCGCCGGGGAGACAAACCCTCCGGTCGCCTGGACCAGAACGGCCGCGACGACCCCGGCCAGGCCGCAGGCACCTTTCGATCCTTGCGCGGATCCGGTGGTCGGAGCATCGGCGGCAGCATTGCCCAGGCCTTGCTTGAGTCCCCCGGACGCGACAACGGCCACGCCCTCGGCGTCCGCCGCGTTGGATGCCACGGGCGCGCCGGCCGCGACAGCCAGTGCCCTCGCGGCAATGTTCGCCGTACCCTGGCCGCTTTTCCTTCCTTCCGCCTCGAAACGGAACGGGAGAACGGCGACGGATTGTCCGAAGCCGATCTTCCCACCGAATGCCGCCGCGCCGGAAAGGGCCTGCGCAGTCGCCGTACCGGACGGGCACTTCGAACCGGAAGCCTGGGCGGAAACAACGGCGGCGCATCCCGCCAGGCCGCAGCCCCGTTTTATGCCGGCGGACGCGAGGGAAGCCGCAGAGGATACCGCGGCGGAACCGGTGCCGATCTTTTCGCCGCCGGATGCGGCACCGGCCAGACCGGACGCTGCCGCCGCGCCGCTCGGCGTATCCAGGCCCGGCCAGGAGAGGTCCTGGCCGACCCAGGCGACATCGGCCCCAACCCAGGCGTCAAGCATGGCTTAGGCCGGGTCGGTGATCAACAGCGAGAACGTATTGAGCTTGTACTGTCCCTGCGACGCGAAGACCTCGGACGTCAAATCGTCCGTGGCCAGGCACGTCCCGCCGGTGACCGCCGTCCACAGGCTGGCATAGGACACCGTGCCGGCCGGAACGTCGAAGGTGACTGGGGCGGACATGGCCCGGGAGCCGCCCGAAGCGGCGGCCATGCTCACGGCCAGCCGGGCGTACGCCGGCGAACCGCCGGACAGTTCGCCCGCCGATCCGTCCGCGCCGGGCGCGCCGGAATGCAGGGCCGCGTAGAGGGTGGCGGGAATCCCGGAGTCCAGGACCAGATTCTTGCCGGCTGTCGTCAACACACCCATTTTCTATCTCCTTTTCGGATGCAGGTTCTCGACCAGGAACAACGCTTCGTTGCCGGGGACGGAAAAGCCGTCTCCCCGGTCGACCCGGGCGTGCAGCGAATAGGTGCCGGGCTGGTCGAAATCGCCCGCGACCGTGGTATAGCGCGCCCAGGTCGGGCCTTCCTCGGGGCAGGGCGAGGCCGGCCACGTCGCCAGAGCGCCGTTCGTCTTTTGCACGTCGAAACGGACCGAGGACGCGCCCGACAAATCCAGGCCCGTATCCACCAGGATGTCCAGGCCGACCGAACCGACGTAGTAATGCTGTGTCTGGTCCATAGTGCCTCACTTGATGATGACTGTCCGGGAGACGACGGACGGCAGGCGGGCCGTGACGGATTCGCCTACCACCAGCACCGTGTCGCCGGACGCAACCGGGATGCCGCACAGCACCTGCCCGGTGCCGCCGGCCGTCCAGGCCACGGTGGCCCAGCCGTTGGCGTAGGCCGTCACCGTGCCGGTGCGGCGGCGGGCGGCAGGCGCGATCAGCTCGCGCAGACTGGCCAGCGGATTGCTCATAGCTCGGGCCGCTCCACGGTGGTGGTCAGGGTGGACAGGGTGCCGTCGCCGTCCTGCACGGCCACGGACAGGGAAAACGCCGTCACCGTGGCCTGCCACCGGCCGTCGTCCTCGGGATCGGTCACGGCCGCCACGTCGCCGGGGAGCGGCAGCACATCCCCGTCGGCCGGCCAGGATTCCAGCTCCACGGACAGGGCATTCTGGCCGTACTCGTCCAGATAATTGCGGCCGGCCTGGGTGGCCGGGGCCACGGAACAGGCCAGGGCGGCCGACAGTTCGTCCGGGCAGGGGGCGACGCCCGCCCCGCGCTGCACGGTCAGTCGGATGCCGCCGGACGTCTCCGTGGAATTTTCGACCGGGGCGCATTCGACCTGCGTGGAAAAGTCGTCGCCCAGGTCGGCCGGGGTGTAACGCCAGACGTCATAGCGCGTCGTATAGGTCACCAGGGCTACCCCGAAGCCGGCACCGCCGGAAAGTATCACCTGGGCACCGCCATTCGGAGACAGCGCGCCCAGATCGTTGCCGTACCACCTCACACTTTTGACGCCGGCCACCAGCTTGTCCAGGTCGGCCGTGTCCGCGTCGTCGAAGGCGACCGTGGCGGTCAGGGACTCGATTTCGTCCGTGGCCACGCGTTCCAGCCGGCCCGAGGTGGCCCGCATGGTATAGGCGACCTCGTGGTAGACGCGCAGGTAGCAGGGCTCGCCGGGCGGGAAGGTGGAACGACCGAGGTTGCGGTCGTCGTCGGTCTCCATGGCCAGGTAAGCCTCGGTGGCGGCCCGGTCGTCCACTACGGTCACGGAATCGTAGCCGGGCTGTCCCTCGTATGTTTCGGCCGCGATCGTGACGTCCTCGTCCAGGGAGAAGGAGACTGCCGGCGCGGCGGCGGCCAGCTCGGTCACGCCGACCGGATAGCGGTAACGGATGCGCACGCCGCCGGTCAGGGTGGGCTGGACCATGGCGCCGCAGGCCGCAGCCAGTCGGGCCAGGATGGAGGCCGGCGACTCGGCCGTGGCGGTCAGACGTCCGGCCGGCAACACCCAGTCGCAGACCTCCCAGGAGCAGGACAGACCGGACTGGGAGCACAGTTCGGCGGCGGCCTGGGAGGCGGTGACCGTGCCCCAGGTCCTGGTCACGGGGGTGGCCCAGGGCGCATCGAGCAGGCAGGTCAGGGTGCGGCCGGTGGACGTGTAGTCGACCGTGCCGGATTGCCGTTTGCGGGTGCGCGACTCAAGGAGGAGCGCCACCGGCTGACCGCCGACGGTCAGGGCCAGCCGTTTTCCCGGGGCGAACGCCTGGTAGGCGGCCTCGTCGGCCAGGGTGATCTCGACGGTCCAGGCGTAGGACTCGCGGTCGCCGGAGAAGGTCAGGCCCAGGATACCGTCCATCAGTCGGACACCTCCAGGCGTACGGTATAGGCGCGGGCCAGGCCCGACGCCTGGGGGAGCTTGTGCCGCCCGAGCGTCTCGGCCGCAACCGGAGTTGCGTCGAGCACGGCATGCCGGCCTGCCAGATCCCGGGCGACCCCAAGCGGCAGGGCATGGCCGCCGGGGAAATTGGTGGTGCATCGCCCGGGCAGCGCATGGACGCCGCTAATGTCGCGGCCGTAGCCCGGGGTCAGGAACAGCCCGGACACGTCGCGCAGCACCGGCAGGCTGTAGGCACCGGACACCGTGCGGATGACGGCGAGGTCATACGCACCGGAAAAATCGGCGACCACGGCCCGGCGGAAGTCCGGAGCCAGGCCGGACAGGGAGAGCCGGCCGCAGGGAATGGAGTCGTAAAGCGCCCAGAAACGCCGCGTCGGCTGGAACATCTGGTAGGGATTGGCATCGAGGGATTGCAGTCCCTCCAGGGACAGGGCACGGGCATAGATAAGTTGGGGGCCATAGATGCCGGCGATGCCTTCGCCGGTGGTCTTGACGGAGCGGCAGCCCAGGGCCAGGGCCGCGCCATTGCCGAAATACGGCGCGACATCCAGCGAAGAACCATAATGGAACGAATAATCGTCGAAAACGGATCCGTTTTTATAAAAAAATATGCCGTCGGCCGTCTTGCTGAGGGCATAGCATGCTGGTGTGCCGTCGGTGGAAATCTGGCAGCTCGGGCAATGGGCGCCGGTCATGGACGCTGCGGAATCGCCCAGGTCGAAACTCAAGTCGCCAGTGGTGGAATATTGCCCAAAGCAAATACCGACACAGGGCGAGTACCAGCTCGAATCATCGCGAAAGGGGATCGAAAAGAACTTGCCCCAGCTTTGCGCGCCAGTCGCGGCACAGAAACTGACGAGGGTAAAGGCCGTGCCGATACGTGCGAGCTGTGGCAGAAGGCCCACCGTGGCATAATAGGAGCAGGCAAACCGCCCATCGGCAAGCGGATAATCCGCAGACGAACCCGCGACGAACGGGTTACCAGATATGTGGTCCCCTCGGGCATCGATAAACGCCACCAATCCCTGGGCCAGGGGATGGCTCCAGTCGATGGGCGTGCCGAGCGGCGGATGCTGCCGCCAGGGGACGAGCAGGGGGAGGCGCATTTACGCGTCCGCCAGCTTGTGGCCCAGGCATTCGACGGTCACATCCTGGCCGGTGTTGCCCGCGAATACGGCGCGGGCGTAAAGGATCTCGGCCGGAAGGCTCCACTGGAAATCGTAGCTCGTCGATGCCGTGGTGCCGGCCGTCAGGCTGCACCAGGGACGCCAGGTCGTTCCGTCGCCGCTGACCTCGATGGAAAACGTGCAGCCCACGGTCGGGCCGGTGGCTCCGTTGGTGATGCGGGCCGTGCCGGACAGGCCCAGGGCCCCGGTCAGGTCCACGGCGCTGCCGGTGGTGGTGGCTGCGGCCGCGTTGGTCGCGGCGGCCTGCAACGTGACGGACGATTTTTCGATGCTCATGGATTACCCCTCGCTGATTTTGAACACGCCCGCCGGGCTCCAGACGACCGGGAAGCCGCCGACCGCCGTGACGTCGGCCGGCGTATCGTCGAACAGGATGGCGGCGATGAGCGGATTGACCAGCCCGCCGACGGTCCCCAGTTTGTAGACGATGCCGCGCCGGAAGGTGGCGGACAGGCCGGCAAACGGCACGTCCGCCGCGTCGAAGGAGGTCACCGCGCCAGACCGGGTGATGCTGGCGCCGGACACCACCGCGCCGCCGGCCGCATAGCCCGCGCCGGTGATTTCGTGGGCCGAGGCGTCGGCCCAGACGGTATGCCCGGCCGAAAACGCATAGCCGCTGTCCACCAGGGCCAGGCGCAGCGCGTCGACCGGCCAATCGATCAATCCCTGGCCCAGGCAGGTGGCCAGGTGGCTGTAGAGGGTCAGGCTCTTGCCCATGATCCGCTCCTTAGGCGCTGCCGCCGACCACGCGCAGGGTGAAGGCGTCGTTGCCGTAGGCCGCCGCGCCGGCCGGGACGACATTCTTGAGCCAGAAGGCGGGTGCCGCCTGGGTGACCGGGATGGTCGCGGTCTCGCCGGCCGCCCAGGTGCCGGACCAGGCCGTCGCCGGCACGGTCAGGTATGGGCGCGTGTAATCGCTGTTGACCGGCGCGAAATCGCTGCCGATGGAGCCCGTGCCCAGGCTGCCCAGGACGTCGGACACGGCCGAAAAGGTGGTGGTCGAGGTCATGGTCAGGGTGACGGTCTGGGAGATGCTGCCCTGGTTGTCGGCGGTGATCGCGGTGGCGTCCAGGCCGCCCGAGCCGGTCACTTTGTTTACGGTGGCGATGGCGGCCACGATGGTGCCAAGCGGCAGCACCGAGGCGACCACGGCGCCGGAGGTATAGGCGTAGGTAAGCATATCCCCGGGGGCCAGGGAGATGGCGACCAGGGAACCGTTTTGCGCCACGGTCACGGCGTCGTGGTACTCGCTGTTCGTGCCGTCCGTGACGAAGATCTGGTCGCCGGTCCGGAAGATGGCCATGGCATCGTCTTCCAGGGTGACCGTCAGGGAGGTTGCCCCGGCGGAAACGGCGGATTGCAGCGCCGCCGCGCCGTATTCCGTGGGAGATCCGATGTCGGCCTGGGTGTCGCCGGCCGTGCCGCCGAACATGGTGATGCGGTCCCCGGCCGGGGTGGGGGCCAGCAGGTGCAGCATGGCGTCGGTCAGGGCCAAGTTTTCGGCGTTGGTGTTGTGGACGAAGAATTTCCGGTAGCGGGTGGCGCCGGAAGCCATTTGCGCGGCGGTCCAGTCCGGGAAGAAATTCTGCTTGGCCCCGGAGGTCAACGCGACCGTGCTCATACGGCCGCCGTTGGCCGACGTGGCGGTGCGGTTGGCGCTGTAGCGGATGACGAGTTCCGAAGCGGTGATGCTCATACAGCCTCCTCAGGCGTATTTTTTGAGGATGGTTTCGACGGACGCGCATGCGGCATCGTCCAGATACCGATCAAAGCCGAGGACGTGCCGAAGAGTCATGACGTGGCCGGATGCGGCCGGCTCCCAGGCCAGGGACACCGTGCGCCGGGCATCGCTGTAGGGATTGATGCCGCCGGCCCGCACGGTCTGGCCGTTAAGGCGCAGCGAGCTGGTCCAGGAGTCATCGACGACCCGGGCCCGGACGCACAGGATGACGCGCGACAGCCAGTCCGTGATCGCCCCGCCGGTTTCGGCCTCGGAGAAGACGCCGGACAGGCTGGCGGCGACCTCCTCGTCCCGGTAGTCCGACCAGGAGACGCCGAGCGTCCGGTCCGTGCGCGGCGAAAACGTGGCCGTGACGGAAAACACCCGCAGGATGAGCCGGTCCAGGGCGGACGGCTCGGACAGGTCCGACAGGTGGAGGGTCAAAAACCAGGTCCACTCGTCGGCGTGGAAGGTGTAGGCGTCCTGGCACTGGAGGGTGGCGGCGTCGCGGTTGAAAACCACGGACGACCCGTCGAACACCGGCACCGGCGTGGACGACACGTCGGTCATGTCGGTGCCGGACCCGGATTCGTCCGGCCAGGACGTGACCTCGTCGCCGGTGGCCAGATCCGTGGCCAGGGCACAGGACCGGAGGCAGCAGGCCAGGCCCAGGGACCCATCGAACAGGGCGTCCAGGTCCAGCGGGTCCCAGGCGCAGGGGTTGGCGTCGGCTGCCGGCACGTCCAGGGAAATGGCGAACGCATTCTGCAGAGTGCCTTGCCTGTAAAGGAAGAATCTGTAGCCGATGTCCTTGGTCTCTTCGCTGTCGCTGCTGGACGTCATGCCGCGATCCCCCATTTGGCCATCAGGTAGGCCTCGATGGCCTGCCGCTTGGCCGTGTCGAACAGACCGTCAAAGAGCAGGGCGGTGAAAATGTCCTGGTGCGTCTGGTAACGGACGCCCATGGTGTCGTAGGTGTTATTGTAATGGTCGACGGCTGCGGAAAAACGGAGGACAGATAAAGGGAATATAGCGAATTTTCCCATATCTTCAACACACGGCAACGTCTCAACTAATATTCCATTTTGATATATATTATAGACGTTTGTATTTGCATTAAGTTCGACAGTTATCAACTTCGGTATGGCGGCTGGATATTTTCCAATAACAGCAAAATTGTTGCTACTATAACCTGTATTATCTATCGCTACCCAGTACAAATCGCTTGTATACTCTTTCTGCAAAAAAGACGAATAAGTGGATCCCCCAATCGCCTTCAGCGTCAACGATACTTCGGTTTCTCCGCTTCCTATCGCTCCAAGATTGGAACCGTCCGTTTCGCGATCTGCGGAATCCCCGCCGAGGACCATCGAAATCTCTTCCCGTTGGCTATATCCAACCGGTCTAAAACTCTCTCCATTGACGGTTTTCCCAATGGCATAGGATTTACATCCTGATGCGATTACGAATAGAGTTTTTGTCAGACAACTTGAATAGACCGCTTTACACGCCATATACGGACTATATCCAATCCATAGGAGCCCCCAACTTTTACGCTTTATGACCGATGCAGAAAGACGAATAGAATGTTTTCCTTCAGATGTCTTATAAAAAAAAGAATCACAACAATATTGAAGTAAGGCATCATTGGGGATAACGCCCGACCATGCGGTGTTCCCTTTCCCGCCAAAGGAATGCCAAATGCTGTATTCTCCATTATATATCCATGGTTCATAGCTTTCTTCCTCTGTATCTCCAGGGACGAACCAATTCCGCAACGACCCTGACAGCGTAATCAGGTTGCCGACCCTGTCGGCCAGGCTGGTCAGGACCTGCCCTTCGCCGGCGGTGATGACGGACGCGTCGAAATACAGCAGCGGCGTGCGGCCGAAATCGTAGTTGTCGGCCACGGTGATGCCGCCGCCGGGGACGGTCCAGGCCCATTCCAGGCACCAGGGCGAGCGGTTGGCCCGGGCCCGGACCGTGCCGAAGAGCGTGGGCGCATCGGCTTCGACGTTGCGGGCCAGGCTGTTGCCGGACAGCTTGAAAAGGCGCGTCACGTCCTCGCCGGGCAGCGCCACCAGGGAGACCGCGCCGTCGATGTCCGCATAGAGGTTGCCGTAGGCGGTGACCGATGCCAGCGAAACGACCGGCCAGTCGAAGTCCTGCAACGCCCCGTCGCCGGCCAGCTCGAAATACTGCTCCTCGATCTGGCCGGGATATTGGCGCAGGACGCCCCGCCCCAGGGTGTCCGGACCCTGGCGCAAATCGTAGTCGTCCAGGTCGGCGCGCGTTTTCGCCCAGAGATAGATTTTGACCGTCTCGCCGGGGTTGACGGTCTGGGACGGCACGTCGAGCTTGCGCAGGCCGTCGGCCGAATAGTTGAGGAGCACGGTCACGGCCGAGGCGCTCATACGTAGCCTCCGACCTTGACACGCACGTCCTCGCCGGACGGCGCGATGGTGATCGCATCGTTGTCCGTGTATTTGTCGGCGGAGCTGACGGCGAAACCAGGAGCGACAATCCTGACGGCGTAGGTGCCGGACAGGATGCGGAACAGCTTGAGGACGCCGTAGGTCTGGTCCGTGGAGCCCATATACTGGTCGTTGAGATAGACGGCCGCGCTGGCCACGGCGCCGGCGGTCTTGCGGTCGATGACCAGGATCCGGACGTCCACGTAGCAGACGCTGGCGTCGTCCGGCTCGTCGCTCATCTTGAGCGAAAACTTGTGCTGCAACGTTCCCGATTTGTAGAGCCAGAACCATTGCGCGCCGGTGGGCGAGGACGGGGCGGTCCAGGACCATTCCCGGCAGTAGGGCGCCCGGTCGGCTGTGGCCAGGATGGTGCCGTAGAGCGCACCCAGTCCCTGCACCGGCACGATGCCGCAGCCGCCGCGCCGCAGGAAGGCGGCGGTGACGTTCTGGCCGGCCGGGGCCAGCACGGACACGGCACCGGAATCGGACACGGTGTAGACCGGCGAATAGGCCAGCACCTGCCTGATATCCATGATGGGCCAGTCGAACTGCTGGGCGGCGTTGTCGCCGGCGAAGTCGAAATAGTGGCATGTGGTCTGGCCGCCCCAGACGCCCGGCGTGCCCGGACCCAGCGAGGTCGCTCCGGATGCCAGCACATAGTCCCGCAGCAGTTCGGGAGCCGTGGCCCAGGCGCGAAGCGTCATGGCCTCGCCCGCGTTGACGGTCTGGTCCGGCACCTCCATCTTGGCGAAGGGAAATGATGTATCCGCGCCGCAGGCGACGAGCAGCGTCTGTTTGCTCATGACACCGTCTCCAGCCGCACGGCGGTCAACTGGTAAAGGGCGTCGTCACCGGGGTCGGCCAGGTCCTGCACGGCGGCCACCTCGACGGCCTTTTCCTCCTGGGTGCGGAAGCGGACCGTGAACGTCCGGCCGTCGTGCAGGGTGAGCCGGCCGGTCCAGCCGACCGTGCCGGCCCAGCCGGCGAGCGTCAGGACGTAGGCCCGGGTGATCCAGGCGGCATCGCCGCCCAGGTCGATGGGACGGCCGGCGACAAGGGCCGTCTCGCGCACGATGCGTCGGCCGGTGACCGTGCGACCGACCGTGGCCGCCACCGGAGCGGCATCGAATTCGTTGGCCCACAGACAGCCATCGGGCAGAGGCAAGCCGGCCAGGATGATGCTCATTTGATGTTCGCTCCCTGGCGGCGCAACTCTCGGGCCAGGGCCGCCGCCGTGTCCCTGGTGGTCCTGGTCTCGAAGCTTCTGCCGGCGAGATTGAGGTTCAAGGTGGCGGTGTAGCCGTCGGCAGCGGCCGCGCCGGAAGGCGAAATGCCGGAGGCGGCCGCCCGGCTTCCGACCACGCCGCCCCCGGCGAAGCGGGGCAACTCACCCAGGAAGCCGTCCAGATCCAGGTTGTTGAGAGCCGAAAGGGCGCGCTCGGAGATGATCCGGCCCATGGCCTTGAGGTTGATGACGCCTTCGCCGGGAGTCAGGGCGGCGATGACGGAATCCACGCCGCGTTCGGCCCCCTCGACCAGGGGCACCGCGCCGCCCCCGGCGAAGCGGGGCAGCCGGCCGAAAAGCCGGGCCAGACCGCCCTCGGCCAGCCGCTGCACCCGGTGCAGGGCCGCCACCGGGCCGCCCTCGCGCAACCATTGGGAAAAACCGGTAATGGAATAGTCGCCCGTCTCCTCGGCATCGGCCCGGGCCCGGGTCTCCTTGATGTCCAAGTCCTCCATGGTCCGGTCGTAGCTTTTTTTCAGGTCGGACAGCTTGTCCGCCAGATCGGCGTCCAGGTCGGCCGTGTCCTCCTCGGCCTGGGACTTGGTCTCGGACGTATCGTCCTGGAACGTCTCCTTGGCCTCGGCTACGCCGGTGTAGTAGGTCTCCTGGGCCTCGTTATAGGTCTGCTGGACCTCGTCCTTTTTATCGTTCGCATCCCGGATAGCTTGCAACAATTCGGCCTCAGTTTCTTTTGCAGACGCGGAATAATCCTGAAACTTGATGTTGTAGGTCTTGGCCGGCAGGCCGTAGGAACTCGAATATTTCCACTTGTACCACCGGGTAACGCCGCCGTTGGCGAAATGCTGGAGAGACTCGGTCGGATTACCGATAAAGCCACCATTTGCCTGGTTGATATATCCATTGTTTGTCTTATAGCCCTTATCAATCTGATCTTGCGAATAGAGGACCGTGCTCCCTTCATTATTCGTCGCAGAATACGATATGTCTGCGTTATATTTCCAACTGTCATAGGCTTGCCCGGCCTTGGACAGGGCCGCTTTGGCATCGGCCATATCGGACGCGTAGGTCTTTTGCGCCTCGGACCAGGTCTTTTGCAGGTCGGCCAGGGCGTCGGCCAGGGTCTGGGCGATGTCATCCAGGTCGGACTGCTCCTGCGCAAGGAGAGCGGACAGGCTGTCGTTATGGTCGGCCTGGGCGTCGGCGATGGACTCGTCGTAGTCCTCCTGGGTGCGTTTGCGCTCCAGGGCGATGTCGGCCAGGGTCTCGTCCAGGCTGCCGCCCGAGGCGAAGGCGGTGAGCCCCTGGCCGCGCAGGGCGTTGAGGCGTCCGAGCGCGGACGTCCCCTTGACGGACAGGGGCCGGCGGGCGGGCAGCGGCGAGGACAGGACCGGAGATGCGGCCGCCGGAGCGACCATCACCGGGGGCGGCGTTTCCCCTTCCGGCGTCACGGACGATGCGGCCGGAGCCGGGGCAAATGTCGCCTGGAGACGGCGCAGCCAGTCGGGCAGCACCAGGCCACCGGTGGCGAAATGCGGCACGGCCACGGACCTGCCCAGGGCATTGATAAGGTCGGCACCGTAGCGCTGCACGGCCGCCTTGCGCACCACGAACGCGCCTTGCTTGAGAAGGAGCGGCTCGGAATCCTCGTCGCCGGAACCGGGGATGAGCCCCGAGGCGAAGGGCCGGAACACGTCGCCGCCGGACGCCCGATGCAGGATGGCGTCCACGGGCAGGCGCAGGCTGTTGATGGCGTGGAGCAGGGGGGCAAACCGGCCGGCCCGCTCGGGTTCGACCACCACCTCGCCCGGCATGGCCATGACCGGCACGTCGCCGACCGGGCCGCCGGAAGCTTTTTGCGTGACCTCCTGGATGTAGACGGTATGGGTGCTGGAGGTGGGCTTTTTCAGTTCGGCAATGGCCGAAAGCGCATCGGTGGTATTCGGATCGACGGTGTGCTTTGACGTGGTCTTGGTGGAGCGCAGCGCATCCAGGGCCTGGTCCACGGCCGTGGTGTCGCAGGTGAGGTTCACGCCGACAGGGTTGTTCTTCAGCTCGTCGAGTTTGGCCTTGGCGTCGGCGATCTGGTCCTTGAAGGCCTGGACGGTGTCGGCCCAGGCGGTCTTGCCGGAGTCGGCCGCCTCTTCCCAGACCTTGCCCGCCTCGGCCACGCCCCGGACGGCGGTCTGCACGGCCTGATAGCTGTCCACCGAATCCTTGCCGGCCGTGGACGAGGCCACGAAGGCGTTTTGCGCCTCCTTGGCATACTGCATGGCCTTGTCCAGGCCTTCGGCCGTGCCCGTGGCGGCGGCCTGCTGGGCCTTGGCCAGCTTCTCGTTGGCCTCGGCCACCTGGTCGTAATAGGCGGTGGAGGCGTCCATGGTCTGGCGCTTGAGGGCCCGGATCTTCTCTTCGGTGGTCTTGGTGGCGTTCTCGGATTCCTGGGCGTAGCGCTTCTCCTGGGAGAGCGCCTCGTCCAGGCCGGTCTTGAGGGCGGCCAGCCAGTCGGTCAACGCCGTTTTTTTGGATGCCTGGAGATCCTTTTCCACCTGGGCCCGCACGGCGGCCTTCTGCTGTTCGGTACCGGCTACGGATTCTATGCACTTGATCTGCTGGTCGGCTACGGCCTGGGCCACGGCCAGCACGGACTTGTACTTGTCGCGCTGGGCGGCCAGGCCGTTGGCGGCGGCCGCACCTTCGGTCTCGGCCAGCTTCCTGGCCTCGTTGGCCTGCTGGTCGTAGCGGTCGGTCACCTGGGCGATGTAGGCCGTGCCGGCGGCCTGGGCCTTTTTCAGGGCCTCCTGGACCTTCTTGTACTCCTCGGCGGTCAGGGCGACATTGCCGGCGTGGTCCTTGAGCTTGATGGTGCCGTCGGACAGGCCCTTGCGCCATTCCTCCATGGTGTTGACGGTATACCCCAGACTGGCCGCGTACTGCTTGATGGCCGCGTCGGCCCTCTTGTTGTTCTCGGTGGCCGTCTGCTGATAGGCGGCAGCCTGCTTGTTGGCCTGGTTCGTCTTGGACAGGGGGTTGAGCCACTCGTTCAGGGCCAGGGCCGCGTTCTTGTAGCCGGCGATGGCGTCCGGCAACAACATAAGGAGCGTCACCCAACCGGACACGCCCTTCAACATGGCACCTGTAGTGGCGACCAGTCCGGCCTCGGCGGCGGCCGAGGCCGTCTTGAAGACGTGGAGGATCTCGGCTGCCGCGGCTATGGACTTGATCAGCGAGCCGAAAGCCGCAATGGCCACGAGAAAGGCCGCTTCTGTCGCCAGGGCTTTCAGGAGATCACCGTAGCGGCTCACGAAAACGGTGATCCATCCGACCAGCCGCTTGCCGGAGTCCCAGACCGCAGTAAAGCCGGCGGCCGTGGTCCTGCCCCATTCCTCCAGGCTGCCGGATTGTTCCAGCTCCTCGACGGCATCGGTGATGGTGGCAACCTTTTCCTTGAGGGCATCGAACAGGCCGCCGGCCATGAATTTCTGGATACCACGCGTGGCGGCGTCCATCAGATTGGAAACGCGGCCGGTCCAGGTCGACATCTGGGATTCCATGCCGCCCTTGAACATGTCGGTCCAGACACCGGTCAGGGCCTTGCCGATATTCTCGGCGTTCTTGGTGACCGTCTTCTCCATCTGCTGCCCGTTCTGCATCCAGGACAGGGTCACCTGATTGCCCGAGACCTCGGCGTTGATGCCGAATTCCTTCAGACGCTCGTATTCGCCGCGGGTGGCGTCGGCAAAGGCCTCGACCGCCTCGTCCAGGGTCTTCTGCATGCCGGAGGCGGCGTTGCCGATGGGCTCCAGGAGCGTCTTCGGGTCGAAGCCGTAGGACAGGAGCTTGGCATAGGCCCGGGAGACCTGGTCCAGCTCGTAGGGCGTCTTGGCGGCAAAGTCGGTGACCCATTTGGTGGCTTCCTGGGCCAGTGCGCTGGACTTGGTCACCGTGGTCAGCTGGGCGTTGATACTCTCGAACTGGGCCGGCACTTGGACCAGCTTGCCGCCGACGAAGCCGGCCACCAGGGCCGTCACGGCCGCGTACATGCCGGTCAGGCGGGTACGAACCCCCTCGGCGGCCTCGTTGATCCTGGAAAGCTGGGAGGAACCTTCCGCGCCAAGAGTATTGATGTTGGACTGGATGGACTGCAACACCTGGGTGGCGTTGTCCTTGGCGTTGATGAGGATGTCGAGGCCGTTCAGGGATTCCATGTCAGTCCTTCACAAGCGCATCAAAATGACGTTCAAACACGTCCTTTTCCCCGTGCATGGCCAGCCGCATGTCGATCATTCTTTCGGCCCGTTCCAGCCGATGGTGCCGCGCCTCGATCCTGGCCGCCGCGTCGGCCGCCCGCAGGCAGCGGACGAACCAGGTCCAGCCGTAGCCGTAGACCGCCGGGCCATGCCCCCGGGACAGGAGGCGGTCCACGGCCCGGGCGATGGCGTCTAGGCGGCCTGGGGTTTCACTTCGTCGAGGGGATCGGGTTGCGCCTTTTTCGCCAGCTTTTGGCCGATCTCCCGGAGGCGGTCGAAAAAAGGCTGGTTCACCTCCACCCAGGCTTCGCCGATATCCACCAGGGAACAGCCGCCCACGGCGTCGATATCCTGGCCCAGCGACGACAGGCCATGCAGCAACCGCAGGGCCGGCCCGTCCTTGGCGGCCAGCACCGCCCCGGCCAGGGCGGGCAGATCCTGGCCGCCTCCGCCGGAGACCTGGGACAGCAACGTCATGGCGTCGCCGAGCTGCTCCACATTCACCTCGAGGACGGTCACGTCCTGACCGTCCTCGCCGCCGATACGAATGGTTTTTTGTGCGCGCAGCATGGCTTAGGCCGCCTCATCCAGCACGGTGACGTAGTAGGGGGCATCCTCGCCGGCCGGCTTGTTGAGCGTGCCCTCCAGCTGGGCCGTGGCGAAGTCGGAGGAGAGGAAATCCAGTCCGGACTTCGGGGTCAGCACGGCTTCCTTGACGTCCACCTGGACGTTGGTCTCGTCGGCCAGATTCTTGCCGATCAGGAGCAGGCGGGCCTTGATGGTCGGCCGGGCGCCGCCCTTGACCTTGTAGCCGGCCATTTTGGCGGCCGAGAAGGTCACCGTGACGGTGCCGGAGGCCGGGGCGCTATCGGTGAACATGACGAGACCGCCGGAGGCATCGGCTTCGAAGGTGCCGTCCGCCATGGACGAGCCGCCGATGGCGACGTTGCTGACCGTGACGTTGGTGTGGCCCAGCTCGTAATAGACGTTCCGCTTCACGCTTCCGAGGTCGAATTCCTTGGTCTGGGAAGCGGCGGCCGCCTGGATGGCGTCCACGTCGAGGCCGAGGAAGATCAGGGCCAGGTTGGCCCGGTCCAGCTCGTCCATGGTGACGGCAAGCTTGGAGTCGCCCTTGATGGCCACGGTATCCAGCACCTGGCCGTAGTCGTCGTTCATGCGGGACGTGCGGGTCTTGGTGCTGGACGACTCGGTGATCTGAAACTGGGTGGCGTTGCCCACGGAGACCAGCCCGGTCTTGTTGCCGCTGGTGTCGGTGCGGTCGATGTAGAGCTTGCCGGAGCACAAAATACCAGACATAATGCCTCCTTCGCGCTAGCGCGTGATGCTGACGGTCGAAATGTTTTGCCAAAACGTGCCTTCGTGGACCTCGTGCACGTCCTCCCCAGTCTCCACCTTGCCCAGCCCCGGGCGGAGCAGGCAGTCCTCGGCCAGCTCGCGCAGATCGGCGGCCAGATCCTCGCCGGGCACGCCCTCGGGCAGGCGCACCTCAACGACGACCAAAAACGTCCAGGACTTCCGGGCGGTGCCGTTGCCCCGGACGTGGGACAGCAGCTCGAAAGAGACGAACGGACAGGCGTCGTCGGACGGAGGATCGTGCGGATCGTAGACGTCGAGCAGCGTCACCGTCCGATTGAAATGGCGCAGGCTCCAGGCGGCCAGGGCATCGTCCCTGGTCAGGGCCTGCCGCATCCGTTCCCGCAGTTCCGAGGTCCTCATGCCGCCGCCCCGATTTTTTTCCAGTTCATGGAAAATTTAATGAGATAATAGTCGCTTATCTTCGACTTGATGCGGTCGAAGTAGACCCGGGACACGGACCGGGCCGGCACGTCGATACTGGTCTTGCTCTTGGAAAAGGCGACGTAGTTGCGGCCGACCACCGGATGCTTGGCCTTGGACCGGGCCCTGGTCGCGGCGGCCACGTAATGGCGCATGCGCTCGGTGACCGGGCCATGCCAGCCGTATTCCGCCTTTTCGGCGATGGCCATGATCTCGGCGTCGGCCCCGAGCAGGCTGCCGGCGGCCAGGCCGTAGCGGCCCAGGCCCGTATAGGATGCCCCGGACTTTTTCTTGACGGACTTGCCCTTGCCGAAACCGATGGCCACGGCCATGTTGTCCGGGAACGCCTTGTAGCGGACGAACTGGCGCAAAAATTTGAGGCCGGCCCGGGTATCGAGGGACTTTGTCAGCTTGGAGACCGGAGCCCAGCCGGGATCCTTGAAATATTGACGCCAATTCTGTTGCACCATCCAGCCCGTGGATTTGAGGGCCTTGAGCGACACGCGACGGACAACAGGGTCGCTGCTGGTGAGCAGTTCCGACAGGATGGGCGACTCGGACAGGGCGAAGGTCATGCCGAGGCCGCCGGTCGGCGCCGCATTCGTGCTCACGAGCGGCCTCCGGTCAGGGACAAGGTGTCGGTGCGGCGGCAGGCCAGCCGCCAGAACGGCCAGGCGTCCTCGCGTTCGGCCGGGGCGTCCTTGTTCTGGCGGTACTGCCAGACGATGCCGGATACCTCGAAACAGTCGTCAATGGCGGGCGCGGGGACGTCGAACTGGGAAACCACCAGCGTGGCGGTCTCGAGCCGGGCCCGGGAGCCGGCGGCCAGCCGGCGGTCCTCGAGCAGGGCGAAGGTTGCGACCGCCGCGCCGGACCTGGGCCGGTAGACGGCCGGTTCGGCCAGGTCGCGGAATCCGTCCAGGATGTCGGCGGCGAAGTCGTCGCGCAGGGTCATGGTTGGCCCCACCAGGCGCGCACGACGCGGACCAATCGGACGATTTCCCAGCCGTCGAACAGGGCACCGACGGCCACGATCCAGGCCAAGTTTCGGAAAAGCCGCTGCAGGCGGCGCACTTGGGCTTCGATGTCGTGCATTCAGGCCCCCTTTGCCTTGGTCGCCACCCAGAGCCCTATGCCGACCAGGATGATCCAGGCCAGCGCCTTGAAAAACGTGGCCAGCATGGTCTTGCGGCCGTCGGTCAGGGTCTGGCGCAGGGCGTAGATGAACTTGTGGTCATCCCGGTGCATGCCCGGCTCCAGTTCGCAGGTGCGGCAGCAGTCGCGGCAACCGCCGGCATGCTGCCCGACCAGGGCTTCCTGGACGGCCGCGACGACGAGCTTTTTGAGGTCCTCGTCGGAGGCCATTACCTGGACACTCCCTTGGCCTTTTCCCAGCTCCGCATGCCGCCCAGGCCGAGCATGCCCATCATGAGCGGCCACAAGTCGGACATGTCGATGGACGGGATGGTGAGGCCGGGCTTCCAGGCGGCCAGAATGGCCCGCAGCATGGGCAGCAGGATGAACGAATAGGCGAGAGAGCCGGCGCAGACCCAGCCGACCATGGGCCGCCAGCCGGCCACGAACAGCGAGGAGGACGCCGCCTCCTGCTTGTTGATGTCCATCTGGCCGAGGTCGGACTTCAGCGCGGCGTCGAGCTGGGCCAGTTCGCCCTTCTGCTGCATTTCGAGCAGGGCCAGCTTGGCCTTGTCCTGGGCTTCCTTGTCCGGGATGACCCGGTCGATGATCTTGCCGATCACGCCGAGGCCGGCCCCGATGGCGTCGTCTATGCCGAACATGGTCTGTCTCCTCCCTGGCGCTTTTCACTCGGGCATCGCCCCGGGCATTCGGTTTCGGCCAGATCCACGCCCATACAGCGTGTCTCGCCGGTGCCGATCAGCCGGAAAATGCAGCCCTGGCAGCGGCCGGACGTTTTGGCTTCCTCGATGGTCACGACGCGCCCCCTTCCGGGGATTCCGGGAAGGGCTTGCCGGCGTCGGCCAGTCCGCGCAGCAAGGCCATGGCGCCGCATTGTTTGCTGACGGCCGTCGAGTCGAAATGGCCGTCCGACGTATATTTGCCGGCGGTGTAGGCAGTGGTGCCGGACCAGAGATAGGGCGTGGGCACCTCGGGGTGGTAGCGGCGGTAGCCGAAGCCGTTGTAGCGTTCGAGCGCATAGCAAAGGCCGCCCAGGCTCCAGTCGGTCCAGCGGTCCACGCCATGCGCTCTCAAGGCGTCGGCGGCGCTTTCCTCCCAGGTGAAGGGCGGGGTGCCGTCGACCGGACGGCCGGCCGGCACGTGGACCGTCCTGGAGGTCAGCGGATCGCCGTTGTGCAGGTGGCGGTCGAACCGCAAGCCGCATTCCATGGCGTGGACGAGAGCCACCAGATGCGCCGGCGCGCCGACGTCCTCGGCCACGGCCTCGTAACGGGGCCAGGCCGCGACGATGCGCTTGGCCATGGAGGCGACGTCCGCCCGGAACGCGGGACGGATGGCGGCGTCGGCGGCCAGACGTTCGTATGCGACGCGCAGCTCGGGCGTGTACGGGATCGGTGTTGCCATGACTGATCTCCATGGTCCGGGCCGCCGGATGGGGCGGCCCGGACGTCAATCGCAGTGTTCTAGCCGCGCAGCTTCACCTTGACGTGCGTGTCCGTGTCGCCGGCGGCAGCAAAGGCATAGCCAGCAGCGACGTTGCCGCTGGACGTGGTCGTGATGGCACCGGCGTTCGACGCGCCACCGACCGGTGTTCCGTCGATATCGAAATAGCAGTCGACCCCTTGCGTAATGGCCCCGGACGCCTTGGGCAGGGAGAAAACCCCTTCCATGGTAAGCACGCCGGATTCACCGGTACCGATATTGCTATCGGCCACCCCAAGCCGCGAACCGACCACAACCGGAGCACCGGCAATAACCCCGATCATCGCGGTAAAACGCAGCTTTTGTCCCTTTTCGATATGATTATTCATAACGTCAGATCCTCATGCCGGCGCGTCTTACGCGCCGGGGTTTTTCACCAGGCCCCGCCAATCCAGCGCCTTCGCACCGCAATCCAGACGGACCTTGTACTCGACGCCGTCCACGTTCCAGCCTTGTCTGGTCTCCAGGTAGGGGTCGCGCACACCGTTGAGGAAGAAGAGCTTCACGGTCTTCCCCTTGGGGCCGGCCAGATACCAGGCCGTCACCGAATCATCGTCCAGGCGCGGTTCATAAACACGGGTGAACTTGGCACCGTAATAGGGATTGGTCAGGTTCGGCTGATTGGCCGCGCCGCCGATGAGCTGGGTAAAGAAAAACTGCTCGAACAACGTCTTCTTGCTGACCGGGGCCAGAACGAACTGCGGCTGGATATTGAGCCGGCGCAGACCCCGGATATCCTTTTGCATCTGCATGGCTGTCTCGGCCGCACCCAGGGAGGCCATGGACAGGGCGGCCGCGCCCAGCAGGTTGGAATGGGCAGCATGGAACAGGGCCTTGCCATCGCCCATGGCGCCGTTGGCGATAAGCACGGCATAGGCGATGTCGCCGATTTTTCTGGCGGCGGCTTCGCCGTGTTGGCGAGGGATATCGGTCAGCACGCCCAGGTTGTCATTGATGATGGCCTGGCGTGATATGGCGAACATCTTGCCATAAGTTGCGATCTGGTAGGTTTCCTTGGTCTCGTCCTGGGCGCCGTAAGTATATTCTCCGGACTCGGGGATTTCCTCCAGGTCATCGGCTTCACCGGCCCGGGCCATAGTGTGGATCTTGAAGTCCGAGACCTGCCCGGAATCGTCCACCCAGACGAGATAGGTCTCGGCCTGGGCGGCATAGCCTTCCATCAGGGAAAGGTTGGCCACATTGCCGAGCAGCACGGGGAGATCCGACGTGGTCAAGGCCCGTCCGATCATCTCCATGGGGTTGGCCGGGATGGGCTGGCCGGCCCGGCGCAGGCATTCCCGGCCGGTTTCGCGCAGGGTGAACCCGCGCAGTTCCTGGGCTCCGGCGGCCGGCTTTTCCACCTTGAGCCCGGCCCGGAGTTTCAGGCCGTCGCCCATGGCGGCCCGGAACTTCTCCCTCTCGTCCATGGTCACATCCAGAGAGGGAGCAAATCCGGGCAGCCCCGCCCCTCGCTTGCCGACCAAATGGTCCAGCACGGCCGCCCGGGCCTGATCCACAGTGACCGCATCCTTGATGAGTTTGTCGGCCAAATCGGCGCAATCGAAGCGCCGCCCCATGCCCAGGATTTCCTGGACCCGCTCCCGTTCGATGCGCACGGCATCAGCGCGTTCGTCCTGGCCATCGGTTCTGGGGGGGGTGACCTGCGTCTGGCGCTGCCCGTCGGGAGATTCGGCCGCCTCCTGTTTTCCATCTTGCCCCTCGGATCTGGTCTCAAGCGTCTGCATGAACGCCCAGGCCTGGTCCTCGGTGGCGTCTTTCGGGAGGCCGCGAGCCTCCAGGAATTCACGCAACCGCTTGTCCATTCCTTGTTCCCTCCTGGCCCTACGGGCCTTGGCGTTTGGATCGGCCCCGATGGGGCAGATCGAAAGTTCCTTGGGTTCCCAGTCCGTGGCCACCAGAGCCGGACCGGTGATGTTGCGTCCCTCGACAACGGCCGTTTTACCTGCCTCGACCCGGGTGTAGGCATTGACCCGGTAACCGATGGAGAAATCGGTCAGATGTCCCTCGCGGAGTTTGACGAACGGCCCTTCGCCCTCGGGCTGGCTGGTGAACACGGCCCGGCCCAGGAGCTGGCCGCCATCGATGCGCAATCCGCGATAGCTGCCGATGACGCTGGCCGTGTCGAAACGGGAGTGGGTGTCGAGCAGCACCATCTGGCCCGTGGTCGGCATGCGGCAACCGGACATGAGCAGGATCTCGTCCACCATCTGGCCCAGGTCCCAGTCGTAGGTGGCGACCGGCGTTTCCGTTGCCCCCACCACTTCGACCGAGCGTTCGGCCTCGTTGATGCTGGCCGGCTTGCCGCCGGCGTCGAACCGGATGGCCAGGGATCGGGAGCGCATGCCCCCAGTTTCGCTTCGGGTCTGCAACATGCTCATTGGATGCTCCTTGCCTTGCGGTCGGCATCGCCGGACGTATCCGGATCCAGGGCTGCCGGATTATTGGCCAGGGCCGTCGAGATGGCCTTGGCCGCCTGGCTGAAATCGAGATTCCGGTCGCCGCACATGGTTTTCCAGTCCGCCAGCTCGTCCAGAATGGTCTCGGGATCGTCGCCGCGCTCCAGGATGACTTGTTGCGGACTTTTCAGGCCGGCGTTGATGGCGTCGATGTTGGCCTTGATTTCGCGCTGGGGGTCGGTCTCGGGCAGGCCGGCCGGGATCCATACGCCGCGCAGGTGGCGGGACTGGTCGGCGAAGAAGCCAGGCAGGAATCCGGTGTCGGCCAGGGCTTCTGTTTCCATCCACAGACGCAGGGTCGGGCGACAGAGATGCAGGATGTAGCGCGATTGTTGCGGTGCCAGCATCTTACGGAAATCGTTCCGGATGCCGCGCAGGGTGGTGTAGTTGAGTCCGGAATAGTCTCCGGACAGCAGTTCGTAGGGGATGTCCACGGTGATGGCGATCATGCGCAACACGAAGCGGTTGAAGGCCTCGAACGGCTCGCCGGGGCGGGTATGGGCCTGAAAAGTCACTTCCTCGCCCGGCCGCAGGTACTCGATGATGGCGTTTTCCAGGGTTTCGGTGGGCTTCCCGTCTGAAACCCCGGCCATAGGTTTGCCATCCAGGCGCAGGGCCTGCATACTGGTGGGATCCGGACTCTTGACGAAAGCCAGCCATTTGCTGGCCATCATGGCCGCGTCCAGTTCGGCCCCGACGTAATCATTGAGGTCCCGGGCGATGAGCAGGGAGGCGGCAAAAGGCGATACGCCCCGAAGTTGCCCCGGGCGAAGGGTACGGAAGTCATGGAGAACCAGGGCCGCGTCCACTCGTGTCGGCGTGCCATAGCCTTCATCACAGAAATGATAGGCCACGCGCTCGCCGGTATCCGGGTCGTATTCGACTCCCTGGGCCAGCTTGTTGCCCGGGGCGATGCGGGCACCCCAGTCGCCCAGTCGCTCGGATTCGAGAAATTGCAGGGCGAACGGATGACGACCTGGGCGCTTGGGCGGCCGGATGAGCGCGATGTATTCGCCGGTCTCACCATCCTGGCGTACCGCGAGCTGCTGCAATTCGTGGAAATGGAGTTTTCCGGCCACGTCGGCCTGATCCATCCAGGACAGAAAACGGTCCTCGATCTGTTGGCGCATACCCTTGGCCGGGGATCCGTCCGGGGTCATGGCCCGGGACTGGAAGCGGATGCCCTCGCCGATAAGGAAGGTGACCATGTTATTGACGGCGCGGTGAAACGGGGCGAAGTCACGCACCATTTGTCGTGTGCGGGCCCGGATGACCGGGGCGGACGAGGCAATGAGGTCGTTGACGCGCCAATTGGCTGGCAGCCAATCACCGGTGAGTCTGCCGATCTGGGCGGCGGCATATTGCCGGCGCTTGAGGTCCAGGCGGCGCATCCGGCGACGGATGAGCCAGTCGGCCATGGCGGCGAACATCAGCCGCGCCCCCCATTCCTGGCATAAGTGCGGCCGTAGAAGGTCCTGCCCTCGGCGGCGGCTTTGGCTTCGACGAATTCCAGCCCGGCCAGAAAATCCTGGGTGGTCTGGTAATCGACCCGCGAGTCACCAATCTGATAGGTTTTGACGCGCCATTTTCCTGAGGCGAAATCGGCGCGCATGCTGTCGCGCAGGGATGTCCAGGTGGTGAAGGCCACGGTTCCTCCGTTGTTTCGCGGAACCGTAACCCGGGTTTTCAGCCACTTTTGCTAGATTGCGGCAGATTTTGGTAAACAGGGCTTAGATTTTGGTAAACGTGGCATCTTTTTGGTTGACGAGATTTTTAGCTTAGAATCTCATGCAGCTTCACCGGCAATTTTCCGCCTGCGCCATTCGTCAATCATTTCCGCATCCGACGTCCATTCTCCCCGAATTTTCCGTGCCGGGAGCCCCTCGTTGCGGATCAGCCCCAAGACGGTGGGTTCGGAGCGCCCGACATAAGCGCAAATGGCCTTCATTCCAGTCAGTGCCTTCTTCTGCATCACCATCTCCGTCGATGTGGTTGGGGTTGGGGCCGTGGCGGGGCCAACGGTTGTTCTTCAGCCTGGGCTGCCCGGGCCAGGAGTTGCAGCCCAGGCGTCCATTCCGGTGCGGCACAGGCCGCCGCCAGCATCTCACAGTCCAGCAAGTGGTTGGCCGGCCGCACCTGCCGCCAGACCGCCTTGCCCTTGATCGTGACCAATTCCTCGGCGGATACCTGCTTGGCATAGTCCTCGGCGGTTTCAGCGTGCAGATGCAGCGACTGGACCGCGTCGGGCTCCAGCCGACCATGGAACAGACGCTTGAAATAGTCGGTGTCGATGATGTGGAGCACCAGGCCGCCGGGGATTTCCTTGCCCGACTTGGGCAGGCGGTCGATGGGTGTGCGCTTCACGGGCTGGAGCTGGGCATGGGAGGCCCCCTTGCAGGCGAACACTTTGCCCAGGCTGTTGGCACGCACCCATTGATATATTTCTTCCGTCCTGGTCCAGACCTGGTCGTCGGTCTCGCCGCCACCCGTATCCATGCCGGCGCGCCAGATGCCTTTCTCGCCGCCGCCCTCCACCGGATAGATCGCCTCGAACAGGAGCTGGCGTACGTGCTCGAAGTCGGGCAGGAAACCGTAATCGACCAGCCAGCTTTCCAATGTGTCGGCCCAGGCCCGGACCACGAACCAGATGCCGCGCTTCTGCACGTCGAAGCCGGCGGTCAGGGCCACGGCAGCGGCCGGCACCGTGCGTGGCGGCAGATTGACCCTGGCTTCCAAGATACGTTCCCAGCTCGTCTTGATGGAGGTGCGTACATGGGGTTCGGCCAGGCGGCCGTTGAAGAACCCCTGCCACTTGGACGGGGTTTCCTTGGCCTCCAGAAAGTCGGCCGCGATCTCAGACAGGGAGACGAAAGGCGAAATCAATGCCGGCAGGTGGAACCCGACCGAGCGCGGCCGGTGCATGGCGTCCGTGGGCAGAAAAAGGCGCTTCTCCTCGTTCCAGCGCACGGGACGCCAGTTTCCCCGGCGCACGGCCTCGTCCCGGGCATAGTCCGACCAATGGTAACGGCAATGCTCGCATTCGTAGCGGGCTGGCCGCTCCTGGCGCATGGCCTTGGTGTCCTTGCAGCCCAGGAACTTGACCTGGGAAAACCGCATGAACTGTTCTGTGCCGCAGGCAGGGCAGACCACTGCATAGACCATGATCTGACCACATGCCAATAGTGCCTGCCAGATGCTCGTATCCTCGCCGCCAACCGGCTTGGCCGCGCGCATGATCTTGCGCATCCAGTGATAACTGGTGGTGCGTTCGATGAAATCCGTGACCGGATCACCCTGGCCGGAGATGAGTTTGTAAAGGGATTCTTCATCCAGGAACAGATCCTGGATGGAGACCGAGGCGCGCTGGGATTGCGACTGGGCCGAAGACAAGAACATCACCGAGCCGTCGGAAAAGGTGAACGTATCCAGGGTGGCCTTGACGAGTTTGTCCCGGGCCGGGCGGCACGCCTTGATGGATGGCAGAAGTTTGAACTGGGATACCCGGGCCAGGGTCAGGTCGTCGGGCATGGCCAACATGCGCGGTCCGGGACGGCGGTCGATGGCGTACTCGACACAACGATACATGGCCGAGGTCTTGCCGGATTGGGGCGAACCGCAAACAACCACCTCTTCGGTGTAGGGATTGGCCCACGTGTCCATGATCTCCGCGAGATAGGGCGCGGTGGTGTTGCGCCAGCGCGAACCAGCATAGGGGCCGTCCTTGACGATGACGTTTTCCTCGGCCCAGACGGATGGCGGAACGAACGGCCGGCGTCGGAACACATCCCGCTCGCCGGTCATAAACTCAAAGGTGAAAGGCTCAAGCCGCCGGGCTGGTTCAGCCATTGGCCATACCTTCAACCACGAATGGTTTATCCTCCGCGTAGGCATCGAGCCAGACAGCCGTTTCCTGGCGTAGAAGCTGAATCAGATCGGGCAGCTTGGCCTCATTGCCCTCCACGCAGGCCAGGATCCGTGACGCGGCCAGATGGCAAAACACGTCCACCTGATTACGGAAGAACTGTGCTCGTGCGGCCAGAGCCAGTTCATGCTCCTCGCGCGGCATGAGCCGACCCTGTTCGGCCTCCAGCTTGAGCCGAGCCCGGTCAGCCATGACCGTGCGCAGATCGGCGTCAGCCAAAAGGCGCTTGGTGGCCGCGCCACTGTTTTCTTCATCCACGCCTCGACCACTGACGGGTTCAAGAAAAGCTTTTGCGTAGGCCAGCAGCACATCAGGGGAATACGTCCCGTCCTTTTGCTTTCCCAGACGTCCCTCGTCGATATCCTTATAGATTTTGGCCCTGGAAATCTTGAATCCCCGGTCGACCAGAAAGGCATGTACCGCCGTGCCGGTTTTCATGGGTTTGTCGGCATTCATGCCGCCTCTCCCTTTTCGATTTCGACAGGCGCTTTATTCCAGTCCCAATCCAGCCATAGGGAGAACACCTTGTCATCCCAGAACAGTTCCGAAATTTGTCGGGCCATGGCCCGGTTGCCCGACACCCAGCGCTCATCCATGCGCAAGGCTATGCCGTCCTGTTCCACTATTGCCATTGCTTCCGCTTTGGCCTTTCGCACGCGCACCCCCCGCGCCGGGTAAATCGAAAACAGCCCTAAAAGGCGAAAATATCCGAGGGCGCCAGGCTGGTCGGCCAGCAGATTCCAGAGGTCGGCCAGCAATTCGTCACGAAAATCCAGGCCGGGAATCTCAGGATAGCCCGCAGGCGTGGTCTGGGCTGGGGCGGGTTCAGGATCTGCCGGAGCGGAAAGGACCGGAGGAGGCGTGGAACCTGGCACAATGGTCTGGCCACGATGGCGGGCCAGCAGGTCCAGATGCGATCGCACGTGGCCGGGTAGACCGGCCAGGGCCCACGCCCGAATGTCCAGACCCTGGCCGATGGCATCGCCAGGGTCCTTCCCTCCGGCCGGAGGCACGGGCCAGCGGATGGCCAGGGGGAAATGCTCTAGCCACCAGACGGATTGCACAGCGCCGGCATCATCGTTGTCGAAGGCCACCAGGATGCACCGGGCATCGGCCAACTTCGGCACCAGATCGGCATCCGGTCTGGCCGAGGCTGAGCCCGTGCCGATGGCTCCGATGCCCAGATCCCGAACGAGGCCCCAGACCATGGCGGCATCGCGCTCGGACTCGACGACCACCCAGACCGGACAGGACGGCTTGCCGTAGCGAAACAGGCGCTTGCTGCCGCCGACCACCTGGTAATAACGCATGTCGCGGAGCTGCTCGGGGCCGGTCTCGGGATGCGGCCGGCGGATCTTGATCCGCGCCGGTTTGCCGTCAACGTAGAAGGGCAGCACCAGCCCCTCGGGAAACCACAGGCGGCGTTCCTTGCCGTCGGGTTTTAGCTCTTTGGGCAGGCCCCAGGCCGATCTGAGCACATAGCGGTCCTTGTCATTCCACCCGATGCGACACTTGGCGGCCGTATCGGCAGAAATGCCCCAGACGGCCAGGCGCTCCATTTCGGCCGGATGTTCGGTCAGGTGGGCCATGGACTTGCGAATGAACTCTTCGGCCTTTTCCGACCACAGGGACGGCGGCAGAGACTCGGGCTTGGGCATCCAGACAGCCGGACGCTTGGGTTCGGCCCGATGCGGCGTGGCCGCTTGCAACGGCCGGCCAGGCGCGAAGCGGCTGCGGAACTCACGGAAGCCGTCGGGTGCATCCGGCGCATAGCCGGACACGACGCAGAACACACCGATCAAATCCCAGGAGGCCCGGCAGGAGAAGCAGAAGGCATGATCCTTGGCCGGATCGTAGAAGAACGATCCGCCCTTGGTGTCTTCGTTGTGAAACGGGCAATCGGCCCACAGCCGACCGCCATTCTCCCGCACGCCGGAAAGTAGCCCCTCGGCAATGCTTCGTCGCTCATTTTCCCCGAACCAGTCCATGGCCGCGCCCATAAATCTCCTTCCTTAGCCCTTGATAGACCTTTTTAGGCTTCCATTTAGGCCTTATTTAAGAGACATTAATCAAATTTTTTAGTTCGTTGCGGTCTCGACTTAGGTCTTTAGACCTTTTTCACCAACATCCCATTATGCGTAGAGAGGTGTTCCTGATTTGTTTTTTCTTATGTGTGTGCGTTCTAGGCCTAAAGGTCTAAATAATGGCTTGAATAACTAAATAATTATTTGAATTTATTTATAAAATTTTAAATTAGGTCTTTCTCTTCAAAGGGCTAACAAGGTCGAAAAAGGTCTAAAGGAAACCGCGCCCGCCATCCTTGCCATTGTCTTCCTGCTCCGGAGACCGACACTCCGTCTTGATGCGAAGACCCTTGTAGTAGGTCTTGTTGCTTTCAATGCGCTCCAGACCTGGACGTTGCTTCAGGTCTTTTCCCAAATTGTTCTGGCTCATGATGGCCTTTTCCGGGATCATCTGTTCTGTCTTGCACCAATGCCGGAAAGCCAGATAAATGTCCTTCATCTGTTCCTTGTTATTGGCATCCGGCTCGGTGCATTCGCGCATGAAGTGCCCGACCAAATCTTGCTCATTGCGGTACTGATTGGTTTCAAACAGCACGCACTTGGGAGCCTGGGGCATGTCGCCCCGGCGCAGGGCCTTCATGGCGCAACGCACAATCCAGGCCAGTATGCCCGGGGACTCGGCAGTCAGGCGCTTGTCCACTTCGGTGCGGGGAATCTCGTGAAAGACGTGCTTGGCAGGATCTTCCGGGCCTTCGTTCGGCTTGATGAAGATGGCGTGGAAGCCGATGACCTTGAGCCGGCGGTAAAAGGCCTCATCGTTGCCGCCGGCCTTGGGCAGGGCGTTGCTGTGCAGGATCAGCGTGCATTCGGGAATGAACTCCACGATATCCGAGGCGTTGATACCCCGGGCTTCCATGCGATCGCCGCCCGAACACAGCCCCTTGATTTTCGCGACATTGAACCGGTGCTTGTCCGAGGCCTCGGACGTGCAGGCCATGCGCCGGCCGCGAATCTTGAGTAGGGCCGGAGACGGCCCGTCGGCCGAACGCATGAACGATTCTTCAAGTAACATCTCAACTTTTATGGTCACGGCGAAGTCGCCCAGGATCTTGAGAATCCACTCGAACAGGACCGACTTGGCATTGTTGCCCTTGGGCCCGTAGATACAGAAGAAATCCTTGGTCTGGATACCCGTGGCCGCGAAGCCAACCATATATTCGAAATAGTCGATGAGTTCTGGATTGTAGCAAAGCGCCTTTTGGATGGTATCCATCCAGAGTGGAGCCTCTTCGTGGAGTCCCTTGAAGGGCACCGTGGCCGCCATGTTGAAATACTGCTTGGGGTCCGGCGGAATGGGTTTGCCGGTCTCCAGGTCGATAACGACGTTGACGCACGGCAGCAGGGTGGGGTTCTTGTTCCACTCGTCCCCGGAGATGCCTAACGATCCGTCTCCGGATGTGGAGCCCTTCCAGATATCGAGGATCTTCGACACCTTCCGGCAACTGTTGACGCGCTTGGACCAGGCCTCGGCCTTCTTGAGGTCGTCTTTTTCGCCGGTTCGGTTGGCGATGTCCCAGTAGTATTGCGCCCGCTGGGCGTAAAGATCGGCTACATCGAAGAGGGCCTTGCGCCAGCTACAGTTCTTGTCCCGGAACCAGTGTGTGCAATTGAACCGGAACGGCTTTTCCAGGACGTGGTCATACACGAACTTGCCGTGCATGAGCTTGATGGCTAGGGCGGAGTCCCCGACCTCGCCACTGCGAAAGGCCAGTTCGACATCGGTCACAGTAATGCCCGGCGCCAGCTCGGTGGGATCGTCGACCACGTCCGCCGGATTGGCTTCGACCGGCCGGCGCGCCTCTTCTTCGGCCACCACTGTCTGGACGGACGACTTGATGGCCTCGGGATCGGTCAATGAGGGATCGCGCTCGATCATGCCAAACCCCGGCACGTCGTGTCACGATCAGATATGATTGTGGCACAACGAACAAATTTCCATTTTTCCACGGGATCTATTCCACGCCACAGCGCCGCGTGCCGAGGTTTCAACGACCCCTGCTTTTCCGTCTCCGGGAAGGACCCGCGATTGCACTCGCACGAGCACGCCGCAGGCCGACGCCAGGACGCACACACTCTCTCGGACGGCCCCAGGAGAGGCGCAGGGAGGGAACACCTGGCCGGCAGATCAAACATTTGGGGGGCGCGGGGGGGGAAAACAAGGGGTGCAAAGGGGGTGCTTTCTGCACCCCCTTTGGGCTTAAAAAGGGAGATTTTGGGAGAAAAAGAAAAAGGCTGTTTTGGTGGTAACACCGCAACAGCCTTGCATTTTCTTGGAGCCAGCGGGGAGACTCGAACTCCCGACCTGCTGATTACGAATCAGCTGCTCTACCAACTGAGCTACGCTGGCCAAAGCGAAGGAGTCTCATACGCGGCCTCGCCTAGGGAGTCAAGCCCCGGGTGGTCCTGGCCAGCCGGGAAGCGGGGCGGCCCTGGTCGTGACGCCCGGGGTGGAACATGGACTTTCCCGGCGATGTGTGCTTTCCTTACACCCTACGCGAGTAAAGGACGGTATATCGCAT
>Ga0183096_1000907_pt1 | contig 30267 bp, 30 predicted proteins | sample Biomet5_FD_127791 | JGI IMG/M metagenome (GOLD analysis project Ga0183096, IMG submission 127791) | Microbial communities from bioreactor (seeded with sewage sludge) at LBNL, California, USA - Biofuel metagenome 5 (version 2) (version 3) | ecosystem: Engineered > Bioreactor > Anaerobic >... | reverse complement strand
GATTTGCGTCAGTGTTTTCCGTTTCTTTCTCCACTGTCTGCTCTTCCCCTGCAGCTACGCGGAGGTCCGCGCAGGTCAGCAGCATCAGTTCATCGCGTGTAACACTGGCGAGTCCGGCCAGCCGGTCGGCCTGCGCACTGACTGCCCGTTCAAACAGGTTACGCACCCCGCGAGCGTTGCCAAAACCCTTCACGTCCAAACTTAGCAGAGCCAATAGCCCTTTCAGCAGATCGCGGGCATCCTCAGCAAGGGCATAGCCGCTTTTCTCGCAGCGCATATCGAAGATCGCCAGCATTTCGTCCACCGTGTAATCCGGGAAGTGCATAAAGCGGTTAAAGCGACTTTCCAGACCGGGGTTGGAATGGATGAAGGTCTCCATCAGCTCCGTATATCCAGCGACGATCACCACCAGATCGTCGCGGTGATCCTCCATGGCCTTGAGGAGGGTATCCACCGCTTCCTGCCCATAATCGTTCTCGCCGTGATCGGTCAGGGCGTAGGCTTCGTCTACGAATAAAACTCCGCCGAGGGCCTTCTGGATGGCTTCTCCCGTTTTAATCGCGGTCTGGCCGACGTATCCGGCCACCAGGCCGCCGCGGTCAACCTCCACCAGTTGTCCTTTGGACAGAATGCCCAGGCTTTTATAGATGCGGCTCATCAGGCGGGCGATCATGGTTTTACCGGTACCCGGATTGCCTGAGAAAACCATGTGAAGCGAGAGATCCTCAACCGGCAGATCGTTTTCTTTGCGCAGCTTTTGAACCGTCACCAGGTTAATCAGGCTCTGAACTTCTTTTTTAATTACAGTCAGGCCGATGTAGCCTTCCAGTTCTTTTTTCAGGTCGTCGATCTTTTCCGGCGGCTCCTCCCCCTGCTTCTGCCCGACCTGAACTGCAGCCGGGGCGGCACTTGCGGCCTGTGCGGGAGCTTCCGGGGCGATGGACGCGCCGGGCTCTTTGACGGCGGGGGTTCCGCCGGATTGCAGCGTGGGCATACCCCACAAATCGTCCGCGATGCGGCGCAGGTTGGTTTGGGTCATTTGATTGATTACATCCATCTGCAGCCGGATAATTTCTTCTTTGCGATCCATAGAGAGCTCCTTACAGCGCCGCGGACGCGGCAAAATCAACAATCCCTATTATAGCATGGTGTCTGTGCGTTCGCAAACCGCAAACATGGTCGGCAGAGGGGCGGCCGACAGGAGAACGGGCATGGCCTCTGTCGGCAGTAACATCCAACATCACGAATCGGCTGAAGGCGCGGGGCTAACGATCCAGCAGATACAGGCGGTCTGGCGCGTCATAGCGGAAACCGGCGCTTAACAGCGTTTTACAGGATGCGTAATTTTCTGGTTCGGGCTGAACGATGATCCGTGCCGCGTCCGGGCAGGCGAAAACCTGCCGGCAAAGCAACCGAAGCGCACGACCGGCATATCCCTTTCGCAGAAAGGAAGGTTCGCCGATCAGATAATCCAAACTGTAACTGCCTGTTAACGGCAGAGAACCCTGCCAATCCTCCCCGCTCCTCCAATAGGGATAATACTGGCAAAAGCCAATCGGCTGATGATCCGCGCAGACGATGAAATGCCTGATCCATTGAAACACATCGTTTCGCCCGGCCACTTCCATAAGCCAGTGATCCGGATGGGAATACCAGGGGGAAACATGCGGCATGCCAAGCCAGCGGGTAAACGTTGGAATATCTGAATCAATGAGGGGCCGTAGGGTGATTTCCATCTCGTCACTTCCCTTTACTGGTGGTCGATTGATTGAGCGTATAACAGCAATAGCCTACCGTGAAATTCCGGATTTGGCAACAGGGCGGACTATCTGACATTTTTTTATCAAAATCGGGACCTCCCCTTTCTACCACGGGTAAAATATGCTATACTACAACGGTATGCCCGTAGGATAGATTTTTACGCTGAACAGGAGGAATACGATCCATGCAATACTCCAGAGAAGTGGAAGAAATGGTATGCGTGAAGAAGGGCCCCGATCACGGCCCCGCTCCGATCCCCGAAGAAGGGAAATGGGTGCAGAGCCGCCAGATTACTGACATCAGCGGTTTTACCCACGGGGTAGGCTGGTGCGCACCGCAGCAGGGCGCCTGCAAACTGAGCCTGAACGTGAAAAACGGGGTGATTCAGGAAGCACTGGTGGAAACGCTGGGTTGTTCCGGCATGACGCACTCTGCCGCCATGGCCGCCGAAATTTTGCCCGGCAAGACCATATTGGAAGCGCTGAACACCGACTTGGTTTGCGACGCGATTAACACTGCCATGCGCGAACTGTTTTTGCAGATTGCCTATGGCCGTACGCAGAGCGCGTTCTCCGAAGACGGCCTGGCCATCGGCGCGGGTCTGGAAGACCTGGGCAAGGGCCTGCGCAGCCAGATCGGCACCATGTACGGCACCATGAAAAAAGGTGTCCGCTATCTGGAAATGGCCGAAGGTTACGTGCTCAAGATCGGTCTGGACAAGGACCGTGAGGTCATCGGCTACCAGTTCGTGAACCTCGGAAAAATGATGGACGCCATCAAGAAGGGCGTCGACCCCAAGGAAGCTTACGAGAAGAATATCGGCAGCTACGGCCGTTTCGCCGAAGCGGTCGAAGTGATCGACCCCCGGCGCCAGTAAAACCGAGATTTGATAAGAGGTGAGGGAAACATGGCTACTTTTGAAGGATACGACAGAAGAATCGCGAAAATCGAAAAAACCCTTGCGGAGTATGGCTTCTCCGATTTGGACGCCATGGCGCAATACGTGAAGGACAAGGGCATCGACGTGCGCGGCATCGTGCAGGGCATACAGCCCATCGCATTTGAAAACGCCGTTTGGGCGTACGCACTGGGCGCGGCCATCGCACTTAAAAAAGGCGTGAAAACCGCCGCGGATGCTGCCGAAGCCATCGGCCTGGGCCTGCAGAGCTTCTGCATTCCCGGTTCCGTGGCCGACCAGCGCAAAGTGGGTCTGGGCCACGGCAACCTTGGCGCGATGCTGCTGCGCGACGAAACCAAGTGCTTCTGCTTCCTGGCGGGCCACGAGAGCTTTGCCGCGGCGGAAGGCGCCATCGGCATCGCGCGTACCGCCAACAAGGTGCGCAAGGAGCCCCTGCGCGTAATCCTGAACGGTCTGGGCAAGGACGCGGCCTTTATCATCAGCCGCATCAACGGCTTCACCTATGTGAAGACCCAGATGGATTACTACGCCGGCGAAGTGAAGATTGAAAAAGAAACCGCCTATAGCACCGGCGACAAGGCTAAAGTACGCGTGTACGGCGCAGACGACGTAACCGAGGGCGTAGCGATTATGCGGCTGGAAGATGTGGACGTATCCATCACCGGCAACAGCACCAACCCCACCCGCTTCCAGCACCCCGTGGCCGGCACCTATAAAAAGTGGTGCGTGGACAACGGTAAAAAGTACTTCTCCGTGGCCAGCGGCGGCGGTACAGGCCGTACCCTGCACCCGGACAACATGGCCGCCGGCCCCGCCAGCTATGGCATGACCGACACCATGGGCCGTATGCACAGCGACGCGCAGTTCGCGGGCAGCTCCTCCGTTCCGGCGCATGTGGAAATGATGGGCCTGATCGGCATGGGCAACAACCCCATGGTGGGCGCAACCGTTGCGCTGGCTGTGGCGATTGAGGAAGCCGGCAAGTAAAGCTTACCAAGCGTTTCGGGAACCTTCCGTTTCGGCGGGGGGTTCCTTTTTTGCTTCCTTTTTGTGGAAAATCGGCGTTTTGTCCACGCCTTGTCCACGGCGGAAACCTGAATCGCTTGCCTGTCCACGGATTGCGGGACTTTTTTGCAAGTTTACGCGAATAATCTTGCAAGAATGTCGGTTGTCTGGTTGCGAATCGTAGCTGTGTTGTGCGCGTACCGCCATGTCATGGTAAGCTTTGCGTGACCCAACCGTTCTTGAATATCAATTGGGTTTACACCCGCCTCCAAGAGCATTGTTGCATGCGTATGCCGCAAGGTATGGAAATCGAAGTGCGGCATATTCAGTTGCGTATGAGCAATGTAGCACAGGTGTTGTGTCACTCTTGGCTGAATGTAGCTTCCATCTTCGCGTGTGTTCACAAGCCAGACAGGCGACCCTTCCATACCAAGCTGCATCTCTTCATTGACACACATTTGCTGATAGCGGTCAGCGTAGTAGCCTTTCCCTTTTTGTTGACGCTCATACTCTGCTTTTAGTAAACGGATGAGCGAGGGATCAACAGTCAGCGTGCGAAACGAATCATACTTTGGATCGGAGAAGCACCAACAGCCTGCTTCTTGCGCCCATTGTATCTGTCTGCTAATGGTGATTGTTTGCCGATCAAAGTCAATATCACTCCAAGCAAGTGCAAAGGCTTCACCCAGCCGCAAACCCAAATGATACCCCAACATAAGCGGAAGATGGCAAGAATGCCCAAGAGGGAATCTTTGCATCAGGCTATTCCATTGGCTGGCTGTAATCACATTGCGTATTTTCTTCCTTGTTCGGGTGTCTGGCTGTGCCCTTTTGTTTGGCAGGCGCACCGTCGCCATTGGGTTTAGGCTAAGAAAACCAGCCGATGAAACAGCATAGCTAAATGCCCCTGAAAGAATCCCCTTAACCACACTTAGCGAATTGCGACTATACCCAGCGTTGAAATGGCTGTTGATGAACTCCTGCAACAGTAAGGTGTTAATCGAGTGAAGGCTGTATTTCCCTAATGCTGGCTTGATGTGATTCTTGATTTTCTTGGCATAACCTTCGCAAGTTGTGTCTTTCAAGTTCACACGACAATAGTTGTTCATCCAATAGTCAAGGAAATCCGCAAAGGAAATCGTTAAAGGATGTAAGGATAAACCGCCTGCCTCGTATTCTCGCAATGCGGCCATGCCTGCTTGCTCTGCTTCCTTCTTTGTGCGAAAACCGCCCTTGCTGTTTTGCTTGCGCTGACCCTGAACAGATGCAGTATCAAATCGGTATTCCCAAACCTGACCTCTTTTTCGTGTGCTGATGGTAATCATAACAATCTTTCGCTCCTATTCAGCCACGAAAATATCCTCCCTTCTGATTTTCTACTCTATTATAACCATCGGGTAAGCATAGCACAAGATTTATACAAACCATGTAAATAAAAGGAAACGTATGAAGGATTGTAGATAGATTATGATACTACATCTTTCTTCAACTTTCCTCATTTTCGATTAAGCTATCTACAACAATCTACAAAGCACCTTACTCCAATAACAAGTTGTGTTCATCTTTTTGCTCCAATAGTGAAAAGTGTGCGGAAATGCTCCGAATATATAGGTTAAGTATTCGGGGCAAAACCACACACATTTTTCTGTACACAAACAGCAAGCCCTTGCAATGACTGTCCGTTTTAACGTACACATTACTTGTTATAATACAGTCACAAGGTTGAGGGAAGCAAACAAAACCTTGAAGCCAAAATAAAGAAAGAGGTAATCACCATGAAGCGTAACACCGAATATGAAATCAACCAAGTCGATGGTAAGATCATCATCACCAAGAAGTTCGCCTCCGCCGCCAGTGTTTGGAACAGCGCGGCATACAAAATCATGAAGAAACTGCGTGCGGACAATCCTTCCTTTACCGTGGAACTGCGTAGTATCAAGAAAAAGGTTGGTAAAAAGGTTTATGGGAAACTAACATACGAGACAATGAAAGAATACATTGTCACCGTAGAGGGCGGAGACAGCATTGTTCTGGCAGAATTTGAACAGGTTAAGAAGCTTTCCATGATACAGGCTGGCCCTTATGCTTATGTAAAGAAGTGGTTTCTGTCAAGGTATAAAGATGCTTTTACTGGTAACGATGCTACAATAACTACAGAAGCCCTTCAAAGCAATGTCCTACCCATGAGCAGATAATCCATTGTCCGTATTAATGGACAAACAATTCGGTATAATACAATCACAAGGTTGAGGGAAGCAAACCTCAAACCTAAATATGAAGGGAAGTAATCACCATGAAGAATACCCAGTACAAGATCGATTTTATCTCCAACACAATTATTGTTACCAAGAAGTTTGTGGAGGCCGCAAGCCGGATGGGAACCAGTGAATACAAAACCATGTTGAAGCTACAGAAAATGAATATGAGTATTGAAATTAAGGCAGCACCTACACGGCGCAAAGTACAACGTTCTCACCTGACCTATGTTAAGATGCAGAATTACATTGCCTGTGTGGCAAATTGTGACAGCTATATGGCCGATTTTGAAACCATTCGCAAAGCATCTATGGGTCAAAGCAATCCTTACCAGTATGTTCGCTCTTGGTTTGAACAAACCTTCCCGAACTACGCGATCTTGCCTGAACTGGACGAAAACCGCAAGATCGTTGTTACTCCCGCAAATTACAATCAAGAAGTCGCCTGACAGGATCAAAGACCCATTTAACGGACAGCCTATCAGCTATAATAAGATCACAGGTTGAGGAAAGCTCTCACCTGAATCAAAGGAAAAGAAAGAGGTAATCACCATGATTAACGGCTACAAAATTGACATCACCACCGATCCTGCTACCCTGACCATTAACAAGACTTTTGAGAAACAGGCATCCATATTCAACTCAGAGGCGTATAAAATCATTAAGCAGCTTCGTGTCGATTATCCCAAAATGGTGATTGTGCGCACCGAGAGAAATAAAAATACCAACCGTAAGAGCATCACCTTCGCGCAAATGGGACAGTACATTTCGATCTTTGATGAAAATGGTGTGCTCCAAGAGCAGTTTGAGAAGGTGAAGGCAATGTCCAAGATTCAGGCAAGCCCCTACAAATATGTGAAAACATGGTTTGAAAACCAATTCCCGAATTATACCAAGCAAGTTGCGTTTGATGAAAATGGTAAGATGAGCTTTGTGGAGGAATCGAAAGCGGCGGAGGGTGATGCAATCGAAAAGGTGGCATGATGTTAGCATGAGGATAAAAGTGAATAGAGAAAAGCGAAGGCGAAAGAGCGATGATTGGCTCTTTCGCCTTTGTTACTATCATTATTTGCTGAACAGACAGGAGCTATTCTTCATCCAATACAGTTACATCTTTCAAAGCGGCTTCAACAAGCATATTAATTAATTCATTACGAGAGCGGTTTGTTTGTGCAGATAATAAATCAAGCTGGGCAATGGTTTCTTCTTTCATTCGCACAGAAACAACCTTATGACCGTCTTCTCCTCTACGAGAAGTCTTTTTTGTGATTCTTATCTCTTTCTTCATCATATCACCCCCGTGTTTGTAATATGATTGTAGCTTGACAAAGAATACATGAATATATTACATTATTGTAGTATATTATGTAGTTACTCCTTTCAAGTAATTGCCGCATAAGAAAGCAGTAAAACTGATGTATAGGGTATAGAAATATCAGATTCTTAAAAATTTTCTTTTCGATGAATTTAAGCTGATGTTATAATGTATACTAATTTTGTAAAACATGAAAGGGATAGGAAAAATGAAAACGTTTGGCGAACAGCTGACAACCGCACGTAAAGAAAGAGGATTGACACAGGAACAATTAGCAGATGCTATGCACGTTACCCGCCCTGCGGTTTCTCATTGGGAAAACGGGCGAACGTTGCCGGATTGGGAAAACGTCAATAAGCTATCTGAGATTCTGGATTATCGCTTTTCTATTTCACAGGATACCTCAGAGAATGTGATTGAGAGCAATGATAATCAAAACCACGAAACCACGTTGTCACAGGAAGAAGTTGACAATACAGAACGAAAAGACGGAAAGAACAAATGGGTTTCATGGAGAAACCTTGTAAGCTTTGCGACAGGTGTAGTGGTAACGCTTGTAGTTGTTTTTGGGGTAATACCTCTTCTGAACAATTCTATTACAACAGATGCAGTACAGAATGAACGTGTTTATATAGCCGCTCCTTCGACTGTTGAAGGATTTCAACAGTCGACAAAGCAGGTTAAGAATCAGGCTTTCATATCTGTAACACCAACCGAGAATCCCGTTCCATTGGTAGCAGATGCAAACTTTTCAAACGGGCAAGGGTGGCATTTTTCTTTTGCCATTGAGAACCAGAGCGAAATCGCATTCACGGTTAAGGAACTTACTGTGATTTTCTTTATTAACGATCAAATTGAAAGTCGTTCGTATTTCAGTGATGAACAGCTAGAAATGCAGTTAGGAAATTGCGAAATACAGCCCGAGGACAGCCCCTTTCAGTTTTCTATGGGCGCAAACAACAGGGGATTGACCGGCGTTGGCTGTAGCATCAAAGGGTTTGATGCAAACGGTAACACGCTAGAGTTTCACGGTTATGCCACGTTGCAACAGAACAGCGAAGAATAGTGCAAGGGAAAGATTGAAACCTCCGCCAATGGGCGGAGGTTTCGCGGGTGAAAAGGTTATGCCTGCTTGGCTTCCACAAGGGTTAGTAACGGTTATTGATGATAGATATGGATTGTATCGTGCTTTTTAAGAGATGGGTAATTATACTCAATAACATACAAAACCAGCTTGCCAAGAGGTAGCTAGTAGAGCCTCTTGTATAGTTAAGACTATGTTTGAGCAGAGGTGATGAATTTTCTGAGACAACCCAATTAATATAGGCATTGTAATTGCGCAAAGTCGCAGTATTAACAGAAATCGAAAGAATGAAAGGTGATGCAGTGTGAAACGGATTATTGCTGTAGTCCTAGCGCTTTGCTTGATGATGAGTATTGCGCTGGCGAAGGGCGAAACTCTTACATCCATACTGGTATCGGAAATACAATTAAGTCAGCATGATTTGGTTTTACCCAATGGAAAAACAACTACGCTCAAAGCCTCTGTTCTACCAAAGGATGCAAAAAACAAGAAAGTGGGATGGTCATCCTCTGACGATACGGTTGCAACAGTTAGCAAGACAGGCAAAATCACGCCCCAAAAAGCAGGTAGTTGCGTAATCATCTGTAGTGCAATGGACGGAAGTGGTGTTAAGGCTGAATGCACTCTTACTGTTAATCAACTGGTTGAAAAAATTTCCTTGGGTGATTCTAAACTATTGCTAAAACAAGGTACCACAAAGCTTATCGCCAGAATTTGTTACCCAAATAATGCAACGAACACGACACTCGAATGGTCTTCGTCAAATCCATCAATAGCGACTGTTGACCAATTCGGACTCATCACAGCGATATCTGGTGGTAGCAGCACCATTACATGCGAAGCGACGGATGGAAGCAGGAAAAAAGCTACTATCAGAGTAGATGTTGAACCTAAATACATTGCATCCCTCACAAAAATGAAAGTAGGTCATAATAGCATTGGGTCGCCGGAGGTTTATGTCGCGGTGAAGAACGTCGGATCATCAGATAATATTATTGCATTTACATTTGCGACTCGTTGTTACGATGCTTATGGAAATCTCTTGAAAGCACATGGATTTGGCGATACAACCGAATACTGGATATGGCAGGAGGGAATACTTAAACCGAAGAAAAGCACGTCTGCAAGCAATTGGCGTTGGACACTATATGGTTTTGATACTGCTTACCGAATTGACGTGTGGTTAACAGATTATCGTACTTCAAGTGGAACAACTGTCAACATTCCCGAATCCGACAGTCAAGTCTTTACATGGAACGCATATTGATGTTTATCCAATCGATGCCAATAATTGATAAATAACGAAGGGGATTATTCAGATGAAAAGAATTTCATGCATTCTGTTATGTGTTATCCTATTAATCGCAAGTTCATTTGCCATTGCGGATACTCGCGAAGTTGGTGGTGATACGGTTGAAGAAGCAGTATCCCGAATGCAAGGATTCAGCCTAGAAACACAAGATGATGGAGCAGTAACGCTTAGCTATGCACCCGAACTCTTGGAGAATTATTTACAGTCCGAAAATCACATTGCAATCTTACCCTATACTTTTGCATCAGGTGATTTATCCTTATATGCGATGGTTTTTATTCTGACAGAAAACAAGCTAGAGCGAGTAGAAAAAGTTGTGATAGAGACGGATAAAAAGCTATACACGATTACACCGGGAAAGCCGTATACATATAATGAAAAAAAACGAGTTGGCTCTGTGTGGATTGCGGATGAAAACCTAACAAAAGTGATTGAAGATATGGGGACATCGGAATACATCAGCTTTGATTTTATTCAGGATGAAAGTATTTATTCAAAAATCGTTTTGGATGAAGAGCAGTTATATATGATGCACCAATACTTCTATGTGGCTAGCACCTTTCTAGTAAAGTCAGACGCAGCCACCTCTGGGAATACGCTCCTATTGTCGTTTCTTAAAGGTCAGAGCGTGTTTAACTATACTGTATCAACTGCCGAGAAATAGTGTTTGTAGCGAAGCCTTTATATGGAACACATATCAATGTTTACACCATTATACGGATTGTATTGACTAGAGTAGAAGGGGATTAAGCAAATGAAAAGACTTCTGAATATTCTACTGTGCGTTATTCTACTGGTGGCTGGTTCATCTGCTATAGCGGATACTCGCGAAGTTGGTGGTGATACGGTTGAAGAAGCAGTATCCCGATTGGTAGGGTTCAACTTTGAAAAGAACGAAATGGGGATGCAAACGTTAAGTCCTGATCCTGACATGCTTGATTACTTCTTGCAGTCTGAGAATCAAACCGCCATACTACCATCTGCTATTTGGGGAGGCGGTGTGAATATTAAACTCTTGGTTGTCTCTCTTGGCGGGAATAAGCTAGAACAGGTGCAAAAAGTGGTGATCGACACTGATAAGAAACAATACACAATTCTTCCAGAGAAGCCGTATTCATATAAAAATGAAGCTAATCAAATAGGTATTATGTGGATAGTGGACGAGAACTTTGCAACAGCTATTGAAGATATGGGAACATCGGAGCAAATCGTATTCGATTTTATTCAAAATGAAAACACCCATGAAGTTGTCGCATTAGACGAAGAACAGCTTTACTTGATTCACCAATATTCCTATATATCTAATAACTATATTGTATCATCGGATGATAATGCTATGGTAAAAGCAATTCTGATGACGCAATTAGAAAAACAAGGTTACGGGGATTATACAATATCAGTTACAGACAAATAGTTGAAGGGCGGAGATGTAATGGATTGTTTTGATAGAGAACTCTCCTCATCCGACTAATCTAAATACATATGAGGTGGGGTATAATTTTATAAATTGATACCAAAAGAACAAAGGAGAATTGGAAATGCAGAATTTGTTTAGGAGACAACTATGTTTGATAATGATTGTGATGGTTATTTCACTTAATGTATCTGCTGTTGCCGATACTTTAGAAAATAACGTATGGGTTAGACGCAGCTATGTAGATGAATTCAATGACCCAACAGGCAACGAATATGCTTCAACACGAGTAGATGGAACATTCAGCAATACAGCAACTCAAAATTCTGAGATAAGTGTAGTGGTTATTGTCGATACAGATAGCGTTTCTTTCATGATTTATGAATACAATAGCTATAGGGTGTCGAATACTTTCTCAAAAGCTCAGGAATATCAAGTTCTAGTTAAAGAACCGGATGGAACAACTCATGAGTACATCGGTACAATCCAATCTGGTTCGGATAGGATATCGCTATCTTTTAAGGACTCTTACGCGCTAAAGGACTTGCTTAAAAATCTAGGAACATTTAGATTCGCGATTTATGAAGGTGGTAATTCCGTCACAGAATACCATTTCTCTATTAATTCTGATGGCTTTGAAGACGCGGCTGGATTAAGCTATGTAGGTGAGTTCCATAATGGATTGGCTCCTATTATTCAGAATAATATGGTCGGATGCATTGATACAACTGGTACGATTGTCGCACCCTGTGAATGGGATTATGTGGGCATCTATCAAGAAGGGCTAATATGTGTATTTAAGGGGACTTATATAAATCTAGACGGCGGTTATCGAATGACTGATGAAGGAAAATTTGGCTTCATTGATGGTAACGGAGCAATAATTATACCATGTGATTATGATATGGCATTCGATTATTCTAATGGATTAGCACTGGTAAAGAAAAATGGGAAATACGGTTTCATCGATAAACATGGTGAAAGTGTTATAGCTTGTGAATATGATTATGCTCGGCCATTTAGTGATGAATGCGCAGTTACCTTCATTGGGTCATTGAATCAAAATGGATACCCATTGAAAGGTCAGTATAGTATCTTCAATACAGAAGGGCAGATAATCACTAGTGGAGAATGGGAGGCAACAGGAAGTTTGTTTTGCGAGGGTTTTCTGTCTGTCATGAAAGATGGAAAATATGGATTTTTAAATCAAGCAGGGGAGATGGCAATAGATTATCAGTGGGATAGAGCGGATAGTTTTTCAGGCGGACTTGCGGCTGTGTTGAAGGATGGTAAATGGGGGTATATTGATTCAACAGGAATTCTCCTAGTCCCATGCAGTATAGAAGCAAAATTTATTGGCAGTTACAGTGATGGGCTTGCTTACATCTGCAATGAAGACTATATGTATGGATTTATTGACCGAACTGGTGAAATCATTATTCCTGCAAAATGGGACTATGTGCTACCGTTTAGCAATGGCGTTGCTGCCGTTCGTGATTCGGATAAAAAATGGGGACTTATTGATAAGCAAGGTCATACGGTTGCAAAGTGTGAATGGGACGGAATGCAAGTGTATGATAATATGATTTGTGTCCGAAAATTCACATCATCAAATCCAGACAATGGAAATGGCATTGGTGGTGTTTATGGCTTCATCAACACATCAGGCAAAATCGTCATTCCTTGTGAATACGATTATGCTGTGTATAGCGAGGGATTATTCACACTAAGTAAAAATGGTGTGATTAATATTCTTGATACAGAGGGCAATATAGTATTTTAAGGGACTCCCCTCCTTATGCATACGAAGGAGGGGCATTCCTTACTCCACTAATTCCAAATACTTATACACCGTCGGTCTGCTTAACCTGCAAACCCGTGCCAGTTTAATTAAATCCATCTAGCCCGCCCATAACACTGGATAGTGCTTGCAAACCTCAGCATGAAGATCATCCTTTGCGATTTGCTTGACACAAAGAAAAGCCCGAAGCGTTAAGCTCCGAGCTTTTCTTTGTGCTCCATTATCAGCTTGTCAAGTGTGGGGCGACTGATGTTCAACTCTTTGGCAAGTTGAGCCTTATTCACTTCGCGGCGCATGAAACGTTCATAATGTGAAGGGAAATCCTCAATCCGTACTTCTTTACGTCCCTTGTACTTGTGTTCCATTACTGCAATGGCGATACCCTCACGTTGACGCTCCAAAAGGTTGGTACGCTCGAACTCATTGATTGCGCCGATCATCGTAAGCATGAGCTTGCCTGTTGGCGTGCTGGTGTCGATGCTCTCTTTGTTGCTGACAAGGTGAACACCCTTTGCCGCAAGCTGTTCAACAATAGCAAGCAAATCCTTAGTGGAACGCGCCATACGTGAGAAATCATGTATGAAGACGGAATCGCCTTCCCGTGCGAACTCCAACATTGCTTGCAATTGTGGGCGATTAGCATCCTTCCCGCTCACTTTTTCCTTGAACCATTTATCGATATTATGCTTCCTCAATCCCTCAATTTGACGTGCTTCGTTTTGCTCTATGGTAGAAACTCTAACGTATGCAATGTTCATCGTGTCTTTCTCCTACTCTTGTTTGGTATAGATAGAATATAACATAACGTAAATTTGTTGTCAATGACTTTGTTTACATTGTGTAAATTTAAACGGAATATAAATCTATATTTACTATAATTGCGGCGTAGCAACTCGTAAATCAAGGGTATACCCTAATTTTTATGGGCGTTCGTCTCGTGCCTACTGATACGATGAACAGTTGTGGTATTTTCTCCTGCCATAGGTGGGGGGGTATATTATGGGATAACCGATTTTTCAACCCTGCGTTTCTCTTTTTTGTGGTATGTACTCCTGCGGAGTAATTCAAAATTTCAAAAGACGGTAAGGACAAAAGAAGAAAAGTAATTCAAAGCAATTCTCATGTATTTATGGAAGAAAGAATAGCTGAAAGGTGGTTGCTCTAAATTGGATTCATTCAAAACCGTGTCTATACGCCTCTGTGAAGCTGAATACAATGCTTTACTGGAAGCTGCATAGAAAGACTTTACTACTATGTCCGCATTGATTAGGCGGTTACTACATCGAGAATTATAGGGGGATAAAAATAATGGGGAAACTAAATGAACGCTTAAAAGATTTATAGCTTTACCGTAGAGCAAGATGGCAAAACTATCAAATGTTCAATTCATCATCCAAAAACAGTAACAGTGGTATTTGCAGTTGGGGCGAATAGCAGTTCAGAACCAGTATGTTGATGCTGGACAAATAGATTGCGGAATTGGAAATACGAGCACAATAGGAACGAGTGGATGAAGCAACGCAAGCTGTGATTGCCAATGTTTCTAGAGAGCTTTCTAATGAGAGCGGCAAAGTGGCGACGGAAATTGCAAAAGAAATCGAAAAGGCGTTAAAGATCAAGACAAAATAAAAAGCGTGCCGCGCAGTAGGATAACTATTGCGCGGCACATTTTTTTGTTTATATCCAATATTCGACTGGGTTTACTGTTTATCCATGGCTGTTGTTCACACCATGGTATCTACGAAAGTGCAAAACCCAAGAGAAAAGAAGAAGAGTCAGCATTTGCGCAGAACACTTGATGGTGTGGGGTCATAATCAAACACTCTATATTATCTCCTTGCCCTGTACTTGCATCTTATTCTGGCTCGTTCCTCATGATGATTATCCAGACCGCCTGCGGCGGGCTGGCGGCTTAATGATTCATCGCGCAGGCGATGAATCATTGCCGATAGTATTTTTTCCGAAAGTGTGTAATATTGCCCCAAATACTAAATAGATATATTTAGAGCAATTTCACACACTTTTGAAACGGTGATCCGATATTTGGTAACGGTGATGACGGTTAGTCGTCAAGCCATGCCCTAACAGTGATCGTAGAGCCTAAGCATCGGTATGCACCGCTTACGTCAATAATCGTCTGCTTATCCGATACGATTGCCTTAACATCCTTTACTAAAGCTCTCTTGGCATTTTTAACAGTGCTTGTAGATAAACCAAGTTCTTCTGCAATGTCGCTTGTCCTAATGATCTCACGTTCATTATTGATTAGGTAAAGCAATACCTTCAATAAGGCCATCCAACTTACGCTGTTATTTGGATTTTCACTTTTATAGCTCTTGGCAATCTCCACCCATTCCTTTTGGATGCGAATCACTTTCGAGCGTTGTTCTGCCCTTTTGGATAGTGTTAGCGTAAAAGTTCGGCCATCTTGTATGGATTTGAGGAGGCCGTCTGTTTCCAACACGTCGATTGCGCTTCTAATGTTTCTGTTATTGCGGCTATCGCCGCTCTTAACCCCGAAGAACTCGCACATCTCTTTCAATGTACCACGGTAAGCAAGGTGATTGTCAGCAAGAACCGCAAGAAGGGTCAGTATTTTGAACTCGTAAGCCTAACGACTTAACCATTCATACTCGAATTCTGCTTCGTCAAGTTCATTGTTTTTCATTTGAAATCTCCTAAATGTAGTTACGGATAAGCATCCGTAGTATTTGTGAAATAGTTTGGTCGTTTTCCTATGCTACCGCCGCAAGCTTTTCTTTCTCTTGGTCAGTCAGGCGGATACCGATTTGTGCCACAAAATCACTCCTTCCAACAGTATGTGGCGGAGGGGATAGATGGGCTGAATGCGTTTGTCCAACAGGGTTTGACGTTTTCTTTTCACTAATCATATTATACCATAATTTTCTAGTAAAATCAATGTATCAGAATATTCTGGTAATGAATGTATATGTCGTGTAAATATCTGTTATAATAATTACTGCACATTAGTCGATTCAGGAGGTTTAGAAATGTTCGACCTCATTAAGTTTTGTGATGAGAAATACGTAAGTGATTTACTGGACGGGAAACTATTCATGAACACCTTAGGATATTTTTGGAATAATGGTTTTGAGGGGCAAAAGGATTTTACAGAAGGCACCGACATGCTTTCCCAACCGCAGGATGTAGAATTCATTTACAAGGAATTTCAAGATGCAATCATAGGGAATGTTGGTTGGCGAAGAGAGGTAAATAAATACATAAATCTATACTGTCTCTACAAACTGAATCGTTATGATGATCAAATTGAGCAAATAGATAAGAGGATAAATAACTTCGGTAAAGTTGCGATACACATAACGAATGTGGACGCGTTCATAATCAGAATAATGAAAGGCATGAAGCAATACCAAAACAGCTTGTTTTGTTGCGGTGATGTACATTATTACGCACCTTTTATATGTCCCCCGAAATCCGAGATGCTTGATTGTTTTAATAAACCTGATTACTTATCCTACCAGAAAGAATGGAGACTAGCAATTTTAGCAAACCGTGAAATGATTGCTCAATTAGCTGCAAATTCTCCTAGTGCTCAATACGTCGAGCCAATCATTCTAAACATCGGGAATATTAGGGATATTTCACGAGTAATCGCAACTGAGGATTTACTAAATCACGCAGATACTTATTTTCGTGGTAGTAAAATTGTCGAAAAGGTAAACAGGAAAGTAATGCTGACACCCCAGATTGCTGATCAATGGTTTGCTAAAGGCTTTGCTTTTCCGCGCTCCGCCCTTGATGGTGCTTATTGGGGCAACTGCGATAGAGTAGAATTTAACCGTAGCATAACAGCTATCGCTCCAGATTTGATAAAACCTTACTTTGTTATTGGCTAAGTAAATAAATATATCCTCCGCTATTCTTTAGTAAACTGTGTGACGTGTTCTTGATTGCATCCTCATTCTATGCTAGTATCAGGTTTACTGTAAATTATACTGATGGAGGAAGCCCGAGATGGATGAGACATTTAATATTGGTGGGTATGATTTCAAATCAATTTTATCCAAAGATCACTATAGATATTGGGTCAAGTGTCTGCAAACAGGCGACGAAATTGGTAGCGATATAAGTAATGATACTGCCGCCGGACTATTAGTTGACCGATATAACTTCGCTAAAGGCAGAAGAGATAGCATGAATCGCGATAGCAACTATGTCCAACAAGTATTCGAGAAACATCTACTGAAGAATAAAATGTCTGAGTGTGATAACCTTGTAGAATCGAACATCTGCTCTATACTAGGTAATATTAAAAAGAAAGAACAAGCTGATGATTATATCATTTATCAAACGAGTTATTTCAATGTAACTGTGCTGTTTGAAAACACTAGATGGTTAGGTGCTACAAAAATAGAACTCACAACACTTGATTGAATTACAAAACACAATATTGCTACGGTAGTTGTATACTTGTTATACGAAATTGTTAGGAGTTGTACAAACTTGAAGTCCGAAGGCCAAAAGTTGAAGCTTTTCACACTAAAACGTATCCTTGAAGAGAACACCGACGAGCACCACGGCTTAACCATGCAGCGCATTTTGGAACTATTGTCGATGAACGGGGTTACAGCCGAGCGCAAGAGCATCTATGAAGATTTTGCGGCATTAGAACAGTTGGGCTATGAGGTGCTTTCGGACAAGCACAAATCAACCGAATATCGGCTGTCCGGCAGGCTGTTTCAACTTTCAGAAATTAAGCTCATGATTGATAGCATCCAGTCTTCCAAGTTCCTATCCGAAGCTAAAACAAGGGAAATCATTAAGAAGCTGGAAAGCCTTTGCAGCAAGCACGAAGCGCAAACCCTGCAAAGGCAGGTGGTCGTTGCCAACCGTGTGAAGAGCATGAACACATCCATCCACTACAACGTGGACGCGATTCATACGGCGATTTCAAACAATTCCCAAATCAGCTTTCAGTATTTTGATTTTGATTTGAGCAAGCAGCGCAAGTATTTCAAGAATGGCGCAAAGTATACCGTCAGCCCCTTTGCCATGATCTACGCTGATGACAACTACTATCTCTTGGCATACGATGCGGACGCTGGCAAGTTCAAGCATTTCCGCGTGGATAAAATGGAGAAGGCGGAGGCCACAGGCATTGACCGTGTCGGGGCGGAGGAATTCAAGAAGATCGACATGGCCGCATACACCAAATACACCTTTTCTATGTTTGGCGGCGAAATTGAGCAAGTTACAATGGTATTCTCCAACCGCTTAATTGGCGCTGTGATTGACCGATTTGGGCGGGATGTGGTGGTCATGAAGGCGGATGAGAAGCACTTTAAAATCACCGTTTCCGTTGCCATAAGCAATCAGTTCTTTGGTTGGGTGTTTGGCCTTGGGAAGAATGTGCGGATCGTTGCGCCGGAGAGCGTAAAAGAGAAGATGAAAAAAGCGCTTGAAGATATTCAGGGGATGTATACACAAGCAGACCCAGAAACGTAAAATGCAGGGGCGCAATCGCACTCCTGCATTTTCTGAAAATCCTTACCCTAAACGCTTGTCCACGCCTTGTCCACAGAATTTTGAATTTGTGGACAGAAAATCAGAAGTCGGGATATTTTCGTGGACAAGATTTTTGTGGTGTTCCGTACCCCTGCGAGGGGCTGAAAGCCCCGAGTACCATGGGCCGCATGCACAGCGATGCGCAGTTTGCCGGTTCCAGCTCCGTGCCTGCCCACGTGGAAATGATGGGCCTCATCGGTATGGGCAACAACACCATGGTTGGCGCGACTGTTGCGCTGGCCGTGGCGATTGAGGAAGCTACCAAGTAAGGTTTTGCAAGCGTTTCGGGAACCTTCCGTTTCGGCGGAGGGTTCCTTTTTACTTCCTTTTTGTGGTAAATCGGTATTTTGTCCACGCCTTGTCCACGGTGGAAAATGCATCGTTTATTTTTTCACATCATTAGTGTAAAATGCTATTCTTGAGGTATTCGCGGATCAACATCCGCGGCATTTGTAAAATTGTCAGTGATTGTGCTTGTACTGCTGCCGCAAGCCGCTCATTCTCTTGATCGATCCGATTAAATAATAATATATGCCATACAATCACTCCTTCCATTAGATAATAACAGAAGGGATAGATGGTTTGAATACTTTTATTCAACAAGGATTTACGTTTTTCATATTTGTTATATTTTATATCAATAACACAGTCTGAATATTTTCTTCCCGCTGACGTTTACGTATCATGTACATAATTATTATGGTAAAATATGTGAGAAATGTGATATGATGAATAAAACTATCAAAGTGAGGATGAACTAGATGGATTTTGATTATACGAAATTTTTATCAAATGAACGAATGAGAAAGACATCATATCCAAAGAAGAATTATGTTGAAGATTTCTATAGCGATCGCTCAAGAATTATCTACTCGTCATCTTTTAGAAGGCTGCAACAAAAAGCTCAAGTATTTTCTTTAGAACCAAACTCAAGCGTGAGAACGAGGCTTACACATTCTCTTGAGGTTTCTGATTTGGGGAAAACTTTAGCTAACCAAATTGGACAAAAATTATGTGAAAAACAGTTTATAGAACAGGAGCAGATTCCATTAATTGTAGCTATCGTTGAAAATGCATGTCTAGTACATGACATTGGGAATCCTCCTTTTGGTCATTTTGGTGAAAAAGCTATTCAAGATTGGGCAAAAAGTTCACTGGACAATATTGCATCGAATCTATTAATTCCAGTAGGTAATTCCCTGTATAAAATGCTTAAGTCGGATTTTGTTGAGTTCGATGGCAATCCACAAGGGTTTAGAATTCTTACCAAACTACATTGTGAAAGAGATAGATTTGGTTTAAATCTAACATACGCGACTCTGCTTTGCGCTTTGAAGTATTCTCGTGCTGCTGGAGAAATGGCGGACGATGGCATCTTGAAAAAGGCGGGGTATTATCAAACTGAAATTAAGACAGTAGAAAGGATATATAAAAGACTTGGCTTGCCTTTACATCATCGTTCGCCATTTACATATATTATGGAAGCTGCTGATGATATAGCATATTGTTTAAGCGATATTGCAGATGGTATAGAGAAGAAAATTATCACTGCTGATGATTTTATAAGCGCTTTTCGGAAACAATGGAAAAAAGATTATGAGAAAATAGCTTGCCCAGTGAAGATACCCTCAAAAATCAAGCATTTCAACTTGGATCTCTCTGTAAAATGGTCTCGGGAAATTATGGAACAAGCAGTTGAAGATTATTTTAAGTTTCATGAGAATTTTTATAATGGCGAAGCAAAGCAATTAATCGATAACAATGGAATGGGTAGGGTACTAGCAACAGTTAAAAAAGTAACCCGTCAATTAATATACTGCGCGCCAGAAGCTGAGAATATCGAATTGACAGGGTATGCTGTTATCAGTGGCATTTTATCATGTTTTTCCAGATTAATAGAGTTACCATATGAGCAGTTTTCATGTCTTATTAACAATACATGGTGCGAAAAAAAGTTAAATCTTGATTATGAATGGAGACTATATAATAGAATTGGCAAGCGATATATTGATGCATACAAGAATGGCCTTTCTGATTTCAAAGTAGGGAGTAAATCTGATAACATAGAGATAAAGCAAATACGAGAATGGTGGCTTAGGGTACATCTGATTATCGATCAGATAAGTGGAATGACTGATGATTATGCTCTCTCGATTTATCAAATGTTAAAAGGCATTAGGGTCAATACACATTGACATCGTTACTTTATAGAACAATGTAATTCTCATTAAAAAGTTGATAAACATTTTAGGAGTTGTACAAATGTTAAGTCCGAAATCTAGAAGTTGAAGCTATCCACATTTTAACTCATCCTTGATGATAACATTGACGATCATCACGGCTTAACCATACGGCGAATTATGGAACTCCCGCAAAGAAACGAATCATAAACTGAACGAAAAATCAGTAATGCGATTTCCATCAAACGAAACAAACACACAGGGATAGGGGGTCAATCAGAGGACTTCTGTTATTTTGCAGTTCTCTGTTTTTTTGCACGGATAGGGAATGGATTGTATCCCCGTCGCCCGGATGGTATACTGGATCCAATATCATCAGTCCGGAGGTGTCTGCATGGCGGCGATCTTTTTCTCCTCGGTGGCGCTTGCCTTCTCCGGCTCCGTCATGCCGGGGCCGCTTTTGACTTATACCATCCAGCAGGCGTTGAAAAACGGCTCCAAGTCCGGCTTTCTGATCATTCTGGGGCATGCGCTGCTGGAGCTGGCGCTGGTGGTGCTGATCTTTCTGGGGTTTGATACGCTGCTCAAGTCGAATACGGCGCAGATCGTGATCGGTCTGGTCGGTGGCGCGCTGCTGGCGGCGATGGGGGCGCAGATGCTGTATAGCGCCGCGCGGAATCGGCTGAAAATTGAAACAAACGGACAGGACGGCTCGAAAAGTCTGGTGCTTTCCGGGGTGCTCATCAGCGCCGTGAACCCGTATTTTCTGATCTGGTGGGCGATCATCGGACTGGGCTTTTTGCTGAACGCCTATCAAACGTTCGGTATACCGGGTGTCGCCGCGTTCTACGTGGGGCATATTACGACGGATTTTTTCTGGTACGGCGGCATATCCACGCTGATCGGTAAAACGCGCAGGTTTATCAACCTGAACGTGTATCGCGTGCTTGTCGGGGTGCTTGGGGGGATGCTGATGTATTTCGGAATCACGTTCTTTGTAAAGGCCATTCAATCCATGTAAGGGAATTGCGGACGGAAGAAGCCCATCTGTTGGGAAAATGCGATGGCGGAGGGGCGGATTCTACGGAGCGTGGATTGCTTATTCCCGGCAGGGCGGGTAAGATAGACCTTGTTTGGGGGTGATACCGCATGGATTGCGGTAAAGTGGGGGCGCTGCTGTACAGTTTGCGTACGGAAATGGGCATGACGCAGCAGCAGGTGGCCGACCGGCTGAATATCAGCAATAAAACAATCTCCAAGTGGGAACGCGGGCTGGGATGTCCGGATGTGAGCCTGCTGGGGGAATTGTCCGGATTGTTTCAGGTCAATATCGAAAAAATCCTGAACGGATCCATGGAAACCAACGGGTTGGAAGCGGGTAATCTGCGGCACATCAAATTCTATGTCTGCTCGGTCTGCGGTAACATTGTCAACAATACCGGAAATGCGGAAATTTCCTGCTGCGGGCGCAGGTTAACGGCGCTGACTGCCAAACCGGCGGACGATGCGCACGCCGCGTCCGTTGAAGAGACCGACGGAGCGACGTATGTTACGTTTCAACATGAGATGAGCAAGGAGCACTTTATCTCCTTTGTCGCGCTTATCCGCAACGACAGGCTGCTGTTTATCAAACTGTATCCGGAACAGGAGGCATCCGTGATCCTGCCGGACACCACCACGGCCATGCTGCGGCGGAAACGCGGCGGAGGGTTGTACTATTACTGCACCCGACACGGCCTGTATCAACTGTAACCCTTCGGCCTGACCAACAGAGAGCGAGAGAATATGGACGCAACAAAGAAGCGGGAATTACGAAACGCCTATAAAGAACAGCCGATCATCGGCGGAGTATATCAGATTCGATGCGAGGGCAACCAGCGCGCATGGACACGATCCGCAAGAAATCTGGACGGCCAGCGGAATAAATTCGAATTCGCGATATCAATTCATTCCTGCCCGGAACCGGGGATGCGCGCCGAATGGGAACAATACGGCGAAGCGTCGTTTTCCTTTACGGTTCTGGAAACACTGGCCAAAAAGGAAACCCAGACGGAGCAGGAATATCTGGATGATCTGAGCTTGCTAATGAACCTGTGGACGGAGAAGAAACCATGATCCGACTGGATGATGAGGGGATGAAACGATGGAACAGCCTGTTCGGATTTCACAGTTTCTGAACGAAACTGGAAAAATCCAAAAACTGCCGCGCAAACAGGCGGCGCGGTATGCGGTGCTTGTCTATCTTTCCGAACATTTTGAAAAGGATCGTATCTACGAAGAGTGGGAAGTGAACGCGGTGTGCGGCGAGTGGCACACGTTCGGCGATTATTTCCTGCTTCGCCGCGAACTGGTGGAAAGCGGCCTGTTGTGCCGGAAAAGGGACGGTTCCGCTTACTGGAAGGCAACGACTGACACGAAGCCGGAACCTCATCCCTGAGACGGGGAGGCTTTCTGCCGCTAATCGTAATCTTTGCGCAGGCTGCGGAAGAAAATCCGAATGCCAGCCCGCATCCGGGGCGATGAATGCGGTAAAAAATGTACAGGCTTACGAGGTAAATTAAGGAAAAGAAAAACAGGCCGCAAACGGATTTGTTCCGATTGCGGCCTGTGTGTTGGGATTACGGCGACTGATTGATGTATCGCTGGCACGGGTATTACTCTTCCGCTTTTCCCGCCACGCTCAGTGTGCCGACATCCAGACTGGGAGAGCCGATCCCGCCCGAGGGGAAGCGAAGGTCGCTGCCAACGGTGCGAACGTTCTTCATCATTTCAAAAAAGTTGCCCGCAACGGTAACCTGTTCCACAGGCCGTTCCCGCTTGCCGTTGCGTACGGTGTAACCCTTCGAGAGCAGGGAGAAATCCCCGCTGATAGCGTTAGCCCCGGCGTGCAGGCCTTCCACCTCGGTAATCACCAGCCCGTCGCCCATGTCGGCAAGCATCGCATCGAACGGTTTGTCGCCCGGCTCGATGTAGAAGTTGGTGGGGGATACAAACACAGAGGTAGCGTAACCCAGTTTGCTTGCGTTGCCGGTGGAGGGCACGCCATCCTTATGCGCTGTTTTCAGGTTGTGCAGAAAGGTTTTAAATACGCCGTGCTCTACGACGGTATGCCGTGCGCTGGGCACGCCTTCCGCATCGAAGGGGCGGCTGGCAAAACCGTCTTCGCGCAGCGGATCATCCACAATCGTAACGCAGTCGGCGGCAATGGCCTGCCCCAGTTTCCCTTTTAACAGAGAAAGTTCCTTCTGGGCACTTTCCGCCGAGAACGCTCCGGAGAACACGCCCAGCAGATCGGTCATCGCCAGATTCTGGATCACCACGCGGTAAGAACCGGAGGGTACCGGCGACGCATTCAATGCATCCACGGCGAGCTTCGCGGCTTCTCTGGCAAGCTGTTCGGCATTCAACGCGGAAAAATCCCGTTCGAAACGGATTTCCATTCCGGTCGCCGTGCTTTCCCCATCGCGCGCGATGGGCTGCAGGTAAGCGCCGCATACGCTTTCGGCGTATTGTTTGTCCATGTCGTAGGTGTTAACGATTCGCACCCGAACGTTGCCGGTAAATACCGTGTTATGGCCCACCTGGGTCACACGGGGGTCGTAAGCCTTAGCCTGCCGCTCCATTTCCAGCGCGAAGGCCAGCTTTTCTTCCGCGGGGGCGTCTTTCCCGGTCAGGTTCATCTGCGCGACCGGTTCGGTACCATCGTAGATAAACGGTTTGGTGGGGTCTTCGCAGAGTGTGGCGCTGTCCATCGCCCCCTGCACCAGCCAGTTGACCGCGTCGTCGTCAAACGCTTCGGTGGAAGAGTAGCCCATATGCCCGCCGTATAAACCGCGGAAACCCAAACCCCGCGTAACATGCGAGGAGTACTGGGTGATTTCCTGATTCATCGCAACCGCGGTGAAGCTTTCGTTCTCCGTAAGATAGGCTTCCGCCACGGCAAAGCCGGCAGCGCGTGCTTCCTTAAATAACTTCCGGATAAAATCGTCCATGATCATCGGTTTCACTCCTGATAGGGCAGCGGAAACCGCCGCCGTGTCGTTTACTGATTTGTTTTGCATTATACGCGGCCGCCGACGGTCATTTGCTTTACGCGAATCATCGGCTGGCCGACGTTTACGGGGATGCTGCCGCTGATACTGCCGCACATCCCCTGCGCCATTTTCATGTCGCGGCCAACGCGGTCAATTTGCAGCAGAATATCAGCGCCCTTGCCGATCAGGCTTGCGCCGCGTACCGGGGACACGATTTTGCCGTCCTTGACCAGATAGCCTTCCGACACCGCGAAGTTAAAGATGCCTGTTGCCGGGTCCACCGACCCGCCGCCCAGCTTTTTTGCGTACAGACCGTCGCCCATCGTGGCGATCATAGCCGCCTCGTCGTCGTTGCCAGCGGCAATGTAGGTGTTACGCATCCGCGACGTGGGGGCGAGCGCGTAGCTCTGGCGGCGTCCGCTTCCCGTGGGGGGCATCTTCATCCGCTTGGCGTTCAGCTTGTCAATCATGTAGTTATTAAGAATTCCGTTCTCAATCAATACCAGTCGGTTGGTGGGCATGCCTTCATCGTCTACGCGGAGGCTGCCCCACTCGTTGGAGAGCGTGCCGTCGTCAATCGCGGTTACGCAATCCGCTGCGATTTTCTGGCCGAGTTTGTCACAGAAAACACTCATGCCGAACGCGACGCTGGTTGCCTCCAAACTGTGGCCACAGGCCTCGTGGAAGATCACGCCACCAAATCCGTTGTCGATCACCACCGGCATCACGCCCGCGGGGCATTCCGGCGCGTGCAGCATCGTTACAGCGGTTTGCGCGGCGTCGCGGCCGACCTGCGTGGGATCCACACGGTCAGCAAACAGTTCGTAGCCCATCAGCGCGCCTGGCGCTTCGTGGCCCTGTTGTTTCTCCTTGCCGTCGCTGGCGATGGCGACGCAGGCCATGCGAAGGCGAATCCGGGTATCCTCCACATAAAGGCCCTCGCTGTTGACGATGGTCACTTCCTGTTCGCTGTCCGAAAGGGAGCAGCTTACCTGTTCGATCTCCGCGCTCACGGCGCGCGCGGCGGCGTCCGCCTGGCGGAGATATTCCACCTTTCGCTTTCCCGCCACATCAGATGGATGCTGCAGGCAGACAAATGGCGCGGGTAATTGCGGTGATACCAGCGGCGGTGCGGTCTGTACACTGCCGCCATCCGCTACGGCGGAGGCTGCCTGCCGGGCGCAGCGCAGCAACCCCTGCGGGTCGGTATCGTTCGTATAGGCGTACACGGCGTTTAACCCGTGAAACACGCGGATTCCCGCGCCGTGCGCACGGTTGGAGTTGACGGTTTCCACATGCCCGCCTAAAAGTTGAATGGCATGGGTGCGATTATCTTCCAGGAATATTTCGGCGAAATCCCCGCCGGTGGATAGCGCGGCATCCAATACGCCGCGAAGCGAGTCCTTCATTCGGTACTGCCTCCTGTGAATGTTTTTTATTGAAGAATTTCGGTCAGATTAGCGTCCGCAAGGGTTTCCGCACGATAGGTGGCGCGGGGGTTTTTCGCGGCGGAACCGACGCCCAGCGCCTTCATCCCGCCTGCCAGCGCGGCCTCAATGCCGGCGTCGGCATCCTCCACGACAAGGCAATCGGCGGGCGGAAGTTGTAATCGCTTTGCGGCCAGCAGAAAAACTTCCGGATGGGGTTTGCTGTGAGTAATCTGGTTACCGTCCGATACGGCGTCAAACGTATTGCTTAAGCCGATCTGGCGAAGGATGACCGGCGTATTGCGGCTGGAAGAGCCGATGGCGACCCGGATTCCTTTCGCTTTTAACGCATTGACCACTTCAAGCGCACCCGGCAGAATGTCTTCCGGGGTCAGGGCGCTGATCAGATCCACGTAGTAGCGGTTCTTGCGGGCGGCCATCTCTTCTTTTTGGGCTTCCGTATAGTGCTTCCCGGCACGTTCTAAAATGATGGACAGGCTATCCATACGGCTGACGCCCCGAAGACGTTCGTTGATGGAACGGTCAAAATAGATACCTTCCTCATCCGCCATGCGCTTCCACGCCCGGTAATGGCAGTCGTCTGTCGTTACGATTACGCCATCCAGGTCGAAGATCACACCTCGAATCATGAGTAATCACGTCCTTTCCACGCGCCGTAGAGCGCGACAAAATCATTATAGCATGCCGTGCAGGGAAAATCACCCGGAATGGAGAATCCGTAATGAGATTCCCTGTTCGGGGCGACTGGCAGGGTGAATCTGGCACGAAGTGGTCCGGCGTGTACATCGTGAACAAATGGAAGAAATAAACTTTGGTGATTTACACTATTTGCTTTCCGGCAGGAACCCGATATAATATAAACATGAATACGGCTTTACCGAAGTTTGGCAGCCGTAAAGAATAGGGAGGTTTTTTCATGGCTAGCGTATCCCTTAAGCATATTTACAAAGTATACGCCGGTAACGTCACCGCTGTAAGCGACTTTACCCTCGACATTGAAGACAAGGAGTTTATCGTTCTGGTCGGACCTTCCGGCTGCGGTAAATCCACAACCCTGCGCATGGTAGCCGGCCTGGAGGAAATCTCCAGCGGCGAGCTCTACATCGGTGACCGTCTGGTCAACGATGTCGCCCCCAAAGACCGCGACATCGCGATGGTGTTCCAGAACTACGCACTGTATCCGCACATGACCGTGTTTGATAACATGGCGTTCGGCCTGAAGCTCCGCAAGGTGCCCAAGGCGGAAATTAAAAAGCGCGTGGAAGAGAACGCCAAGGTTCTTGACATTTACCATCTGCTCAACCGCAAACCGAAGGCTCTTTCCGGTGGCCAGCGCCAGCGCGTTGCTTTGGGCCGCGCCATCGTCCGCGAACCGAAAGTCTTCCTGATGGACGAACCGCTGTCCAACCTGGACGCCAAGCTGCGCGTGGCGATGCGTACCGAAATCACCAAACTGCACCAGCGTCTGCAGACCACGTTCATCTACGTAACTCATGACCAGACCGAAGCCATGACGATGGGCACCCGCATCGTGGTTATGAAAGACGGTCTGATTCAGCAGGTGGATTCTCCGCAGAACCTGTACGATTATCCCACCAACCTGTTCGTTGCCGGATTTATCGGCAGCCCGCAGATGAACTTCTTCAATGTAACCCTCGCCAAGGAAGACAAAGATGTTGTCGCCAAGTTCGGCGATAATAAGATTGTGATTCCGCCCAGCAAGCTGTCCAAGTTTGCCGACGAGAGCTATATCGGCAAGGAAGTCGTGATGGGCATCCGTCCCGAGAACATCCATGACGAAGACGTATTCGTACAGGCTGCTCCTAACGCCGTGATCAACTGCGACGTAGAAGTAACCGAATTGATGGGCTCCGAGACGTACCTGTATCTGAAAACCAGCGGCAAGGACGAGAACATTATCGCGCGCGTAAATCCGCGTACCACCAGCCGCGCCGGTCAGACCATTCAGGTTGCTTTCGATGTAAACCATCTGCACTTCTTCGACAAGGAAACCGAAACCACGCTGCTGACCAAATAACTAATCGCACAATCATTGGATGCCCTGCCGTCTTCTGGCGGCAGGGCATCCTTTATAGAAGCGTTCTATGATTCGCCCGGATTTGTTATCATAAAGATGAATCGCCCTTAAATGACCAATCAGAAGGTTTCAGCGTGTATGTCGTGAGTTTTAAGAATCAGTCTTAAAAACGCAAAGCGGCATATAAGGAGTTTTTATATGCGAAGAATATGGGGAAAATATGATAACATAACACGCCAGGCACTGGGAGCTTGTTTTTTTGCTTTCCTTTTTAACGGTGTGCTTACAATGATGATCGGCTCTGCGCTGCCGGACATGAAAGCGACTTATCATCTGAGTGATACGCAGGCCGGACTAATGCTTTCCGGGCATTCGGCAGGCAATCTGATTGCCTGTTTCCTGAGCGGTCTTGTGCCGTTATGGCTTGGAAGAAGAAAATCAATCACGATTCTGAGCGTGATTGCCGCTTTAGGATTTATCATGATGCTGGTGTCCGGCAACCCGTTATGGCTTATCACCGCGTTCGTACTAACCGGTGTCGGTCGTGGAAGTATCAGTAACTTTAACAATGGCACCGTTAACCTTGTCACCGGCGGTAGCCCGACAGCGATCAATCTGCTGCACAGCTTTTTCGCTATTGGCGCGATCAGCGCACCATTGCTCTTCCTGCTGGCAAACCGGTTGTCGGGGTGGCGTGCCGCAATCCTGCTGACAGTTGTGCTGGGCGTAGCGGTTTCGTTCAACTTTTCTCGTTTGCATCTGCCAAACGACCGTCCCGACCGGGGCGATGGCAGGCAAAAGAGTATGGCTTTTCTGCGCAACAGAACCTATCTCATATTGGCGGGAATGCTATTCTTCTACTTATGTGCGGAATATGCGATTAACGGCTGGCTGGTGAGCTATTTACAGAGCAAACCTGAACTGTTGGCGCAGCTGCAGGCTGGCGGTCAGGAACCGCATACGGCGCTGGTCACGTATTCGCAGACGATGGCGACGTTGTTTTGGGCGATTATACTGTTCGGTCGCCTGGTAAGCGCGGCGCTCGCCCGCCGGGTGCCGCAGAAATTGCTGATAATGCTGGACAGTATTGGCGTTACTGCTTTCTTTGTGTTACTGCTGCTGAACAGTTCGATTGAAATCGTCACCATCGCCATTATCGGGCTTGGATTTTGCATGGCGGGGATTTGCCCGATGATCTACTCCGACGCCAGTTATATCACCAACCGATACCCCATGGGGACCAGCACGCTGCTTGCAATCGGTTCGGTGGGCGCGATACTGATGCCGGCGCTGGTAGGCGCAATTGCGGATGCTTACGGATTTACCGGGGGGATGAGTGGGATTCTCATTGGCATCCTTGCTTTGCTGATCCTGGCAATTCTCAACTATTGGGTTAAACCGCAGCCGGTGCGGGAATAACCTTGCAATCATGGATTTTAAGAAAGAAGGATAGGCTCCGATGAGATCGAAAGTAAGCCCCTATTCTGAAATCGTGCCCCAAGAACTGGGTGGCGGCGTTACCCGAAGGGTTCTGGCTTGGCTTCCAGAGCAGATGATGGTGGAAGTCAGTTTTGAACAGAGCGCAATCGGAGCCGAACATACCCATCCGCATACGCAATGCACATTTGTGCTGGAAGGTGAGTTTGATTTCACTGTGGAAGGCCGCGTATACCGTGTGCGGCGGGGAGATACGCTTGCTTTTGCGTCCGGGGAGCGTCATGGGTGTATCTGCGTGGAGAAAGGCAAACTGTTGGACGTTTTCACCCCAATGCGTGAAGACTTTTTAAAATGACCAAATACGTGAATGCCGCATTTCATAACGTAACGCCAGTCTTGAACAAAGCGATTCCCTGATAGCCGTTCTCTTCATTACAGGCCGGGTGACCGCTGGCCGTATCAAGCACCAGCCGCGTTAGTTCGCCTGTCAGAGTATCCAATGTATTCCCTTCCAGCAGAGCGCCCGCGTTAAAATCAATCCAGCCTTTCTTCTTTAGGGCCAACGCGGTATTGCTGGCGATCTTCAGGGTAGGCACAGGGCCGCCGAAAGGCGTTCCGCGCCCCGTAGAAAACAACACAAGTTGCGCACCCGCCGCCGCGAGCGCTGTGGTGGCAACCAGATCGTTGCCCGGGGCGCTGAGCAGGTGCAAACCGTCA
>Ga0183096_1000889_pt1 | contig 30772 bp, 24 predicted proteins | sample Biomet5_FD_127791 | JGI IMG/M metagenome (GOLD analysis project Ga0183096, IMG submission 127791) | Microbial communities from bioreactor (seeded with sewage sludge) at LBNL, California, USA - Biofuel metagenome 5 (version 2) (version 3) | ecosystem: Engineered > Bioreactor > Anaerobic >... | reverse complement strand
ACCGGCCGCGCTTCCGATGCCTATAAAAAGGCGTTCTGGGACAGCATCCGCAAGAAGAACTACTACGACGTGACCGACGCGCTCGCTGTCGGCACGGACACCGAGGGTGGCTACCTCGTGCCGGACGAGTTTGAGAAAACACTCGTTCAGGCCCTGCAGGATCAGAACTTCTTCCGTACCCTTGCCACCATCATTCAGACCTCCAGCGGCGAGCGTAAGATTCCCGTCGTCACCGGTCATGGCGAGGCAGCATGGATGGACGAGGGCGGTCTGTATCCGGAGAGCGACGACACATTCGGTCAGGTTACTATCAGCGCGTACAAGCTGGGCACCGCCATCAAGGTTTCTGAGGAGCTCATCAACGACAGCGTGTTTGATCTCGAAAGCTATATTGCCGCTGAGTTCGCACGCCGTGTCGGTACCAAGGAAGAGGAAGCCTTCATTACCGGAAATGGCACCGGCAAGCCGACCGGTGTGTTTACATCTGCCGAGAGTGCAGTCACCACGGCCGGCACGACTATCACCTTTGACGATGTCATGGACCTGTACCACTCGCTCCGCAACGTCTACCGCAATAAGGCCGTATGGATTCTGAACGATACCACGGTGAAGGCACTACGGAAGATCAAGGACAACAGCGGCAACTATATCTGGCAGCCGTCCGTGCAGCTTGGCCAGCCCGACATGATACTGAACCGTCCGTACTACACCAGCGTCTTCGCGCCGGATATCGCGGCGGGCAACAAGGTCATCGCGTTCGGCGATTTCTCCTATTACTGGATCGCCGACAGGCAGGGCCGCAGCTTCAAGCGCCTGAACGAGCTCTACGCTCCGAACGGCCAGATCGGATTCCTTGCCAGCGAGCGCGTCGACGGCAAGCTCATCCTGCCGGAGGCGGTCAAGACGCTTGCAATCAAGAGCGCATAACTGATACAGCCGCCTGCTGAGATCTGATCCCGGCAGGCGGCTTCCCTATGGAGGTGATGATATGCCAGTAACACTGGAGGAAGCAAAAACCTATCTGCGCGTGGATTCCGGCGACGAGGATGGCCTGATTTCCGACCTGATCTCCACAGCTATGCAGATGTGCCGGGATGCAGCCAGAGCCGACGACACCGTGCTCAATGAAAACGCGGCGATCACCCGTATCGCTGTCCTGTACACGGTCGCTTATCTGTATGAGCACCGGGAGGAAGCCAATCACCAGACACTCATGCTCACGCTCAGGGCTCTGCTGTTCGGTGTCAGAAAGGAATCGTTCTGATGGACATCGCGGCACTGAATGTGGAGGTTACCTTCCAGAAGAATACGGTTGTGACCGACGAGGTCGGCAACCACAAAAACACATGGGAAGATTACTTCACCTGCCACGCCACGGTCGGAACCGGAACGGGTACGGAATCAAGCGGCGCGGCTACGGTAAATCCGGAGGAATCTATGGATTTCACCACACGCTGGTGCAGCGAGCTCGCCGCCGTGGAGCCCACCAAGTACCGGATTCTCACGCAGGGCAAGATTTACGACATCGTATATGTCAATCCGATGGGCTACAAAAGAAATAGCCTGAAATTCAACTGCAAGCTTGAAAAGAGGTGACGCCTGTGTCAAAGGATATTGTCAGCATCGATGAGATGTCCGACGCGATCATGAAGGACCTTACCGAATATGCCTCTGTCGCCACCGACGATATGAAGCAGGCGGTCCGGGATGCCGGAAACACCGTCAAAAAACAGATACAGGCAAATGCGCCTGTGGACACCGGTGCCTACAAAAAGAGCTGGACGGTCACGAAGGTATCGGAGAATTCCAGCAGTCTGGACCTTGTGGTCCACTCCAAAAATCGGTACCAGCTTGCGCATCTTCTGGAGCATGGGCATGCGAAACGCGGCGGCGGCCGTGTGGAGGCAAGACCGCACATCGCTCCTGCGGAGGAAGCTGGCAAAGAGCAGCTTCTCTCCGTTCTTGAAAAGGCGCTACAAAATGACGCATAAGGAAGTTCTGGCAATGGCGGCTGAAACAAAGCTGCCGGTTGCCTACGACCACTTCGCGGAAGGCGAAAGCCCGGAACCGCCGTTTCTGGTTTTCCGCTATCCCTCCGCCGACAACTTTGCCGCTGACGGTACGGCCTATTTCAAAATGAGCCGTCTGGACTTTGAGCTCTACACCGATGAGAAGTCCCCGGATACAGAAGCAACCGTAGAAGCCGTGCTTGACAGCCACGGCATTTTTTATGCCAAGAGCGAAGTATGGATTCCGTCTGAGAAACTGTACGAAGTGCTCTATCAAATGGAGGTTTGAATATGGGCAACAAAGTAAAATTCAATATCTGCAATGTCCATTATGCGCCGATCACCATCGGCACGGACGGGACAGTCACGTTTGCCACGCCTGTGGCGATGCCCGGCGCGGTGTCTCTCTCGCTCGACCCGAACGGCGAACCGGAGAGCTTTTACGCAGACGGCATCGAGTATTACACTATCAATAACAACATGGGTTATGACGGTGATCTGGAGCTTGCCATGATCCCGGAGAGTTTCCGCACGGACATTTTGAAGGAAACCGCCGACAGCAACAAGGTTCTGGTCGAGGACGCTAACTCTGAAACCGGTGCCTTCGCCCTGCTCTTTGAATTCGACGGTGATGTGAAGAAAATCCGCCACGTCTTGTACAACTGTTCGGCGTCCCGCCCGAAGATCGAATCCAAGACGAACGAGGAATCTCGCGAAGTGCAGACCGAAACACTTTCCATCAAGGCCCGCCCGCTTGCCAGCGGCTATGTGAAGGCCAAGACTGGCGACAACACCACCGACGCTGTCTATACCGCCTGGTATGACGCGGTCTATCAGCCCAACGCTGCGGCCGCTACCGGCAATGGTTGAGGAGGTGTAAGCGATGAGCCTTTGTAAAACAATCGAGATTGATGGAAAGCCTGTCAAATTCCGGGCCTCGGCAGCCATCCCACGCATCTACCGGATCAAGTTCCAGCGGGACATCTACAAAGACCTGCGCTCGCTGGAGAAATCGGTCAAAACTAACGACGAAGACAACTCAGGGCTGGATCTTCTGAGCCTCGAGATGTTTGAGAACATTGCCTATGTGATGGCAAAACACGCCGATCCGGAGGTGCCTGACACGCCAGAGGATTGGTTGGACGGGTTTAACACCTTCTCCATCTATCAAATCCTGCCGCAAATCATCGACCTGTGGGGTCTCAACGTGCAGACGGAATCGGAGTCTAAAAAAAACTTCGTCCAACTGAACGCGAAATGACGACAGCGTTGTTCCTGCTTCGCTGCGTACAGCTCGGCCTGTCGATGCAGGACCTGGAGCTTTTGACCATTGGCATGATCAACGATATGTACGTGGAAAGCGGGAACGACGACTATAAATACCCGGTTCTCGCAACGCAGGAGGACATGAACCGGTTCTAAGACAGGATTGCTCCGTTCATGATGCGGGGCGTTTTTGTGATTCCAAAGGAAGGAGGCTGCATATGGCCGACAGAATCAAGGGCATCACCGTTGAAATCGGCGGCGACACCACCGGACTATCCAAGGCGCTGTCTGGCGTCAATAAAGAAATCAAATCGACGCAGGCTCAGCTCAAAGACGTCAACAGCCTTCTGAAACTCGACCCCTCCAATGCGGAACTGCTCTCCCAGAAGCAGCGCCTGCTTTCTCAGGCGGTTGAGGAGACGAAAGGAAAACTCACCGAACTGAAGGCTGTGCAGGACCAGATGGATGAGGGCCTGAAAAATGGTTCTGTTACACAGGAGCAGTACGACGCCTGGAAACGCGAGATCGTCGCCACAGAGGAAGAACTGAAAAACCTCGAAACCCAAACCAAGAAAACGGATACTGCCATCTCTGCTACGCTGAAAGAAGCAGGCAGTAAGGTTTCCGCAGTCGGCGACAAGATCAGTGGTGTCGGGAAAACGATGACGAAAAACGTAACAGCCCCGATTGCCGCCGTGGGCGCAGCCTCCCTCGCCGCCTTCTCCGAAGTGGATGAAGGCATGGACACCATTGTCACCAAGACCGGCGCGACGGGCGACGCGCTCGAATCCATGGAGAACATCGCCAAGGATATCGCCACGACCATTCCGGCCTCCTTCGCGGACGCAGGCACGGCCGTGGGCGAAGTAAATACGCGCTTTGGCCTGACCGGGAAAGCCCTGCAGGACCTCTCCACGCAGTTTATCGAGTTTGCTTCCATCAACAATACCGACGTCAACACCTCCATCGGAAACACGCAAATGATCCTGTCGCAGTTCGGCATGAGTGCGTCGGAGGCCGGGGACGTGCTCGGCCTGCTCACATCGGTCAGCCAAAAAACGGGCATCAGCGTGGATGATCTGAGCAATCTCCTGCAGCAGAACGGGGCCACCTTTAAGGAGATGGGCCTCGGCGTCGGAGAGTCCATCACCCTCATGGGCAACTTTGAGAAAGCCGGTATTGACTCCGCATCCATGCTGACCGGACTCAAAAAGGCCGCCTCCAACTATTCCAAAGACGGCAAGAGCATGGAGGAAGGTCTAGGCGACCTCGTAAAACGCCTGCAGGATTCCAGCACAGCGGCAGACGCAACAGCGGAAGCCTACTCGCTGTTCGGTACCAAGGGCGGTCTTGCTTTCGTTACGGCTGCCAAGGAAGGCCGCATCAGCCTTGACGGCCTGTCCACCGACCTTTCGAGCTTTGGCACAACCGTCAGCGATACCTATGAAGGGACTCTGGATGGTATTGACTCGGCAACAACTGCTCTGAACGCCTTGAAGGAAGCCGGGGCATCCGTCGGCGAGGCGTTGGGCGATACGCTTGCGCCGATTCTTCAGAGCGTTGCTGCTGGACTCAAGTCCTTTGCTCAGTGGTTCTCCAATCTCTCTCCGGGTATGAAGGACATGATCATCAAGATTGCTCTTATCGCAGCAGCTGTAGGACCCGTGCTCATTATCATCGGGAAGGTTGTCAGCGCCATCGGCGGCATTATTTCCGCTGCGGGTGCGATCAGCGGTGTAATTAGCGCGATTGCCGGTGCACTTCCGGCGCTGGGCGGTGTGATTGCCGCGCTCACCGGGCCAATTGGCATCGTGATCGCCATTGTCGCGGCAGCTATTGCCATCGGCGTTCTGGTCGTAAAAAACTGGGACACCATCAAGGCTGCGGCTATCTCCATTTGGCGAGCCATCCGTGATTTCTTCTCTACAGTCTGGCAAGCGATCAGCAATACCTTCACGACTGTGGTAACGGCCATCGGCAATTTCCTCACCAGCGCATGGACGGCGATCACTACCACAATTCAGACGGTCTGGAATGGCATCGCCACCTTTTTCTCCTCGTTGTGGAATGGAATCGTAACGGTATTTACAACGGTGTTTGAAGTCATCAAAACAATTGTCACGACCTACTTTGAAATTTACAGAGTCATTATCGTAACTGTACTGAACGCCATCGTTGTGGTATTTACGACTATCTGGAACGCGATCAGCACGGTGGTGACGACCGTAGTTACGGCAATTAGCACCTTCCTGACTACGGCATGGACAACGATTCAAGCAACAATCACTACGGTTCTGACAGCGATTCAGACGGTATTCTCCACGATTTGGAATGCCATTAGTTTGACGGTCTCCTCTATTGTAAACGGAATTCGGAACACGGTGACTTCCGTCTGGAATTCCATCAGTTCCGCCATATCCTCGGTCATGAACGCGATCAGCGGCACGGTATCTTCGATATGGAACGCCATCTCCAGCGGAATAAGTGCGACTGTGGGGAAAATTTACAGCACGATCAAGGCCGGCTTCGACAACGCGGTTGACTTTATAAAGGAACTTGCGAAATCGGCATGGAACTGGGGCGCGGATATCATCAATGGTATTGTAGACGGTATCAAAAGCTGCATCGGTAAGGTCAAGGACGCTGTTGGAAAAGTGGCTGAAACCATCAAATCATATCTGCACTTTTCCAGCCCGGACGTGGGGCCTCTTGTAGATTACGAGTCGTGGATGCCGGACTTTATGAGCGGCCTTTCAAAGGGCATCGAAAGCAGCAGGGGCCTTGTATCCAAAGCGATGGCTTCCGTTGCTGGAGATATGGTCGTGAGCCCGCAGATAAAAGCGGCGGGTCTTACGCAGACGACGGACAGTTCCGCTGCACTAACGGAGGCGCTGAACGAGATTCGGTCCGCGGTCACGCAGAACCAGCAGGACAGCGGCGACATCTGCATCCCGGTCTATCTGGGCGGGACGCTTCTCGATGAGGTGATCGTAAACGCGCAGAAACGGCAGAACCTGAGATCAGGGGGAAGATGAGATGGCATTCGTTCAGTATTTGGCATTTGACGGCACGGTGATCCCGCTGCCTGATTCCTACGATGTGGAGTTCTCCGATGTGGTTTCCGACGCAAGCGGAGAGACAGAGGCGGGAACGACCCAGCGGGACGTTGTGCGTTCCGGTGTCGTCTCCATCCCGGTTGCCTTTTCCGTCTCTCCGTCATGGCTAAAAAAGCTCGCGGAGTATAGGCAGAAAAAGAAGCTCATGGTTCGGTTTTTTAATCCGTACACGCTGGCTGCGGAGGAACGGGAAATGTATATCGACGAATATAAGGCCAGTCTCGTGAAAGACACGTCCTACAACGGACTGTGGAAGGTGTCTTTCACGCTGAGAGAAATGTAAAAGGAGGCGCTGGATGTACACTGTAAGCGACGCCTTCCTGCAGGCAGTCCAGAACAATACGCGCAATTATTACTGGACCGGTACTCTCACGACTACGAAAGGGACGATCTGCGAGTTCGGCAACAAGGATATTTTGAAAGGCTCCGGCTATATAACGAACCGGTGCAGCGGCGACAACGAGATCGAACCCGGCTCCGTCTATTCGGCGGAGCTTGGGATCACGCTGCTTTCGGACATTGACAGATACACCGTCTATGGTGCGGAGCTAAGGCTGTTTTTTCATCTGGAGCTGGCGGACGGTACATTTGAAACTGTACCCATGGGCATTTTCGAAGTGGCTGAGGCGAACCGGAGCGCACGGCGTCTGGAACTCAAAGCCTACGACTATATGCTTCGCTTTGAAAAGGGCTTCTCTGCTGAGGTATCCAGCGGGACGCCCTTTCAGTTTCTGACGCTGGCCAGTAAAGCCTGCTCAGTTGAGCTCGCCCAGACACAGGAAGAGATCGAAGCGCTTCCGAACGGGAAAGAGCCCTTCGGCATCTACACGAGCAATGACATTGAAACCTGGCGCGACCTTATCTATCACTTGGCGAAGTGTATGGGCTGCTTTGCTACGATCACCCGCGCGGGCAAACTTGCGCTGCGGACGTTCGGAGTGAAGCCTGTTTTCAATGTGCCGGATACACAGCGCTTTTCCAGCGGCTTCTCGGATTTTAAAACACGGTATACGGCTGTAAGCTCCACAAACCTCCGCACGAAAGAAGCGGAGTATTACGCGCTCGACCCGGACGATGCGCTGACAATGGAGCTCGGTGAAAGCCCTCTTCTCCAATATGGGCTCGAGGAGACGAGAAAGCGGATACTTGAAACCATACTTCAGTCGGTTTCCGCTATCTGCTATGTCCCGTTCGACTCCGAGACGATTGGAAATCCCGCGCTGGACGTGGGCGACGTCCTCACTTTTTCCGGGGGGCAGGCGGACAGCACGGCCATTACCTGTATCACCGCTTATACATATAAAATAAATGGCAAGCACTCCGTCAAGTGCGTGGGCAAAAACCCGAAACTGGCGTGGGCGAAGAGCAAGAACGACAAGAACATTACGAGCCTTCTGAACCAGGTGGAGAGCGGCAAAATCATCTACTACAGCTTTATAAATGTCGCGCCTTTTGCCATCAAAACAACGGCACAGGAAGTCCTGTCTATAGAGTATGTTTCGGCATCGGAAACCAGCGCGACCTTTCTTGCTTCTGTGCCTCTGGAGGCGTTTCCGGATACTACGGGCGAGGAGCTTACGATCAAAGCCGCATACAAAAACGGCGATGACGAGGATAAGACCTTCTATCCCATCGAAACGCTGTCGGCGGGCAAGCACATCCTGAACCTCTTTTATCCCATACAGACCGTGGCTTCGAATTCAGCGAGACAGTTTAAAGTCTTCCTCTCAGTGGAAGGCGGTACGGTCAAGATCGGCGAAGGGCAGATCCGCGCAACGGTCAGCGGTCAGGGGCTCGTATCCGGTATCACTTCTTGGGACGGAAAGATCCAGATCACGGAACTTTTCAAGCGGCTTGTGGTCGGTACTGATTTTCTATACGGAGTCGCATCCTTCACAGAGAGCGTTCAAACCAAATTTATCTCACCCCATACGGCGGTCGCCTCCGATACGTTTAGCAGACTCCGTTTCGAGACACAGTCGTTTGTCGTGCAGGCTCTCAACGAGAATCTCACGAACACGGTCATTATTCGCTCCTATACGATGGACACAGGCAGCCCCGGCGAGTATGACCATTCCGTCGTACTTATAAGCAGTGATGCTTTCCTGCTGAAGTCGGATTACAGCTATCTGAGTACAGAAACGCAAATCAACTACGGCAAGATGAACACACTTTCAATTGAAACCGTGAAGTATTCCAGGATTGATAGTCTGGAGGTGAGCGTATGCTGATTGACACGGAAAAGTATAAATGGCTCCCATGGGAACAGCCTGCGTTCACTTCGGATACTTCCTATGGGACCGTCTCGCCGGACACAGTCCGTACGGATGACAGCAAGACGTATCCGGCGTATCTCGCTTTTGATGGTAACCCGGATACGCAGTGGGTGGGGGCGGCAGATGCGGAAGAGGCCACGCTCACCTGGGTTTTCAAGAATCCGCTGCGTGTATATCGTATCGAACTCGTCGGTATCTCTTCAGATCCCAATACGGAAGCGAGCGCTGTAACCGTGTATGCGGACGACGAGAAAACAGTAACGGTTGCATCCGGCGCTCTTGCGGCTGGGAGCAAAAGCAAAGTCTTTTTAGAGCCGGCGACGCCGATGGCATGCGACCGCCTCGTTTTCGCCGTAAACGCCTCGGCCGGTCACGCCGGACTGAGCGAAGTAAAACTGATTGCCGAAGAGGGCTTCCTGAAAATAGACCTCCGAAGCCTTTACAATACGACTGAAGGCATGAACTGTATCCGAAACTCTCTCAACGACGATGGCACGGATACGGTGAGTGGTCTTTCGGGTTTCTATTTCAACGGTACCGAAGCAACGAACCTTTTTGTCAGCGGCAACGCGTGGATAGGCTTCGGCGTATCTTCTGAGCAGCTGCAGGTACTGCGCCGGGACGGTATCTGCGCTTATCTGTACAGAAGCACAGGCGTCGTCGGAAACGGCGTCTCCTACCTGAAACTTCGGTGGGAAGGCTACACAGTCTACAACTCCCGGGTCGATGCCAACAAGCTGATCTTCGAACTGATCCTTCTCAGCAACAACGATATGGTACTAAACGTCACGGTAACCCCGACCGGCACGTCCTACCTTGGCAATTCTGCTCTTATATGCGGCAGCAAAACAACGAATCTCAGCTTAGCGGACGGTACTGCGGGCACGGCTCGGATATCTTTCTATCACAGGGATGACAAAGGACTCGACTGGACTGTTTCCTATGGCGACTACGAAGAATCCGATTCTTTTACAAAGAGATTTCTGGTCCGGAGCGAGGGACGGTATTACCGGCAGGAGACAGTGGCCGGGACACCTCCAACAAAAGTGCTCACGGCAGTGGACATTGCTGATCTGACGGCAGCCATGTTTCTGAAATACGGCTTTACGGATGTACCGGAGGGCTCCCTCCTTACAGCGCTCAAAGATCCTGATGTTCTTTACTGGTCATCGGACGCTTCAAAAATTGCGAGCACGAAAGCTTTGCTGAAAGCTTATCCATACCCACAGACCATGCATTCCGTTATCGATATGTCCGACGCCAGCATTACCGGGATCAAGCTGCTGTCCGCAGAGTATACCGGGCATATTGGGGTGAGAGCGTCTTTCGACAACGGTAGCTCATACCGCGCAGAGGTGACGCTCGTCGACTGGCTTGCTACTGACGTCAAACAGCTGTGGTCGGGGCTTCCCACGAACAAAACCCTGCTTCTCGACTTCATTCTGTACGAGGACGCCCAGTTTCGCAGATTCAAAATCACGTATGAAAATTAGGAGGGCGACATGTTAAAAGGTCATACCATCATTGAAACCAATAACGTCAACACAGGTGCCAGAGAACGATTTGAGGACGACAACCTGATCACAAGCGCGCTCACGAAATTCTTTGAGCCGCTCGGACATCTGAAATCCGCAGATTCTCTGCTAAGCTCGCAGTCTCCTTATTATGAGAACCTCCTTGGTGGCCTTTTGCTGTTCGACGGTCAGATCCCAGAACAAAAGGATTTGCTTTTCCCGCCGGCAAGTGTCAACCTAACAGGCTGTGCCGTTTATGGAAAGCAAAACGATACGACCGGGAAAACCAGGGGCTCTTACAACACTACGGAAAGCGAGGTCAATCTGAAAGACAAGTATGTCAAGTATGTTTATGATTTTGCGACCAGCCAGGCCAACGGGACAGTGGCAAGCGTGTGCCTGACGCACAAATATGGGGCTTATACGCCCTATGGTGCGGCTGATGCGGTCCAGCAAAATGACGTCTGCTACGCAATGAGACCTTTTTATAGCACATTGCATTATGTTTATCCGAGCTACACGGGAGGATCCACAGGCGACCAAACTTCCTGGTGCACGGATGGAACGTGCGAATATCTGTTTCTGATTGATACGGCGGGTGACTGTGCTTATTATTTTAAAGCGAATAGTAAAAAGTCCATCTCCATTGTTAAGCGCAGGACCTATCTCAAATCCGTGTCTGTATTTGAACGACCATCCAGTGAAAAGCCGGTCATCGAGCAAACGACACTTCCCGATCTTCCGAACGGTCTGATGAATGGCTCCTATTTCACCTACTGCTTCGACAACGAGACAAAAGCTCTCTACATCGTCACAACGACGGATTATTATGTCGCGAAAGGTGGCGCGTTCCGAATTACAAAGATATCCTTTGGCGACTGGGCTGTTACAGAGTATGAATGCACAAACCAGACGAACGAGACGATCAATGTTTCCAGCAGCCACAATTCCTCCATTGTTTACAGAGGATACCTGTTCGTCATGGGAACGAGCAGTCCCTGTTATGTTTACAAAATAGCCGTTGGAAATGCTGCAGACGTCACGAAAATACGGTCGCTTGGAATGACGACAGTACAGGGCTATCCGGCCTTTACGCTCAACGGGAGGATCTTCTATGAAAACAACGACAGATATCTCAGCGTACTCAACACGTTGACAAATGAAATAGCCCCCGTCGAAGGCAAGAATTTCTGCGGAACGTATTATTATCGTGCGTCATACACGCCAGTGCTCGGCGATCCATTCTACTTTTATTATTCCTTTGGCGCCAATACGACGGGCAGCTTCATGTTCCCGGCTTTCTACCTTGCGACGATCAACGACCTGACAACGCCCGTGACGAAAACCGCGGATAAAACAATGAAAGTGACTTATATCATACAGGAACAGTAGGCAGTCGAGCGGCTGTCTTTTATTACAAAAAGAGAAGAGAGGTACGAGGTTATGCAAGATATCTGGACTTGGATTCAGATGGCGTTTTCCGCCATCGGCGGCTTCCTGGGATACTTTCTCGGCGGTATGGATGGTTTTCTGTACGCGCTGATTGCCTTTGTAGTCATCGACTACATTACCGGCTTAATGGTAGCGGCGATCCAGAAGAAAGTCTCCAGCGAAGTAGGCTTCAAGGGCATCTGCAAAAAGGTGCTCATTTTTATTCTCGTGGGAGTGGCGAATATCGTCGACAAGCAGATCATCGGAAACGGCAGTGCCATTCGCACTGCGGTCATTTTCTTCTATCTGTCCAACGAGGGAATCAGCATTCTGGAGAATACGGCGCTGATTGGACTGCCGGTGCCGCAGAAGCTCCGGGATGTTCTGGAACAATTGAAAGGCTCCGAAGACAAGGAGGACAAATAACATGAGCAACAGCAGCTTAGTCAATTTCACGCAGCTCAGTCCGAACTGCAGCAAGCCAAGAAACCACGATATAGACAAAATCACCATTCACCATATGGCCGGCAACCTGACTGTTGAGCAGTGCGGAGGCGTATTCGCGCCTAACAGCCGGAAGGCAAGCTCCAACTATGGCATCGGCTCGGATGGACGGGTTGGGCTGTATGTCGACGAGGCAAATCGAAGCTGGTGCAGTGCCAACAGCGGCAATGACAATCGCGCCGTCACCATCGAAGTGGCGGATGATGAGATCGGCGGCGACTGGCACGTCAGCGATACGGCTCTCGCCAAACTTATTGACTTGTGTGTAGACATCTGCCAACGCAACGGAATCGCACATCTCAACTATACCGGCGATAAATCCGGCAATCTCACCATGCACAAGTGGTTTGCCACGACAGCCTGTCCGGGGCCATATCTTGAGAGTAAGTTTCCTTATATCGCCGAGCAGGTCAACGCCCGGCTGGACGCTACACAGCAATCTGCCATAGACACTTCCTCTGATAATGTGCCCTATCGCGTCAGGGTCGTCATTCCCGACCTGAACATCCGGAAAGGTCCTGGCACCAACTACGGCACTGTGGGGCGATACACCGGAAAGGGCGTATTCACCATCGTCGAGGAAGCCGGCGGCACTGGAGCAACCAAATGGGGCCTGCTCAAGTCTTATCAGGCTGGCCGGAACGGCTGGATTTCGCTCGACTATGCGGCAAAGCTCTGATACATCGTTTTAAGGCTCGGCGGGAAAAAATCCTGCCGGGCCATATTTTTTCGTTCAAACGCCGCCTTTCTGTCCTGTGGATGGTGGAGGCGGATGCTATGAGCAATTTTTTCTCAGGTTTTTCGGCCAAATGGCACTTTGAACTCCATTGGGTAGTGAGGACAGAGGTCCCTAGATTGGAGGATATTTCATGACAAATGAGCAAAGAGAAAAAATACAGGAGCTGCGCGGGCATGGCTACGGCTATGCCACCATTGCCGGTGCGGTCGGCCTGTCTAAAGATAGCGTCAAGGCATTTTGCCGCAAAAATAACCTTGGCGGCGTAGTTGCAGAAACCAATGCCCGTATCGACCTGACTTGCGGCGTCTGCCTCAACTGTGGAAAGCAGCTGCAGCAGGCTCCCGGTAGAAAAAAGATAAAGTTCTGCTCTGCCGGCTGCCGCCAGCAATGGTGGAACGCCCACCCGGAAGCGGTACAGCAGAAAGCCGTTTATGCCTTCACCTGCGCCCGCTGCGGGAAAACCTTCACGGCCTACGGCAACGCCGAACGGAAGTATTGCTCCCACGCCTGCTATATTGCAGCCCGTTTTAAGGGTGGTGAGCCGGTATGAGCGAGGAACAATTCGAGGCTGAAAAGGACTATCAGGCTTCGATTCATCTGGCAAAAACGCTCCTGCAAAAGGGTCTTCTAACCGAGGAGGAATATGCCATAATTGATACAAAACTGCAGGAGAAATATCGGCCACTATTCGGCACATTATTGTCCGAGAATTGCTTGCTGTGAAGCCGCTTTAGAGTGATGTATGTGTACTGGAAAGGAGTGATTTCTCTTGAAAACAGTAACAAAAATTGAGCCTGCAGTACCTCAAATGCCGGAACGCAAGAAAGTCGCTGCCTACGCCAGAGTTTCTATGGAAACCGAGCGGCTGCAGCATTCCTTGTCAGCTCAGATCAGCTACTACAGCGAGCTGATTCAAAAGCACCCTGATTGGCAATACGCCGGCGTCTACGCGGATAACGGCATCAGCGGAACCGGAACCAGCAAGCGCGATGAGTTCCGGCGCATGGTTGAGGATTGCGAGGCAGGTAAAATCGACATCATCCTTACGAAGTCGATTTCCCGTTTCGCCAGAAATACGGTGGATCTCTTGAAGACCGTCCGCCACCTGAAGGAACTCGGCATTTCCGTTCGCTTTGAAAAAGAGCACATCGATTCGCTCTCCGAGGACGGCGAACTGATGCTTTCACTGCTCGCGTCCTTCGCGCAGGAGGAAAGCCGCAGCATTTCGGATAACGTCAAATGGGGTACGATCAAGCGCTTCCAGCAGGGCATACCCAACGGGCGGATGCGGGTTTTCGGCTACGAGTGGGTTGACGGTAAGCTCACTATCCTCCCGGAGGAAGCGGAAACAGTCCGTTATATGTACCGCGAATACATAAAAGGCGCATCACGGATTGAGATTGGACGGGCGCTCAACGAAAAAGGCATCTTCACCCGCCAAGGAAAAGAATGGGCGGATTCCAACGTCAAGGTTATCCTCACCAACGTAACCTATACCGGGAACATGCTGTTCCAGAAGGAATATGTCACAGACCCGATTGCCAAGCATCGTAAAAAGAACCGTGGCGAGCTTCCACAATACTTCGTCGAAAACACGCACGAAGCCATCATTTCGATGGATGAATTTCAGGCGGTGCAAGCCGAGTTCAAGCGCAGACGCGAGCTTGGGCCTTTCGGAAACAAGTCCCTGCATCTGACGGCCTTTTCCACGAAGATCACCTGCGGCATCTGCGGTAAGCATTATCGCCGGAGCGGAAAGCGGAATACAGCCGGTGAGGTTTACTACATCTGGACCTGCCAGACAAAAAGCCAAAAAGGCGCTGGTGCCTGCGGCTCCAAGAACATCCCGGAAAAGATGCTCCAGAACGTCGCCGCCAATGTTATGGGCCTTGCTGATTTTGATGAAACGGCCTTTGCCGAGCAGGTCGAAGAAATCCTTGTTGTTTCCGATGATACGCTGCGCTTCCGGTTTTATGACGGGCGCGAGGTTATGCCCACATGGGAATCCACCGCCAAGACGGATTGGTGGACACCGGAGCGCAGACGTCTCTGGGGCGAGCGCCACAAGCGAAAGGATACCAACCCGAACAAGTCCACCTACTACGAATTTACGGGCTTCATCAAATGCGGAAACTGCGGTGCAAATTACCGCTGCCAGTCCAGCGTTCGCAAGGACGGCACACGCACACTTTCATGGTATTGCACCGGGCCGAAGGACAAGTGCCACAACACGGCAATTCGGGATGAAACCATGAAAGCTCTGGTTACCGAGGCACTTGACCTCCCAGCTTTCGATGAGGCGGTGATGGACGCGCAGATTGAGTACGCCAGCATTCTTGACAGCACCGTAACCTTTCATTTCCGGGATGGGCACGAGATTTTCAATACATATCAGGACAAGCGGCGCGGCGTCAAATGGTCTGCGGAGCGACGCGAAAAGCAATGCCAGGCCATAAAGGATAGCTGGACCGATGAGCGCCGGGCAGCCATGAGCGAGAGAATGCGTCAGATAAGAGGTGAAGAGAAATGGCCAAAACAGTAACCACAATTCCGGCAACGCTGACACGTTTTACTGCGACGCCACTGAACGAGCAGAAAAAGCGACGCACAGCCGCTTACGCCCGTGTCTCCACCGACAGCGACGAGCAGTTCACCAGCTACGAGGCGCAGATCGACTATTACACCAACTATATCAAGGGCCGCGACGATTGGGATTTTGTGGGTGTTTATACCGACGAGGGCATTACAGGCACGAACACCAAAAAGCGCGTGGGCTTTAAAAGTATGGTCACCGACGCCCTTGATGGTAAGATCGACCTGATCGTCACCAAGTCGGTCAGCCGCTTTGCCCGCAACACGGTCGACAGTCTGACCACCGTACGCAATCTCAAGGAAAAAGGTGTGGAGATCTACTTTGAGAAAGAAAACATCTGGACGCTGGATTCCAAGGGCGAGCTGCTGATTACCATCATGAGTTCCCTCGCACAGGAAGAGTCCCGCTCCATCTCGGAAAACTGCGTCTGGGGCCAGAGGAAGCGCTTTGCAGACGGGAAGGTCACCGTTCCGTTTGGCCATTTCCTTGGCTACGACCGGGGACCTGATGGCAACCTTGTCCTGAATGAAGCGGAAGCCGTTATTGTAAAGCGCATCTTCAGTATGTTCCTACAGGGCATGACGCCCTTCGGCATCGCATCCCAACTCACCGCTGATGGCATACCGTCGCCGGGACACAAGGAAAAGTGGAACGCTGGCACCGTCCGGCACATGCTTGAAAACGAGAAGTACAAGGGCGACGCGCTCCTGCAGAAAAGCTATACCGTGGACTTCCTCACGAAAAAGAAGAAACAGAATAACGGTGAAATCCCGCAGTATTATGTGGAAGGAAACCATAAGGCAATCATAGCGCCAGCTGTTTTTGAGGCGGTTCAGCGTGAGCTTGAGCGGCGCAGCAATGGCCGAAACCGGCACAGCGGCGTCCACCTTTTCTCCGGGAAAATCAGATGTGGACAGTGCGGGAGCTGGTATGGCTCAAAGGTCTGGCACTCCACAGATAAGTACCGGCAGGTCATCTGGCAGTGCAATCACAAATTCGACAACGACGAACGCTGCGCCACGCCACATCTTACCGATGATGAAATCAAAGCGTTCTTCATTTCGGCGGTCAACAAGCTCCTGCCAGAGAAAGGCCGCATCATTAAAACCTTCGACACCATTAAGTCGACAGCTTTCGACACCAGCGACCTCAACGCTGAGAAAACGGCACTCGAACAGGAAATGGTGGTCATTTCCGAAATGATGCAGCAGAGCATCTACGAAAATGCCCGTGTTGCACTTGACCAGACCGAATACCAGAAACGCTACGACGGCCTGACGGAGCGCTTCGGGAAAGCAAAGGCCCGTCTTGAGGAAGTAACCGCCGCCATAAGCGACAAAGCCACCCGGCAAGCGACAATCGAGGACTTCCTAAAAGAGCTGCAGGCTCTGGACGGCATGGTTACCGAGTTCGACCCGATGCTCTGGGTCAGCCTTGTGGATTTCATCACGGTCCACAGCAAAAGCGATGTGCGGATTACCTTTAAGGACGGGACCGAGATAAGAGCGTAAAGCACGAAAGCGCTTCACTCAATGCACGACGTGCGGACGGCTTTCCCAATTCGACAATTCCGGCTGCCAGTATCCAGCCCATTCTTTCGTTTCTGCGTATGCAGCGCTGTTGGTAGAGAAAAAAGCGGCATACACTGACTATCGGCAGGCCCGCGACGAGATGAAAGATCTGCTGACCGTCAAGGCCAATGTGGACCGTTTACTCGGCACCGATGGACGCGTTGCGGAAAAAGGAAAAGAGCATGAACAGCGCTGAGCTGTCCATGCTCCGGAAGCGTCCGCAGGACGCGCAGCCGCACAATTTATTGTGCGTTCAAATGGGATTGGGGGCATTGCCCTCCAACAAGCAAATGCAAAGTGGGTCCCGCTTTGCCCTGCTTGCCACTTTTGTTCGAATCCATGATTACAACTTAAATCAGCATGGATTGCTGGCTTCAACACATACTTCGTCTTGCTTTCCGTTCATTAGGAAAGACAATAGTTGTGTCCTGCTTTTCGTACCCGTTTTTTTGAGTATCCTACCCACGTGAGTTTTCACAGTGACCTCGCTGATGAACAAGCTTTGAGACATTTCCGTAACGGTCATGCCACGGAGAATCAGTTCGAGTACCTGCTCCTCACGTCCCGTCAGTGCGTATTGCTGAGCCAACACTGAAACATCAAGGGGCTGCGAATAAGAAAGCAGACCAATTTCCTTTTCCTGTTCTGATTGCGGTATATGTAGTTCAGCTCCGACTTCTTCTGTATTTACAGAAACGGTTCCGGCCTCCAGCGGGGCCAACTGCATGATGTATCTTTTCCTGATACTGCGATAAACGTATCCTGCAATAATCAGAAATACATTAGACAAAAGAATACCTGTTGCCACAACTGGGAGCGCCCCATATTCTCGGAGAATCGGCTCCAGAAAATTTGACGGTTTGAGCAAATAAGTCATTGCATACGCAAAAGAAAAAAGCACAGGTGCCGCTCGGATATCTCGGGTACTGTCAAGAAAAATCAATTTCATCGCTGTTTCCAGCCCACCGTATCCGATTTGTACAACAAGGAAAGCAATAAAGAGCGGTCTGCTGCTTTGACCTTGTAAATATAGAATTCCTACGAGCCCAAACAGCACCACCATGACCGACGCAAAAAAAGGCGCGCTTCCATTCAGTCTGTCGTACAGGAACCCTGCCGCAATGATACCGGCTGCTTGAAAATAAAGATAATTGACAAACATCTCTTCCTGCGGAAACCACCGTATGGAAGAAACGGAATCTTGAAAGCTCAGGCAAAAGGCATAGCACGCGGCGATGGAAATCAGGAAAAACCCAAGCAACATAAAAAAGCGCAGGGCTTCCGAAACATTGTCGGGCCGAACAGAAATCGCTCTTGAGGAAAAGCCGGAAAGTTTCCAGAAAGCAACGCCTGCCGGGAAAAGGAAAATCGCGGCCAGAATATTTACGGTAAAATTAGGAACGCTTGGCAAAGACAATACAGAGGACAGGACCGCCGCGAGAAGTAGCCCGCCTCCAATACCGGATGCGAGCAGTTTTCCCCTGCTGCCGAACGGTATCTCTTTATACAATAAGTATTGGGGGAAAAAGAGAAATACGCCTGAGCACAGCCCCGCGAAGAGACACAGCGGAGGAAAGGTAGACGTTGGAATAAACAGGAGTAAAAACGAGACAAGGAATAAGCCGCACAGCGCGGCCTTCGGTATAAGAATGCCCTTTTCCAAAAAATCCGGCCATATACTGAAAACAAGCGCCACACAAAACAGTCCGGCGATAATCCCGGAGGAGTAGAACGAATAGCCGCTGGAAAGCGACGGCGACCCTCCGTGAGCGCCGAGATAATGGTTTAGCATTTGATACCAGAGATTATTCCATAAATAAAAAGAAGCATTCCCCAAAACACAGGCCAGGGGGATGCTTTTTACTTTTTTTGTAATAAGCATAACAACACCTTTTCATCAACCCGTATTATCAGCAGTATACCATACAGCGCGAAAAGCCTCAATCATCCGAAAGTATTTTTTTACAGAAAAATCTCTAATTCTGTCGGTTTCAGTCAAAATGATACCTTCGTATAATAGACAATTCCCGGCTTACTTACTACCATAAAGCTATGATTTCATAAAGGAGGAGTGGAGAATTATGGGTATACGGGGAGGCACTGTTTCCCAAAGCTATACGGCGCAGTATGAAATACTGTGGAGTGCGATTCAGGAAACGCTTGAGGCTCTAAAAGCCAAAATCGAGCACAGCGATTATTCAGCCGGAGTAATCATTGCTACGACCGGTCTGAATTTCTGGTCGGCGGGAACGAGGTTTACTATTTCCGTTCGGAATGTCGGTAACAGTACCACGGTTGAAATCAGCGCAAAGCCCAAAAACAAAATTACCGTCGTGGATTACGGTCAAGGCACAAGAGAAATCCAGAGGATTTTTCAGCAGCTGGAAGAAATCCTGGCATCTGCCGCATCAGATAGGACGCATAAGGAAAATGAAATAACATGTCCGGCCTGCGGAGCAAAATTAGCGAAGGATGCAAAATTTTGTCCGGAATGCGGCCGAAAAATGGAGGAATGAAGAATGGAGCTGCGAGAAACGGAACGCTTCTATACGTGCGAAAGTGAGAAATTTGATACGCTGTCGGCCTATCTCGAAGATACGTACCGAAAAAAAGGCTACGAGGTGCAGACCGTACCGACCGGTCAAAGCGAATATGTCGTACAAATGAAAAACGAAAGCACTCTGAAAAACCTGACCGGACTGTCGGAGGCGCTGTCGGTTTCCGTCCGTAAAGCGGAGAACGGGCTTCACATCTGTGTCGGAAAAGCGCGGTGGCTGGATAAAGTCGGCGTAGGTCTTTTCGGAACCTTTGTGATTCTGGCTCCGCTGCTGGTGACGGCCGGCTACGGTGCGTACAAGCAGTACAAGCTTGTGGACGAAGTATGGGCGTGCGTGAATTCTTATATGGGATCTTCCGGGACGGCGGCTTGTCCGTTTTCCGAAGAGCCGACACCTGATCGCGGCGTAAAACATTGCCCGGCCTGCGGGAAAGAGAACGCCGCCAGCGCGAAATTCTGTGTGGAGTGCGGCGCGGCGATGTCGCTCAGTTGTCCCACCTGCGGCGCAACGCTCACGGAAAAGTCGAAATTCTGTCCAGAATGCGGAGCAAAACTTAACAGTTAAAGAGGAGGATATTTCAAATGCAATTGAAAAAGAAGCCAGTCAAAAAACTAATGGCATATATATTGACAGCCATGATGCTACTGACATTGATTCCGGTTATACCGGCTTATGCAGTCGAGGGAGGGACTTATGTATCGGGGCCAATCACTGCGAATACTGAATGGACAGCAGGAACCTACAGACTTGAGGATGCAAGCGGTACGCTAACGGTCGCAGAGGGCGCTACTCTTACAATCGACGCGGGTGTGACTGTCGTCCTCGGCGCGGCAAGCTACACCAACGAAGAAACGCACACGCTCGCCACAACGTTAGCTGTCAACGGAAGTTTGATTGTGAACGGTACAAGCGCTCAGCCTGTCGTGTTCACATCTAATTCACCAAACGCAGCTTCAATGACCGGGAATGATTGCTGGAGTACCATTACCGTCAAAAGCGGCGGCAACGCGTCATTTTCGTACGCAACTTTTGACAGAGGCGGCAACAACGCTGGAACAAATGCCTCCGTGCAGGCTGAAAGCGGTGCGAAATCGCTCAGCTTCAGCCACTGCACCTTTCAAAACGTCTGCACCGGAAAAGGAGCTGTGGATTTCGCATCATACACTAATGTGAATGATGTCACGCCGAATCTCGGCATAGACCACTGCACCTTCACCGGCAGCATGGCGTTTGCCGTACAGGCAAGCGGAGGGAACTACGATGACACCGCGACAGCCAGTGTGACAAACAATAGCTTTACCGGAATCACCGGAACGGCGCTACAGTTGGGGCCGTTTAAAACGGCGGTTGTCACTGGCAATACCTTTAATGCGGCTGGAAGCAACGACACGGCTGTAAAGTTTGAGGGTGCGGCAATAGATGACATAAATCATCACGCGCTGACACAAAGCATCACCTTTAGCGGGAACACATTTAACGGCGGCGGCTCGCTGGCGCAGTACCCTGTCTCCGCACCGGGCAGTTCCTTCATCGACGCCGATGCGGACGGAACCACAACGACCAGCGGTTACGCAGCCGGATACGAACGTTTCGCCCTGAGGGGCGGCGACTGCGCCGGTTCCGCCTGTACGCTGGGAAAAACCGGGCTTGACTACCTGCTTGCCCCGCAAGCGAAAGTATATGTGACCAGCGGAGCTGCTCTGACGGTTAAACCCGGCGTAACGGTGCGCTTTGCCACGACGGCTCAAGCGTCCGATACACCGCAAATCGTAGTGAATGCCGGGGGGACCTTTAACCCACAGGGAACGGCGACAGGCCCCATTACCTTCCGAACAGACGCGGATATCACGAACGTCACGGCCTTTCCCGCTCACTCCGCCACGGGACGGAGCGGCGTGATCCTTTATTCTCAGCCGAGCGGCAGTATTAACGTGTCATACTGTGATTTTACCGGATTACGGGACGCGATATATGTACAGTATACCAACAGTTTAACGGCAGTGAATGTGGCGAACTGCGCTTTCGCAGGCTGCGGAAATGAAAGCTCTGCCGTCGGTGCGCTGACCTTTGAACAGGCCGGTTCGGGAGCCGGAACAGATATAGGCATTCAAAACTGCACCATTACTGACAGCGTATACAGCGGCATTTACCATGTTATGAAAAGCGGTGTGACCAGCGGGTCGGCAAAGCTTACCGTTTCCGACTGCGTCATTCGGGGCAGCGGCGCTGGAACAGGTGGAGAAATTGATGAAAACGCCATCAGCATCGTGGGTGGAAAGTTCGCGGCGGATGGCGTCAAGGTGGAGCGCACGCTGCTCAGCGGCAACGCCGACAACGGTCTTTACTACGGCCCTTCGGCACCTGCTGTGAGCTGCGTAAACGACACGGTTACGGCAAATGGGAAAAACGGCATTATGACAGATTATTCCGGCGCATGCACTGTCAAAAATTCTATTCTGTATGGGAACAACACCGGCTCGGGTTCTTATTATGATCTAGAAGCTGTTTTGCCGTCCGCCGTAACCTATTCCTGTGTAGGTACAAAGTCCAGCGCAAACAATTTGGGTACAGGCTGCTTGACACTTGGAACCGATCCTAAGTTTAACAACGCCTCCAATGGCGATTATACGCTAGCATCGGACAGCCCCTGCAAGGCGGCGGGCGAAGACGGCGTGGATATGGGATATATACCCGGAACTGGCGGCTCCGCTACCGTGGCGGGCTCATTACAGGTTACGATGGGAACCCCCTCAACGGCTATTCTTCCGCTGCAAAAGGGCATCAAACATACTTTTACCGTTACCAATTCGGGAAGCGCGGTTTTGAACGTGCAGGTCGGCGCATCGGACCCCGAAGACGTCAATGTCACCCTGATGCAGCAGTTCCTGTATCTCGGCGCGGGAGAAAGCCAACAGGTGGAAATGGTCATTGAGCCGACGACTACCGCCGCCGGAAGCTATAACAAAACCATTACATATACTTTCACAAACCGCGGAAACGCAAACGACACAAAGACGCAGGATTGTACCTACAGCTATACAGTCCTTGATACCGCCAGCCTTGCGGGACCGGTATCCTTTGCGGGAACCCTCACTGCGGCAAATGGCGGCGCGGCGGTCGGCGGCGCAAACGTTCAGGTTTATACCCGAGTGGACGGTCAGCCTCTGAAAGCGGCGACCACCGATTCCGGCGGAGCTTTCAGCATCTCCGACCTGCCCTCCGGCATTGACTATTATCTCAAGATCACCGCGCCGAATTATCTGGACACCTATCGGTTTTATCCGGCGGCTTCCGGCGCAGTATCCGGGATAGGTGTTTCTCTCGTGGCATCGAACAGCATTTCCACTCCGTCAGGGTACACCCTGAGCAAAACCGATACTGGGAGCATCGGCTACTGGAAGTATGCCGTGGACAGCTCCGGAACAAAGCTGCTGGCGGTAAACGGCATGGAAAATTGGCCGACAACCTGGAACCATACAGGCGACGATCCGAACCTGACGCTGAAACAGCAGAGCAAGCTGACGCTCTATCCGCTGGACGGAACATTTACGCCTCTATGGAGTTATGCGCTCGGAAACGAGGCATGGGGCGCTGATTTAAGCGCGGACGGTACCAAAGCTGCGGCGGCAGTCATGAAATATACCACGGATAGCGGAAGTACCGTACATACCGGGAAAATTGTCGTGCTGAACGGCGCGAACGGAAACGTCCTTTGGTCAAAGGATATCTATAACAATTCAGGCAGCACGTCGCTTTACGATGCAGTGGCATCAGGCAACAGTCATCGTGACGAGCTGCGCATTGACTGCGACGCAAGAGAAGTTCAGTTCAGCCATGACGGAACAAAGCTCGCGGTAGGCACGCAAAACGGCTTCTTCTTTGTGCTGGACACTTCAAACGGGAATGTCCTGTGGTATGGGTTTTTAAACGGACAGGTTCGCAAGATCGCTTTTGACGCTACTGATGCAAACCTCTACGCAGGCAGCGGAGACGGATATCTGTACAAATTTGCCGTCAGCGGCAGCGGAGACAGAACCGGTGGACAAGCCTGGAAAAGTTATATACATTCCTGGCCGTATACTTACGGACTCAAGCTGTCTCCAGATGGCGGGAAAATCGCGGTCGGCGTGAAGTCAGGAGAACTGACTGTTTTGAATACGTCAAACGGCAATAAACTATGGGACTACGATATGGGAATCCTGTGCGTACGCTGGGTAGATTTCAGCAGCGACGGCAGTCTTCTGGCTGCAGGCAGCGGTGCTCCCTCCGGAACGACGGTATTCAGTGCCTCAGCAGGAACACCGGTCAGCCGCAGCTTTTTCTCAGCCTCCGGTATGTTCACGGCGAATAATCTGCTGTTCGAAGGCGAAGGCACTGGAAAGTTCTTCGATCCTCTGAGTGGGACGCTGCTGAACCCAAGCGGAACAGACAGCACTCAAGGCAGCATGAATCCCGGCTTTTCTGGAAATGCCGCAACTTACTGGAAGATTGCCTATGTTACGCCGAATGGGAATTACGCGGTACTGGCTTCAAGAGATATCGGATCCGGTGATACCGGCGGCATTGCCTTTTTCACGGCTGATACGCCGCAGCCCCATCAGGTCACGGTCACATTTATAGACGGCGGGAGCACTTACGCAACAAAAACGACTGCGCAAGGGACCTCGCTTGGCAATGCGTTTCCCTCCACTCCTACAAAATCGGGTTATACCTTCGGAGGCTGGTTCACCGGAACGGACGGCTCCGGTACGCAATTCACTTCTGCTACTGCTGTAAGCGCCAGCATAAGCGTTTACGCCAAATGGACCAGTAACGGAAACGAAGGCAATACCGGAGGCGGTTCGGGCGGAGGCGGAGGCAGCGCGGTAAATTCGCAGCAGGCGACGGTTACCGGTAGCGACGGAGCCTCATCCAATCTTAATATCAGCATGAACGGAACCGACGCGAAAGCGCAGATCAATGCAACACAGAGTAAACTTCTTACAGTTGGAGGCACGCTCAAAATTGACATACCAACAGTTCCGGACGCGACCGGCTATGGTGTCGAGCTCCCGGCAGGCAGTCTGTCCGCGGCTGAGAGCGGCGGCACGCTGACCATGAGTACGGCACTCGGTAAGATTTCGATACCAGCCGATATGCTCTCTTCCGTATCCGGAGCTTCGGATAAAACGGCTCAGATTACAGTCGGCAAAGGTAGCACGGCATCTCTTTCAAGCGATATCCAGGCAAAAATAGGCGACCGGCCGGTCCTCCAGCTTACACTGTCACTGGGAGGTACTCAGACGGAGTGGAGCAATCCGAGCGCGCCCGTGACGGTGAGCATCCCATATACGCCGACTGCGGAAGAACTGAAGCATCCTGAAAGTATTGTTGTATGGTATATCGACGGGAGCGGCAACGTAGTCTGCATACCGAGCGGGCATTACGACGCCGCGACAGGTATGGTAGCCTTTGCAACGACACATTTCAGCCAGTATGCGGTGAGTTACAACAGCATCGGCTTTGCAGATGTCTCAGGCAGCGCGTGGTATAAGGATTATGTGAGTTACCTCGCCGCAAGGAACATTGTGGGCGGCACCGGCGGCGGACAGTTCAGCCCGGATGCGACCATCACCAGAGCGCAGTTTGTGACAATTCTTGCCAGAATGTCCGGCGATGACTTAAGCGGGTATAAATCTTCGGCTTTTACCGATGTGTCTGCCGGTGATTGGTATTTTGCGGCGGTCCAGTGGGCGAATGCATCCGGTGTCGCGGTCGGAGCAGACGGGAAGTTCAGCCCGGACGCCGGTATCACACGTGAGCAAATGGCCGTTATGCTTTACCGCTATGCCAAGCACATGGGAACCGACGTAAGCAATGTTGAGGGAATGTCGATCCGGGAATTTACTGATTACGGCAGTATTTCAAGCTACGCCCTTCTTCCGATTCAGTGGGCAATAAACAACGGCATTGTTTCGGGTGATAACGGCAGCTTTGCTCCGCAGTCAAGCGCCACACGAGCGCAGGCCGCGAAGATGATCTCGGTACTCCTGCAAAACTTTTCTAAATAATCCGTTACAAGAGAATTACGGAATAAGCAGTACAAAATTTAGGGCAAACCTGTCTAAAGACAGGGACGCAAAGCCGAGGGTCTAAGGCACTTTTCATGGTGCTATGATAGTCTGGCTGCAAGAAGTCATTCAAAAGCCTGCCCTCCATTAAGAGGGCGGGCTTTTGCGCGTCATAAGGCTTTTACCAGACGTTTTTTGTGGTGTGAAGCGTTACATGACAGCTATACATAGAGAAAGGGTAAGCCATGTCTAGCCCACCAAGCATTATATGTATAAGCGCTCTGCGGCAAGACTCGTCCGAGCAGCTTTTCAATTTCGGAAAAAGGCATCTGGACAATCTCTTGTCCGGACTCTGATAAATAATGATTCAGCGAATCATACAATCCCATGCCGCTACCTCCATATATAAAAGCTGCCGGGCTGCATCCCGGCTCCTACAAACTTACCCTGCATGACTAAAACTTACCCTGCAAGCGGCAGATTGTCAATGGAATAATTAAATTGTATCAAAGTCTGCAAGATTATATCTAACAAGACGCTATCTTTGATACAATGTGCTTTTTCCGAATATGTAGTCCGATGCCCGTAGAAATCGCTATTCTGCGGGCTTTTCCGGCTTTCTGCTGCTCGGACACAGTGTGAAAAAGAGGCACAGGTAGCCCTCGCTGCTGTTGCTGTCATGGCTGTCTGCACCTCCTTCCGAAACCCTTAACAGGGTAAAATTAAAATGTTTACAATCCTTAAAATGTATAGGAAACCTTAAAAGGTTTACTGGGCTTGACTTACGGTTGCTTCCACTTTTGCTGTTTTTTCTACATAGTCCAATATTCCTTCAAGAGTGTCATAGTAGATAATCTCAGTATCATCGGTCTTCTTTGCTATATATACATAACCAACATCGGCCTTCTTCTTATACACAACAAGTACTCGTTCGCCCTGCTTATTATCATAGTAAGCATATTTTTCAGCGCTATCTGTATATTCAGCGTGGTATTTAACGCTTAGGCCTTTCTTCCGAGCCTCAATGTAGAGCACATAGGAATACAATTCACGATTAATCGAATTCGTTTGTGTTCTCGACAGAAGCAGAATGTCATCATTATTGTTTCTACGAATGAACCGCTGAGGAATGGCAAATACCCAATGACCATCAGGATCTTTCTTATTGACATCGTTTGCTATGCAGTCGAGTATTTCTGGCATCTTAATGAAATACTTCTTCCATCGTTCGTCTTCGTCAAACGTCTTCCTATCAATAATTTCCTGAAGCTGATCTACTACTGGCCTGTCAAGAACAATGTCATCCATAAGCATTTTTAAATAGACACGTTTGCCAGAATTTTCATCTCGCAGTAATCTCTTAAAACCGTAGTCACGATCTGTATTGTCCAAAAAACTCTGACGTGCCTTTGCCGGAGGCAACATATAACTATACTTGCCACCGTAACATAATAGCGCCCTTCTGAATAATGCCTGATCCTCGATTTCACTGCGCACGCCATCTGTATCAAACAGCAAAACGAATTTCTTAAGATAGGTAATAAACGCTGTATAATAGTCACTGCTACTGTCGGTTCCTGCAAGAATCTGAGCGCCCTCGGGCAGTACGACTGCATCTTTATTCTGTTCTTCGAATTCCGAAATCTGTCTACCGTATTCCTCTGTAAGTCCAGAAAATGAAAGCAGTGCTCCGGTCTGTCCATCCATGAAAGTATTTTCTGATTCAGCCACAGCCTTTTTCCACTCGGGATCTATACTCATTAGAATCGACTTTATTGATTCCTCAACAACCTGCGTTTCAGTAAACACTGACATTGCGCTCTGTCTATAATTGCGACGAAGAAGTCTGCTCATATAATCATCGCATTTCAGAGCTTCTCCTTCTTCTATCAACCGGTTTACAGATCGAATCATATTGAAGAATATATCCAGCTGCAGGTTCAGCGTAGGCTTTACAAGATTTGAAACCAAACGAAGCCACCTATTCAGTTCAACTTCTTTAGTAAAAGTATCATCATCATTTGCGTACTTAATCAGAAAGGCATACTCAGCATACAGGACAACCTGTTCCTCGTTAGTAAGGGCGCGGGCATCAGAAGTTCCAATCAATCGAAGGAAGGATCGCGTCTCTTCAAGATAAGTTTTATCGTATTCATCACCAGTAGCAAATGAGATTGAACCTGTCTGTTCTTGGCGTTTTGAAAGGACATTAAGAAGTTTATTAAGCTTTCTAAATGCATCTATGCTCAATACTGATTTTTCAGAATCTATTCCATACACATGTTGGAAACCATCCTTAAATAGGCGGGATGTAAAAACGTAATCCTGTTCTTTAAGAAAGAATTTTGCTGATTCGTTCTGTAAATCAGCTATCGTCTTTAGTTTTACGAAGGTGTCGCTCACGTCTTACCCCTCCAATCTATTCTTCAACTTTCAGGAAGCCCTGCTCAAAAGCTCCCGGGAACTGAAATCTTTTCTCTTTATTACCAAGGCCAGCAAACTTAACAACGACAATAGCGCCATCAATTCCTATCACATGACCCTCGCCAAATGCCTTATGAGAGACAATCGTTCCAGCTTTGATCTTGCTGGTATCAACCTTAATGACGGCTTTCTTAGCTGGCATTGATACCGGTGTCGGAGGTACATAAGCCGGATGATAAGTTGATCCGCTTGAATAGGACGGTTTTGACGGCTGAGCTATCGATGTTCTCTTCGCCTCATACTTTGCCGGTTTCTCGGCAACTTTTAATACAGGCTCATCGTCCTCGTCTTCATCTTCATCATCCAAGTAACTGCTAATATTAGTAAAAATTGGTCTCTCTGGAACGTCGTCATCCCTTGGCGATTCTGCCTGCATGGAAGACGAAAGCTGTCCGGCCATAGCATCATAATCGGCACGAGAAATAACAGTGCTATACAAACCAACATTCTCACCCGTATGTCTATCGATTCCGGTATAAATCAAGCTTGCATCTTCATAACGTTTGAACTTGTATACGGCATCGTTCATTAGTGCTTCATTGAATACATTTAACGAAACCAGCAGCTCAAAATCCTTTACATCCAATCCAGTGACTTTCTTAAACAGATCGGGCTCTAACTGTGTAATGACGTCCTGCAAGCTGTACTCTCGATAGTCGGTCAGATACATGAACACAGGCACTCGGGTAGCAAACTTGATCAGCTTTTCCTGAATCATCTTACGTTTTGACTTATATTCCTTTTCAGCCTCAGTAAGCTCTTTCTTTTCTTTCTTTGTTAATTCCTTGCCTTCCTTTTTGGCTTTCTTTACTGCATTAGACTTATTAATGATTGTCTCAATATCAGCATTCAAGCTACGGAATCCCTCAATGCGCATCAAGGCATCCATTGCCTCCGGGCTGGCAAGAAGTCGTGAAAGGGTATCATTATCTACGTTAACCAGAAGCGCGCTTTCCCAACGTTTCGCAAGAAGAGTAGCGGAGGTACCTGCCATAGCGATATCAAGAATTTCTGCTGCATTGACCTGTCGCATAGCGCTTCCGTCATACGCCAATACCGGCAAGAAACTAATGAATTCTCCGACTTTCTTTTCGGGATTGCTTTCTGCAACATTCAGTCGGCAACTATAATCGGATATCTGACGAAGGGCACGATCCAGAGCAAAATCGAATACATAGCATTCATTTTTAATAATCTCTTTTTTCCCTTTATCCGTCATCACTTCCCACGGACTTTGTACACGGAATGCTGTCTGGAAATAAGTCTCTGGACTTGACAGGTTACGTAGCATAAAAACACCCGTCCAAGGCCTGATGGTAACACCGGTCGTTAGCTTACCACATGAAAGCGTGATTGTTTTCGAGTTTAAAGGATCTTCCATTGAACGACGAACTGGTTCCAGTGCGGCTACACCAATACCAGCTGCAGTACCCGCACAAACATTCACCTTATAATCGTGATAAAAAGCATTTTGCTTCTGAGCAAGTAAATTAGCCATTGCTTGACAAGACGCCACATTAGGTAAGAACCAAAGCGTGTGTGATAAGACATTAAGAAGTCTGGTGTCTGAATAAGGCATAGGCGGTTTTTCAGCACCGAGCTTCAGTTCATCAACGGAAGTCTCCAAATATGAGCCACGTATCAGATCGAGCCATTTCTGGACATAATCCTCGAATACAAAGTGAGCATCTTTTCCTTTACCTTCTGCGGAAAAGAATACATTAAGATCAAACTCATCAAGGCGGGTTTCCAATTATTACATCAAATTTCATTTTGAATATTTCCTCCGGATGCGTTGTGTGAATAAGCTCATAAGCATGAGTTTCAAGATCATCTCCGCGCTTTTCTTTGCCGTATTCCGACTCTGATGCACCGCAGAATACACATCTTCCATTCTGAAACCGATGCTGTATTATTTTAAATCGAATATTCCCATCAACTGTGTCAAAATGGGTTACTGCATAATTCCCATTTGCAGTTTTTGAGCAGTACAAGCTTCTTCTTGACAGAAGCGCTGTAAGCTCTGTAATTGAGATTCCATAAAGCTGCTTCTTAAAAATATGATCTGTTCGCTCCTGAAGATCTGGATAAAGAGGTTCCAGTCCTTTAAGCAGCCGCTTAGCAATTTCTCTAAGAAAAACTCCGCTTTTACAACCAGGATCCTGTAAATTATTTCATATTTTATCTGCTCTGATGGTTCGTGCTGCTGCCCGCGCTGTTTCCTTGAAAAGCACAGGTTTTTTTGACGAGCTATCGGTTAGAAAAGCGGTGTGTAGCGGATTGTGATCCGTTGCATCACGCTCGACCGCTACTTAATAGCGGTCGCCTGAAATTCATGGTAAATTGAGCAGACATAGAAACCCTCCAGACTGGTGAGCTTGAAGGGTTACGGTATTGCTTATTCAGGCATGAAGATAGACCCGCCAAACTCACGCTTTTTTGTAGCGCTTTTTTTAATTTGATCGAAACAAACGAATTGCGCCGCGTGAAAAAACACCATCTAATAGCTGTATATCTCCCTTGGCAATGATCAGCCCAAGTCCAGTTCCTTTTTCAGTATTGAAGGTCGGCATGATTCATCTCAATTGTCGTGCGGGCCTTCATCCAACTTTTTTATCGCTTTTCTGAATTCTTTCGCAAACACAATACCAGTACAGATCA
>Ga0183096_1000884_pt1 | contig 30882 bp, 21 predicted proteins | sample Biomet5_FD_127791 | JGI IMG/M metagenome (GOLD analysis project Ga0183096, IMG submission 127791) | Microbial communities from bioreactor (seeded with sewage sludge) at LBNL, California, USA - Biofuel metagenome 5 (version 2) (version 3) | ecosystem: Engineered > Bioreactor > Anaerobic >... | reverse complement strand
GCTGGGTGGAACACGACGCCGAGGAAATCTGGCGAAACGTGCGCGAAGGTATCGCCTCCGTAACTCAGGGGCTGGACAGGAACGTGGTATGCGCGCTGGGCATTAGTAACCAACGAGAAACGACGGTGCTCTGGAGCCGGAAAACCAGCAAGCCCCTGTGCCCAGCCGTGGTGTGGCAGGATGTGCGCGGTGCGGCGCTCGTGCGGGAATTACATAAGGCGGCGCCGTGGGTCAAAGAGCGCACTGGGCTTACGCTGTCGGCCTATTATCCGGCGGCCAAAGCTGCGGCGGTGTTGCGCGAGCACCCGGAATTCCGAGGCGACGATCTGTGCATCGGCACGGTAGATGCCTGGCTGATCTTCTGCCTGACCGAGGGAAGATCGTTTATGACGGACGTCAGCAACGCGAGTCGAACGCAGTTGATGGACCTGCGAACACTACAATGGGACGCGGAACTATGCGAGCTGTTCGGTATCCCGCTCGGCGCTTTGCCCCGCATCGTGCCCTCGGATGCCTGCTTCGGCGTTACGGAGACGGGGATTCCCATTCAGGCCGCGCTGGGCGACAGCCACGCGGCGTTTTTCGCACAGGGCTGCGACCGCCGCGGCACATCCAAGGCTACCTATGGCACGGGCAGTTCGGTGATGATCCATACGGGGGAGGCGCCGGTCGCCTCTTCCAACGGACTTTCCGCCTCGGTAGGATACGGCTGCGACGGCCAAACCTGCTATGTACTGGAGGGCAACGTGACCTGTTCCGGCGATACGCTGGTGTGGCTGCGCGACCAATGCGGGTTGATCAGCGGCGCGGCGGAGGCCGAGAGCCTGGCCGCCGAAACGACCGACCCTAAGGGTGTGTATTTTGTGCCTGCGTTTTCAGGGCTGGGCGCGCCCTACTTCGACAGCGGTGCGAAGGCGCTGCTGTACGGCATGAACCGGGGAACGACGCGCGCGCATATTGTGCGGGCTGCGCTGGAATCCATCGCTTTTCAAAACGCGGATATCCTTGCGGCAGCGCGCGCGGACCTGGGGGAAAAGCCTACGGAGTTGCGCACAGACGGTGGGCCCTCCGGGGACGCGGTGCTGATGCAGCTGCAGGCGGATCTATGTGATTGTGAAATTCGTTGCGCGCCGGAGATCGAGCTGAGTGCGCTGGGCGCGGGCCGGATGGCCGGGCGGGCTGCCGGGATCTATCCCCGGAACCTGAGCTCCATGCGCAAAACGGGCAACTGCTACCTTCCCATTATGGACCCAGCTGAACGGGAAAAGAAGCTCTCCGGCTGGCAGGACGCCGTGCGCCGAGCCCGAAGCGATGTGTAATAGGAGTCTCCGGACTTGTCGCATCGGTTTTAACAACCGTGATCTTCCGCTCCTGTCGATATCGCGAGACGCCTGACCGCAGATCCCAGCCGAGTTGAACAGATTGATACACGGCACACGGACGCGTGCTATATCGGGGCCTTTAACCCCAGTGTCGCTTGAGATTGCGGCGCGATATCCGCCGGGCGCGCGTTTCCTCGTGGAATTTGGATCCCACTTCAGGGCCCGGAAGGCGCTCGCCGTCGCGGGCAAACGATGGACATATTCCTCGACGCGTTGCCGATTGCTTTTCACCGGTTTTCGCTCTTGGGATTCTCGACGCAATGGCGTTGCTGTTTCTATTTTTTCAAACGCATCGGAGGGAGTGGCAACACAATATCGCCGGGTAACGTAAGCATCGTTTGCCGGAAATCTAAATTCGTAGAAACGCCTGCCCCGCGGCTCGGCCGAGCCCGGACATTGGATCACAACGAAATGCTAAAGGAGTGTGGGACTATGACGACCTTTGGGGTGATCATCACCAACCGCAGCTTTTTCCCAGATCATCTGGTGCTGGAGGCACGCAAGATGCTGCTGGCATCGTTAGAAGCCTGGGGATATCGTACCGTCACCCTGAGCCCGGACGACACCTTTATGGGCGAAACCATGACCTTCGAGGAGGCGCAGAAGTGCGCTGCGCTTTTCAGAGCCCATTCGGGCGAGTTGGACGGCATCATCGTCTGCCTGCCGAATTTCGGCGAAGAAACCGGCGTGGCGGATGCACTACGTCAAAGCGGATGCGATTGCCCGATCCTCATCCAAGCCTGCAACGACGATCCGGATCAATTACAACTGGAGAACCGGCGCGATGCCTTTTGCGGTAAACTGTCGCTTTGCAACAACCTGCGCCAGTACGGCATCCGCTATACCTTGACACGCCGCCATACCTGCGCGGTGGACGGCGATGAATTTCACCGCGACGTGGATGCTTTCGCCCGCGTTTGCGCCGTCGTGGGAACGATGCGGAAAGCCCGCATCGCGCAGATCGGCGCGCGAGTCATGCCGTTTCGCACGGTACGTTATTCCGAGAAGCTGTTACAGCGCTCCGGTATCACGGTGGAGACGGAGGACTTTTCAGAAATCCTGTCGGCGATCGCGGCCCTGCCGGACGATGATGCGGTCGAACAGAAGATCACGGAAATTTGCACCTACGGGAACGTACAGACCGGCATCAGCAAGGAAAAACTGCGCAGGCAGGCTAAGCTGTGCATCGCGCTGGATCAATGGATGGAGAAGCATCACTGCGACGCGAGCGCCATACAGTGCTGGAATAGCGTGGAGGAGAACTACGGCTGCGCCGTGTGCCTGCCGATGAGCATGATGGGACAGCGCGGGCTGCCCTCCGCGTGCGAAACCGACGTGATGGGGGCAGTGAGCATGCTGGCGCTGCTCAAAGCTGCCAACGTACCGCCAATCTATCAGGATTGGAATAATAATTACGGAAGCGATCCGGAAAAGTGTATCAACGTGCATTGCTCAAACTATCCAGCCTGCGCCTTTCAAAAGAAGCCCGAGATCGGCAACCTGGATATTCTGGCCACAACGCTTGGCACGGATGTATCCTTCGGCGCGCTCAAGGGCCGCGTGAAACCCGGAATAATGACCTACTTGAAGGTATCTACTGACGATGATGCCGGGAAAATCCGTTGCTATCTGGGCACGGGCGAGTTTACGGACGATCCGCTGAAAACTTTCGGCGGCGTGGCGGTGTGCAAGGTGCCGAATCTGAATGAACTTCTGCACTACATCGCGAAAAACGGCTTCGAGCATCACGTTGCGCTAGTTCATGCGGACGTGGCGGACGTTCTGGAAGAAGCATTGGGCAATTATATGGATTGGGATGTATATCGCCACCGCTGACCGTCGGCAGCTCAATAGAACCCGGCTTCGTATATCGTGCGGAGCCGGGTCTATTTTGTTGCGAGGATGTTTACAAAGAAGCTTTCGTCAATGAAGTGGGTTGATACCGCATCCACAGGAGCGGAGCTCCCCCTGGCGTAGGCAACCGTGGACTGGTTTCCGATCTGCAAGGTTTGTGCGGCTTCATTCCGGCAAGCGTCCACTATGACGTTTTGATCCCCATGCCGGAAGCGCCTTTTGCCTTTGAAAATCTGGCATTGATTAAAGCTGAAGAGCTTGTTCTTGGAAAATTCCATCGAGAAACCGTTTTGCAAGAGAACGGGATGCAGGATAGCGATGTACCCAAATCCGGGCAAAAGACGGCCTGGTTGTGGACAGGGATGAGCTGGAAAACAATCGCCTCCTGTTGGAGGGTTTTGGCTTCACGCGCGGCAACGGCTGGAACAATAACGAAATCTTGATTCGCGGCAACGGCATCGATGCCTGAATCATGATCTGGGTATCGACGGTTCGCTGCGCGGCATTCATTTCAAGCAGTATCACACGCAACAATATATTCCAACGGTTTCAAGTGCGTCTACATGAAAACATCACCCTCGCATTGTATCCATGCAAGGGTGATGTTATAACATAGCAATCGAAAACTATGAAAACATGGATGGTTCGTTATAAATCATTCGTCTTGGTTCCCAAGATAGTTGATTCTCTCCGCTTCTTTTTTGGTAATCGTCTGGCAAGACCAATCAATTTCGCTTTCACAGTTTGCATAATCGCAGATGCGAATAGCGCTGAGGCGACCGTCCTCTCCACGCTCGTATGCTGCGAACCCGGATTCGCACAGGCGATTCCCTTCCATACGGCCTTCTTTGGTGATTACATGCACCCATTCGATAGCACAAGTAATGCCGTCGTCCGTCAGTGTTTCAAAGCGAATATCCAGCCATTTGGGGATATAGGTAGCCATGTGGGTGTAGGCTTCGCGCAGTCGTTCGCGATCGGTCAGGATGGAGTCCCCTCCCATATCAACATACCCGCCGAAAGCAAACGGATCTCCGACTAGCGTCATGATGCGTTCCACGTCGGCAGTCGGCTGCTGGTGCAGGGCCGTTAGGTACGCCTTGGGCGCACCCGTCATCAGGTGCGGCTCCTGTACGCACACATGTTGGGAAGAAAAAATCGGTTTGCGGTAAGCGCTGAAGCCAGGGCTGTTTTTATAATGGAAATAGATGCGCAGTCCCTCCAGCCTGCCTTCCAGGCAAAGGTCGCCTACCGCAGCCATCGGAAATTGCTTCAGCAGATGCTCGCCCTTATAAATGGAGGCCAACAGTTCCGTAACGGCTCGCCCGCAGGCACGGGTTTGTATAACCGGTTGCACATCAATCCTGCTAGCGTCGAAGCTTTTCAGCCAGTTCTCCGCAAAAATGCGAATTTCTTCAGGCCCCTCATAGCGTCCCGATGGCGCATCCACCACGCACGGAGCATCTTCAAACTGCCGCTTAGAAACGAATAACGCAGTCGCTTCCGCAACCTTGCCTGCACCCAGCAGCGTGAGAAAACGGCACTCCGGTGAAGCAGGGTCGATTTTCTTACGAGTATTTTGGTAGATTTTTGCGAATTCACTCATTGTAGCCATAATGATATCCTTCCTTTCAGCCTTTTAAGGCGCCCGCCACCATACCGCGAATTATATATTTGGAGAAGAATACGTACATCAGCAGCGCGGGCGTCATGGCGATAACCATCGCCGTCATCATACGCGGATAATCGATTCTATTTTCTCCTTTGAAACGCGTCAACGCAAGCGATATGGTGTAAAATTTCTCTTTGGACAGGAGCACCAACGAATAAGAAAATTCGTTCCAGCAATGGAAAAATGAAATGATCCCGGCCGTAATCAACACAGGCATGCACACCGGCAATATAATGCGAAACAGCGTCCGCGTGAAACTGCTACCATCGATGGCTGCCGCTTCCTCCAACTCCTTGGGTACTGTGGTAAGGTAGCTGGACACCAAAAAGATCGTGGTGGTTAATTCCAGGCTGATCATCGGCAGAATGGTGGAGTACCACTGGTCGGCCATATGTACCGATGAAAACATAAGGTATGTCGGCAACAGGAGCGCATGAACCGGAATAAACAAAGCGGAAAGATAAAGCGCGGAAAGAAACTTCCTCCCCTTAAAGCGAAAACGGGAGAGAAAATAGCCGTTGATGAAACCGAGTAGCAGCACGAAGAATAGCGCGATCACTGTGTTGCGCATGGTATTGAACAAATAGTGCCCGATCGGCGTCGTACCCAGCACATAAGTGTAATTATCCAGGTTGAACGCATTCGGCAGGCCCATTACGTCGGCTTCAAACTGCGAATTGGTTTTCATGGTGGAACAAAATAGCCAGACGAGCGGGATTATACAAGAGATGGAAAAAAGGATCGGCAATATATTAATGAAGAACTTTTTAGACGCGTACGAGATCTGCGACGAGGGCCGACTTTCGGCGGATGATTGCGACATCCTCAGGCCTCCTTTCTCCGGTAAAACACCAGCTGTGATACCGCGACGAGCGTAGCGGTAACCACGAAAATAGCAACCGACAGCGCGCTGCCATAGCCGAAATTCATATTGTTGAACGATATAATATAAGTGTATACTGCCATCACGCTGGAGGAGTATCCCGGCCCACCGTTGGTCATGGCGATGATGTGATCGAACACCTTCATGTTGGCCGAGATGCAGAGGAAAACGCAAACCATCAGCGTATTGCGGATCAACGGAAGGGTGATGCTGACGGCCCTGCGAAATTCGCCTGCGCCGTCAAGCTCAGCCATTTCGTATATTTCCTTATCAATGGAAGACATCGCAGAAAGCATGATAACCAAATGAAAACCAATGTATTGCCACACCAGCGGTATACAAACACAGATCATGACCGTGCTGGGTTGGCTTAGCCAGGGAACCACTTGATCCCCGCAACCAAGTGCTTTCAATAAACTTCCAAGCAGACCGAAATTATAATCGAAAACCATCGACCACACATACCCGACCACCACAGCGGAAAGGGTTACCGGAAAATAAGCTACAGTGCGATGAAATCTCTTCAGGCTGGTCAGGCGTGAGTTGAGTATCATGGCTAATATAAATGCGATGCCCAGTTGTCCCACCAGGGAAACGCCCACAAGAAAAAGGTTGTTTTCCAGAGATTGCAACACATTCTTGTCCGCAAACAACGTGCGGTAATTATCGAGGCCCACGAAAGTGATGTTTTTGATGCTGGTAAACTTGCAGAAGCTGAAGCCCGTGGCCGTCAGAAGCGGCAGAATCAGCATTCCGACAGTAACCAGAAAACCCGGTAGTAAATAGGCTAACATAACCCATTTCCCTGGGCGAAGCCTGTTGTTCATGCTTACCTCCGTTTAGCGAAACTGGGAGTAAAGCGACGCCTTCACCACGCCTGCGTGGGCGCAGTGAAGGCGTGCAGAACCGAGTTTTCGGAAATTAACGTGTGGCGGCGGCCTGTACCTCGACAGCACATTCCTTGGCTGTGATCACTCCGGCCATAAAGCTGTTCAACGAGGCCGACAGGGCAGTGCTCTCCGCAGAGCTGATGATGCTGCCGACGATCGGCTTATTTTCGTGGCTGTTCATTACGTCGAACAGATCCACCTGCATCTGTACCAGGTTGGTGGGATCCACATCGACCTGCACAGGGCCGAGTTCGCCGTCTTCCGCCTGATACTGACTGTACTTTTTACTGCCCATATACTGCACGAATGCAATAGCAGCTTCCAGTTTGGAACCCGTCAGGTTGGCGTTTACGCCTAAGCCTTGCGGTGCAGCGTAGTTGACTACCGCTGGTTTACCGCTGACGGTAGGCAGCGCGGCTACGCGCGTACCATCCGTGATGCCGGGATAATCGTCTTCGTAGGACTTAATGCTGCCCGGAACCCAGCTGCCGGAAACGGTAGCCGCTGCGTCGCCCTTGCAGTATTCCGCCACGGCCCACTGATCATCGGCCGTCACGAAGTCCTTGTTAAACAGGGGGATGAGCGTCTGCAACTCGTTCAGGCACTGAATAAAGCAGTCGTCCGTCCAATTAGCCTGTCCGTCACCGGCGGCGAGATGGTTGATCCAGTCTTCTCCGCAGATTTCGTACATCAGGGCGTCCAGATAACCGTTGGTAATGAAGAAGCCCAGCTTGTTTCCCATAATCAGCGTAGTGATGCCTTTAGATTCAAAATATTCGTTAGCCTTCAGCATATCCTCCCACGTGGTAGGGAACTCGTCATATCCGGCTTCTTTCCAAAGTTTGGCGTTGTAGAAAACGTAGTCGTAGGTAGTGTACTTCGTGGGTACGCCGTTGATCTTCCCATTGTTGGAAAAGGTATTCAGTTTATCCCGGTAATTGGCCGGATCCACATAGCCGGTCAGATCCACCAGCATATTGTCGTCTTTGATGGCGCCATATACTTTCGTGTTAAGATACACGATATCCGGCAGATCATTGGCAGCCGCCAGAATGGTCAGTTTGTTGAAAATTTCACTGGAACCAAGAGCGGTTACATCCAACGTGATGTTAGGGTATAGTGCGGAAAATTCATCCTGGACCTTCAGAAAATTACGCGAACTGGCCACGGTTTTTGCGGCTTCGGCCGTATGCTCGTGGATGATCGTCATGGTGATGTTCTCGTCCTTCCAGTCCGCCAGGGCGACGGAGGAGAGACAGATCATGACGACTAGCGCCGTTAACAGGGCAAAGATACGTTTCATAGATACGGATACCTCCTTTTTTGTTAATTTAAGTATAGCATCAAAATCAGTGTATTATATGCCGATTAATTTACCACAAACAGCAATGTATGGAACGCCACCCTAAACCGGCACGTTTCCCCGTGCAAAATCATAACGATTTATGCACTATCATAATAACAATAAGGATGTTGACAACAAACTGCCCTTTTAAGTACGATGAATGGGACGACCATCCGAAAGGAGCACCCAATTTGATAAAGAGCAAAAAGAAACGCGGGATATTCTCGCTATATAATCGGTTAAGCTTGCGTACACGGCAGGTGCTCTTAAGCATCGTCGTCGGGCTGTTGCCCTTCGTAGTTATCGCTGTCGTAGCTTTCTACGACGTTTCCGGGATCTCGGCTAACGAGAGGAACGTATCTTCTTACTACAATCTGCAAAACGTTGCTAATACCTTGGATTCAACCATAACAAATTTTGACGAGATGACCAAATATATCATCGGCAACGCTGCGGTTCGCGCTTTTATGACCGGCAACAGCACAGATGCCGATTATTATCCCACCGTCGTGAGCAACGCGCAGGATGCGCTGCTCATGCTTCCTTTCAGCACGAAGGCCGTTAATGGTATCATCCTCTACACTGTGGATGGCCGCTGTCTGGTATCCGGCAGCACATTCCGGCAGATCGCGCTGACGGACGCAGAACGAAACCAGGCCGACAAATTGCGCGGCCAATGGTTTTGGAGCGTAGACGGAGGATTGAGCATCTGTCGGCTGTTGCGGGATACCGCGTATGTGTCCAATAACCTCGGCTATATTAAAATAAGACTGGACGATAGCCTGTTTGGTAACAATTTCGTTACGGATGATTACTGGGCGAACGCAAGCTTTATCCTGCTGGATACCGGCGGCACGGTGCTGCTGGATACGTTGAACGACAATCTGGATTGGGTGCTGGACAGCCCGTCGCTAACCGATTGCCTTTCGGCGAAAAACAACCGGGTTTCCTTCAGCGTTTCGCATAAAGGCGTCGAGTATTACCTGATGGGTTGGCATCTGTCGGACGAGCACACCATAGCGGTCAGCGTGTTACAGGCGGTAACCCAACGATTCAGCAAACTGCAGCTGGCTTTGTTGATCAGCGCGGCTCTGATCGCGCTGGCGTTGTTTCTGGTGGAGATGGGGTTTTTACGCCGGTGGATGACCAAGCCATTGCAAAAGCTGGGTCATCTGATGCAAGATGTGGAAGAGGGTAACTATCACGTACGTTTCGACGCGCGAACGAACGATGAAATCGGCGTTTTAGCCCGCAAGTTCAACGACATGTCCGAACGGCTGCAATACCTACGCGATCAGGTGTATCAAAGTACGCTGAAAATTAAAGAGGCGGAGATCCACGCTTTGGAAGCGGAAATCAACCCGCATTTTCTATTTAACACGTTGGACGTCATCTATTGGACGGTGGCGGTAAGCCAAAACGACACGGCGATGAAAATGATCAAGGCGCTTTCAGATACGTTCCGGCTCACACTGGAACGTTCCAGGGACGGGCTAACCTCTCTGTCCAACGAGATACTCCACGTGAAAGGCTATCTGTTTATCGAGGAGACACGCCTGAAAGAAAAGCTGAAATATGCCGTCGAGGTACAGGAAGGCCTTGAAAAATACAGAGTGATGCAGTTCATCCTCCAGCCGTTGGTGGAAAACGCCGTTACCCACGGGATACGGGATGGCCAGGGCGAGGTACTGGTGGATGTTTGCGAGCAAGACGGCGACCTGCTTTTATGTGTACACAACGACGGCAACGTCGTAAACCCCGAAACGATTGATAAATTGATTCACACGGAGCCCGCCGGGCGGCGGGGCTACGCGCTATATAATATTAACGAAAGACTGCAACTAAACTTCGGAAACACATACGGTGTTACCTGCCGGTGCCCGGCGGATGGGGGGACGACCTTTATTATCCGGCATCCGATTATCGCCCCGGAAAAGGAGAACAAATGATCAAACTAATGATCGTTGACGACGAGCCGATCGTCCGATACGGTATCCGAACCTCCGTGCCGTGGGAGAAGAACGGAATCGAATGGGTCGGCGAGGCGGAAAACGGAAGCGTGGCGCTGCAGAAGTCGGCGCAATTGCAGCCGGATATCGTGCTGTGCGATATCCATATGCCGGTCATGGACGGTATCGCCTTTATCCACGCGCTGAAAAGCATCCTGCCTGAGGTGCGCATTATTCTGCTTACGGGATATTCCAACCAGGAGTATTTTATGGAAGCTATACGCAGTAACGTTAGCGACTATCTGCTCAAACCGGCAGGCATGGAACAGCTGTTGGCGTCGGTGTTGCGGGTGAAGGCTGAAATCGAAACGGAAAAGGAAAAAATGGGGCGCCTGTGGCGAAGAAACGAGCTTTTTAACCGTAACCTTACGCTGTTGCGGGAGCATCTGGTAACAAGCCTGCTGAACGGACACCCAGACCGGCAGCAGTTGGGCACCTCACTCGAGGAACTGGGCTTTTCCCTTACGGGTCCGTGGTATGCCGTGGGGGTGCTGACGAACGTAGAGGAGCAAGATTGGAGCCTGCTGGAGGCTTTCAGCCGGTTACTCGTCGCCTATCACCCGCTGATTTACCGCGATTCGGAGCGTGACACGGCGGTCGCGTTGCTCAACCTTGCCGAAAGCGATGTGCGGATGCTGCTAAAGGATACATGCGCCGATTGCGAGACCTGCACCAGCGACAAGCGCCAGCTTATTTTTTCGGGTGCCACCGACGGGCTGGACCGGCTGCCCCAGCTTTTCAGCGCGGTGCTAGAGCTGCTAAGCAGAAAGGAATGGTATCCTAACGAAAGGGTGTTGTTTGTAGACCGCCAGGTTTTTTCGGATGCAGAGCCAGAGGCTCTGACCGACCTGCGGGAGCGATTACTGCATTCCATTTGCGACGGATGTGCAGAGCAGACCGAGCAGCTGGCCGGTCGCTTCTTCGATAGCCTGGCCCAAACGAAGCCGCCGTACCAAACGTTTATCCAACGGTTAACACAAATTGAAAAAACGGTCGCCCTGTCTTTCGGAACAACCGCGGGAAACGCGCTTCCGCCAGAAAACGAGCTTAAAAAGCTGCGAGGTTGGTTCATATCTATCTGCAGCGAACCCGAAGACCTCACCGTACGCTACAGCGGTGGGCAGGTGGGCCGCGCGCTGCATTACATGGAGGACCATTTTTCAGACGATCTTTCTCTGGAGTCCGTAGCAGACCAACTGTATATCTCGCCAACCTATCTTTCCCGTTTGCTGAACGAAAAAACGCAGATCGGGTTTTACGGTTGGCTGCATAAGTTTCGCATCCACGAAGCAAAAAAGCTGCTTTTGGAGGGCTGCGCAAAGCATTATGAGATTGCCGAATTAGTGGGGTATCACTCATATAAGGTTTTTTGCGAGCATTTTCAGCAGCTTACGGGAATGACAGCCAAAGAATACCGGGCGGCCCACAGTAAGGATGGAAGGGATGACCCGTAAGCGGGTAACACCCGCCGCGTCGTCCCGCCGTCTAGCCGTCATCCGCCGGATAAGAAAGAGGATGATAGTGTCAAGGTAAGGATTTGTTGAAAAAACCGGAAGAAAAGTTACTGAAATGAAAAATAGAGCCATGGAGGCAACGTAACATGACAGGACGATGACGCGGACAAATTGAGATGCTGATCTTCAATCCAGAGGATATCATTCCTACAAACCATATACTCCGGAAAATTGATAGGATCGTGTCTTTCGAATACATCTATGAACTGCTAGAACCGACCTATTCGGACACAGGCCGTCCGTCCATCGACCCTGTTAGCCTTGTTAAGATGCTCCTGATCGGGTATTTGTTTGGGATCAAAAGCGAACGGCGTCTGGTTAACGAAGTTGCCCTGAACATTGCTTACCGATGGTTTTGCGGTTTTAACATCACAGATAGCATTCCAGATCACTCGACGTTCTCAAAGAACCGTATCAGCCGGTGGAAAGAAAGCAATCTTTTTGAGAAAGTGTTTGTATATATCGTGCAGGAATGTATTCGCCATAAACTGGTTGACGGCGATGAAATGGTAGCCGACGGTACCTATATCCCGGCGAATGTTGCACAAAATAGTTGGGTAGATGTCGAAACCAAGGTTGAACTCAGCATGCAGAGCTATCTGAATGATCTGGATGCGGAATTGGCGCAGCAACCCGGATTTAAAGCGCCGCTGCCCAAGGAAATTACGAAGACACGAACCACAAGCACCACGGATCCCGATTGCGGATATATGAATCATGGGACAAAGCATGGCATCGGTTATTTATCAATAGTGAAACATGGATGGAACGAACCATTGTACCAGCAAATAAATTTAAAACAAACAAACCGATTGCTGGGAAAACAACGTAATTAAGCAGGTAAGTTTCCTGTGGAACTTTCATGGTGTTTCTATCGGCAAAATACCAGATTACATGCGCCAGAATCGTAAGCGCGGATGCTATATACCCAGCTTTTACAATTCTATAACACCACTCGTTTAGATTAATAAGTTCTTTCTTGCTATCTGCCATAATACTCATATCCCTTCGGCTATTAATCCTTTAGTAAGTACTAAAGCAGGGTATTCTTTATATGAGTTGTCTTAAAAACATAGGCAAGGTATGCTCTCACCCCTGAGCGGACGCCTGTTACCCTTATGCCCTCGACATTCTGTAATGGCCAAGAAATTGAAATATGCCGCTGCATGGGTACACAATGATGTATAACCGAACGAACAGGAACACGGGTTGAAGGTTGATGTATTTCTGACGAACAACGGCCGGGAATTCTGAAAAACTGAGAATCATCTCTTCGAACTGTACCTTGCGCTTAATAATATCGAGCACCGGCGCACGAAAGCCATGACGCCCAGAACAAACAGCTTTATTGAACGGTTTAACAAAACGGTGCTTGACGAGTTCTTCAGAGTCGCCTTCCTTAAGAACTTCTACGAATCGGTCGAGGCATTAGGGTCTGGATCAATGGCTTGTCCATTTTAATACCGAGAACCTCACAGAGGATTTTGCATCTGCAGCAAACAACCTTTGGATACGGTTCTGGAATACTCGTTTTCTGTTAGGCGTGATACCTAGTCGAACAACATCAAAGTCATCGTCTTAAGTCTAGTATCTAGTTAAAAAGACCCTATTGCCACCATCTAGCATTTATTCTAGTATAACCGCTTTGAAAGATTTAATCAAGTTAATTTAACATAATTCTGCCACGTTTTCCATTAAAAGGCAGATTCATTAGAGCAAAAAAGAACTTCTTGTAAACTGGGAGAGGGGAAAGTAATGACTGAGTGGAATGAACTGCAACACGCTTTTCACCTGCGCCCGAGCATTATGTCGCCCATATGCGGGTGACTTTAAACAATATGGAGGAATTAGCTGTGAAACGCAGATATAAAATCGGTTTGGGAATCTTTGGTGATCGTGCTGGTGCTGGCGATTGGCACAGCGCTTGCGTGGACGCTGGTATCTAACCAGTATTTGAGGATGAAGTAAAAGTTCAATTTGAACTCGGCTACTATGACGATTGGAGTTTGCATGAGAAGCTGACTCTTCTGCAATTAATGAAGGATAACGGCGTGGAAATGGACAATGCCGAAGCCGACGCGCTTCTTGCAGGCGGCATGAGTGACAGCGAGCGGGAAGCGCGTATAGACGCGCTGATGGTCGAAAAATACGTATCAACAGGCGCATGGATGCAATTTCATTAGAAAGTACGCTATCCATGGAACCGGGCGACTTTGACAGTTGGTCCATGGAACAGAAGGCAGGGTATTCGCAAATGCTGATATTGTAAAGGCGCAGGCTATCGGCCTTAACACGATCATGCATGATAGATTAATCGAAATCCGCAACCAAAGTTTGCAGATCAAGGAAATAGTCGACGGAAGCCAGATTTGTAGAAACTAAGAAACGACATCTGTTGGAGGCTTAGCTTTGATTGGAGTGGTTTGAGGGGGCACACATAAACGATTTCCCGTTTCAGAGTGCACCCACCCTAGCTTGTATCAAAGATATAAGCATTTCCCAGACTTACCGGCGTTCGAACACATTGTTCGGGCGCTGGTTTTTTGTATGGATGGAAAGCGTTCATTTGCAAGTGCTTTGGCGATTCTTGGCACACACAACCTACCCTTAACAGATGTTTGCAAACAAGGAGAAATAGCATGATTTACCATCGCACTTTCACCCTTACACAAATGCTCAGGTGGGTGCATTTTTTGAACCGTAGCTGCTTCTGGCAACTCTCCAAAGTCGGCGCAGGTAGGCAACCGGATAAGTATCGGAGTGTTTTAGAACTAAGGCAAAGATTACTTCTTTATCCACCTTCTTTCTGTTGCGCACAGAAAATCTCGCATCAACGCAATCTGTCGCTCCAGGTCCATAATAGGTTTCTCATATAGCTTTTTTGCGATTTGCGGAAAGCGTGGGAAAAATGGAATTTCGCTTGCCCTCAGCAATCTCCCTCAAAGATACCCGGCGACCGTAGAGACCATATTATCTTTAATACCTGCCGGTCAATGATTTGATGGTCAGCTCTGGAACCAATAGTCGATGGCTGATCTCTTTTGGGGTCCGCTTCTCTTTGAAGTAGCCTGCTCCCGAATGATTCGTTCGTGTATGAAAACACCCCTTGCATGTTCATTTTGCCATGCAAAGGGTGCAGTTATGCTGTCCATTCTCAGGGGACTAGTTCACGGTAGTCGATCATGGTTATGTTGGATAGAAAACAAGCCTTATACTATTTTACGTACTGCGCCGCATACTGCCTGGGAGTCATGCCGGTTTCGTTGCGAAAAATCTTATTAAAATATGACTGATCCTCGTAACCGATCAGCGTTGACACATCACGAAGAAGCATGCTGGGATTGTCTTTAAGCAATTGCTTGGCGGCTTCCATGCGGCACTGCGTCAGATAGGTGTTTACCGAGGTGTTTGCATATTTACGCAGTAAGCGGGACAGATAAGTCTGGCTGAAGCCGGTCTTGGCGCAGATCGATTGCACGTTCAGCGGCTTGTTGAAGTTATTCTTAATATAATCCAATGTATACGCACACAGTTCGTCGCCGCTTATCTGTTTGTCGTGTTCCGACAGATCGCCGAAAAGCACACCGTACAAGCCGGACAGCAATTCGCCCACGGTGCCGGCAATGGCAAACAGATTGTTGGCCTCCTCGTAAATTTCCTGCCTGCTGCGTTGCTCGATTAATCCGCTCTCGTCAACAGCCTGGTTGATAATTTGATAGCAGTACTGCTCGACCTGTTCCTGCGGAAGCTTTGCTTTCTCCCAATCGACAGCCAAGGAGAGAAACAGATCTTGAATCACGCGCCAAGAGCAGCTCATGACGCACGCGGAGAGCTGCCGACGAACATTGGCCGGTAATGCTTCGGCGGCTTTCGGTACAGGGTGGCCGATGCTCTGGCACTGCGTGTTTCCGATGACAAGCATTTCGTTCAGTTGCTTATTTGCCTTTTGAAGAAAAGGTACAAGCTGTTTGAGCGTGTTTGCGCTGCCGTCATATACGGCCGTCCATGCGCGACCGCGGGCGCGGCGGTTCATCCAAGCGCTCAACTGTGCGGAAAAGTTACCATCATGGCGGGGATCCGTATGCAAAAGGATAAACTCATTCTCATCCCGGCCATAAAAGACCTGCCAATCCGGCTGTGTAATAGCATCGGGTCCAATGCTGGTGATGCGCGCGTGACGGTTGCCGTTCAAATTGCCGATTCGCGCAAAAGCAAATTGGTAGGGCGATGTGCCAAAAGCACGTTCCAGATCCTCGGGCGTCGGTTCTTTTCTGTACAGCAGATCCGTAAATACCCGCTGGAGCAGAGGGACGTGCTCGTCATCTAGCATGGACTTTACGCTCATCAGCACATCCCTGACGCGTGAGATTGAAATCGGCTTGAGCAGATAATCCTCCACTCCGGCTTGCATCGCACTGCGGGCATACTCGAACTCCGCATAACCGGACACGATGACGATGTGCAGCTCGGGATATTTCTCACGCGCGGCTTTAGCCAGATCGATACCGTTCATATCACCGGGCATGCTCACATCCGTTACCAGCACATCGACGTTCCGTTTTTTTAGGAAAGCCATCGCGCTTTGGGCATCCTCCGCCAACCCTGCCACTTCAAAGTCTGGTAAATGCTTTGTTACGATAGCGTTTAGAAAATTCAACGCCGGACGCTCATCATCAACCAACAGGATACGATACATAGGCTCACGATTCCTTTCCCATCTGCGTAATGATCATCTCAACCACGGCGCCGTTGTCGTTACACAGTAGCATTTTAATCCGCTTATCAGAGAAATAGTACAGCCTTCGATAGGTATTGACAAGTCCGATATGTGCGCCTGTGTTCTCAACTACCGAGAGTTCGCCCTTTTCAATACAATCGAACTCGTGCCGCAACCGGAGAAGCACAAATTCGTCAAATCCGCAGCCGTTGTCTCGAATGGTCAGGTGCAGGGAACCCGCTTCATCGATCTCTCCTGAAATCGCAATGGAAAAATCCCCATGGGAGCCTTGATAACCATGGGAAATCGCATTTTCGACAATGGGCTGCAACGACAGCTTCGGAAGAACTTTCTGCAAAAAACAATCCGGCACGTTGATGGTATATGTCAGTTTGTCCTCATATCGGAATTTCGCAAGCAACAAGTAATTTTTCGCGTTTTCGATCTCTTCCCGCAGGGTGGCTGTTTTACTGCGCAGGTCCGTAGAGTACCGCAGCATCTGCGCAAAATGATCACAAATATCAATGACGACCTCGTTTCCGGTTTCCATGGACTTTGCAGCGATGATGTTGAGCGTATTGTAGATAAAATGGGGGTTGATTTGCGCCTGCAAAGCGTTCAGCCGGGCGCGCAGGGTACTCTCCCGAAGTTGTATTTCTGTCTGCGTTGAGGTTTGAAGAGCCTGAAGCATCTCATCAAAGGAATCTTCCAGAATGCGAACTTCCTGATCCCGTTTGCTGGTTACCTTCCGCAGTGCGTCTGATCCAAGCTGGCCAACTTCCACCAGAGTTTTTTTGCTGATGCCTGTGATCTTTTCTGTCAGTTTGTGAATGGAGTGTGTCAAGCTGAAAGACAGAACAACAATCAAGAGGATCGTTATGATAAGGACAAGCAGCCCGGTCAGAAAGTGACTTCGGATCGCAGTATGAACGGAGGCTGTATATTCGTCTGTTCGTTGTGCTGCGTAGATTGTCAGATCCAAATTCTTGTTATACGCGGAAACGACATAATAGTTCATACCATCCTTATCAACACAGGTGGTCATAACGCCGGGGGTTATGTCCGTATATTGAATGGTGTCGTTGCTGCCACGGTATAATTCCTGCATCTTTTCTGTGGTTCGCTTCTTATAGATACCGGAGGCGAGAAAATCATCCATAGCCGGAATCTCAAAAATGCTCTTCAGATCGGAAGTTAACGCATTGACTTCCAGGTAACCAATGTTCTTTCCATGGTAAATTGCATTGGACCACATAGAATAAACAGAAATCGATTTGCTTCCGGAGTGGTATATGTCCCATGGATCGGGGTGAGGCGTGATAACCTGCTTGGAATTCAAGCGAACCTTGCTGTCCATCAGTTTCGACATGAGGCTCATCTGCTGCATGAGTTCGTCCGAATAGCTTTCGATTAATTCAAACTTCTGAAAGTGGCTGGACAGGATAAACCCGCTGTTGGTGATGACATTGATACTGTAAAAACGATCGTTAAGCGGCTCGTGATACAGGTAGGTGGATAATGTGTTCTGCGCTTCGGTATATTTGGTAGTATGCGCGCCTTCTTCGCCTAAACTGTCGATGGTGGAAAGCGCTTCCATAAAAGCGTTATTCTGCGCCAAACTATCGATCCCATATTCCATGAAAGCAAGGTTTTCTTCAATCTCGCTGGAGATTTGCTGCGAAACGACCGTTAACGTTTCTTGCTCGTGTGTCTGCAAAGCACGAAGTTCCGTATTGATGGACAGCACCGTGTTGAGCACAATCAGCAGCGCAGTAACACAAGAGAAGAGAACGATCATCTTAATACTCATCCGCATACGGCATTTTACCTCGCTCATCTTCTGTCGGTAGTCTCAACTTATTATAGCGTTCGTTTTTTCTTGAGGCAAAATCCTGCACAAACTGGATTTTCCAAATATCTGTGTTGGATTTTCCATTGAAGGGCAAGGAAGCATCTCCTATACTGAACACGAAACGAAACACGGGTAATTATATGAGCGGAGGTTTGGAGCATGAATCGTTTTCAGTTGTTTAAGAAGGCTGCGGCGGCGGTGCTGACATTAGGCCTTGTGTGTTCTTCGGCCGGTGCGCTGGCTTATTCGGATAAGAATCTCGAGGCGCCAAAAGCGAAGAACGTAGTCATCGACGGCGACCTTTCGGAATGGGATCTGTCACGCAACCTGTGCATTGATAACCAGAGCCAGATTATCGACCAGTTGGAGCATTGGGACGGTGCGAAAGACTGTTCCATGAACCTGAGTGCCATGTGGGATGAGGACAATCTCTATCTGGGTGCGACCATCAGCGACGATACTCCTTTCGTGTATCGTGAGGGTTTCCCGCTCGATGAACTGGATGCCATTATCTTCTTTCTGAGCACTGACCCCAAGGCGGACCCTGCCCGTACTGCGTATGATGTTACCGACTGGCGCTGGACAACCAGCGTGGAGGATTATTACGGCGATTGGTTTAATTATATCGACCGCTCTATGATCACCGATCCTAAGGGGTTTGATACGGCGGGCGAGTATGGCGACGAGCAGCTGTTCGACGGTGATGACTATCAGGCGGCTTTCAAAAAGATCGATGGAGGCGCAACCTACGAGATCAAGCTGCCGCTGCACTACCTGAGCAATGATCAGATCGCGCAGCTCGTGCCTGCCGCGGGTCAGTCGATCGGCTTCGATTTCTCCATTCTGGATGTGGATTTGCCCTGCCCCGGCATTCACAGCCTCCGGATGCAATCTTCCGCCAACCTGACCATTACCGGGGACCGCAAGACCGAGATGTACGATGTGGACACAAACCCCAGCCTGTGGGGCACGCTGACCTTTGTGGAAGATTGATCCGGATATAAGGGAGGAGAATCATCATGAAGTGGAACCAGCTGGGTAGTGTGGTGCTGGCAGGAATGCTGGCGTTGACCACCACCGGCGCGCTGGCTGCGAATGAGAAGATCGATGCAGCTTCGGTTGACTTTCCTGCGGTCATTAATGATACCGCTGAGAAGGGCACCGCAAACGTCTATCACTGGTGGACGGCAGGCGGTGAAAAAGACGCGATAGAGGCTGTTATCGCCGGATTCAAGAGCGCCTATCCCGCGGAAAATGCCAAGTCCAACGCGATCCCAGGCGGCGCGGGTGGCGCAATGGTAATGAAAGTAAAGGTTTTACAGCAGGCAGGCAAGAGCCCGGAAGCCTTTCAGGCACATCCCGGCCAGGAGATCCAGCCTTATCTGGACGCAAACATGCTGCTGGATTTGAGCGGCCTGTGGAATTATGCCGGGTTGAATGACCGGGTTATCCCCAGCCTGAAGGATCTTTGTACCGCCTCGGATGGTAAGCAGTACATTGTCCCCGTCGGCATTCATAAAACCAACGTTATCTTCTACAACATGCACGTGTTTGAAAAGTACGGTATTACGATTCCCGACCATGAGGATATCACCTGGGATGAGTTCTGGTCGCTGTGCGATCAACTGGCGGCTGCCATGCCCGACGGTGAGTATCCCATTGATTTGGGAGACCGCAAAGGTTGGCCTGCCTGTCAGGTATTTGAAGATATCATGATGGGTACGAACCCGCAGATCTATGAGGATTTCATCAACGGCAACTACAACCTGGATGATATGACGAGCGTTCTGGCCACTTACTCCAAGCTCCTAAACTATGTTGCACCTGATCATAGCAGCCGCGACTGGTATGAAGCCAGCGGTCAGGTAGTGGCTGGTACCTATGCGATGCAAATCATGGGAGCCTGGATGCAGCCGCTGTTGACCAGCATGGGTCAAGTATACGGAAAGGATTACGGCGTGTTTACCTTCCCGGGTACGCAAGGTTGGTTCGGCATGTGCGTGGACGGCTTTGTTGTGAGCAACGACTCCGCCGATGTTGATGCGGGTATTCGTTGGGCTTACAATGTATCCACCAAGCCCGTTCAGGAGAGCTTCTCCACCCTGAAGGAATCTATCTCACCTTATACCGACACTGATGATTCCATCTACTGCCCGCTGACCTTACACTTCAAAGAGCAGATGAACAGCGATTCGGTGAAGACTTACCCCAGCTTCACCCATGGTACGGCGCTTCCGTGGAGTGCGTCCACCAGCCTGCAGACGCAGATTCAGGAATTCGCTACCTCAAGTGATCACGACGCGGCATACTTTGCCAACAAGATCGTGAACATCTTAAAAGAAGCCGGAGTAAAAGGAGATTGGAACCTTGTTGATTAAGAATGAAATCAAGCGTGGGGCGGCCATGCTCATCGCGTTGGCGGTATCCCTGTCCATGATGGGAGCGATGGCCATCGCGGATACGGCCACCTATACGCAACCCACCCTGAACCCGCATGTGAAATCCATCATCGAAGCGGACGGTTATAAATTCATCGATCTCAATGGAAACGGCTCACTTGACCCCTATGAAGACTGGCGGTTGGATGCGGATACCCGCGCCAAAGACCTCGTTGGACAGATGACTCTTGCCGAAAAGGTTGGGCAAATGCAACATCCCACCTTCCTGCCCCGTGAAGATGGCAAAATGCCTTCTTATCTGAGCAAATGGTGCAAAGACAGCGGTATCGGTATGCTGCTGGTTCGTGAACTGGACAGCGTAGAGGCTGCTGCGACCTCCATGAACACCATTCAGGAGTATGCCGAGTCAAGCCGTCTGGGCGTACCTGTTCTGATTTCCATGGACTCCGTACACGGCCTGTCCTATGTCAGCGGCGCGACGGTAACGCCGCAGAATCTGGCACTGGCCGCCACCCGTGATACCGATTTGGTGACAAAGCTGGCTGAGGTTGCTCGCAATGAGCATATCGCCGTAGGTGTACGCATGACGCTTTCTCCAGAGTCGGACATTGCTACCGAGCCCCGTTGGGGCCGCGTGATGGAGACTTTTGGCGAGGATCCCGATCTGGTGACGAAAATGGTCACGGCGCAGATCGTTGCTTTCCAAAACGGCTCGGATGGACTGAATAATGGCTCCATTGCCGCATGCATTAAACACTTTCCCGGTGCGGGTCCGCAGATGGAAGGCAAGGACACTTCGCCCATCATCTCCAGCGAAGAGACGCTGGAAACGCACCTGAAGCCATACTATGCGGCCATTAAGGCGAATGTGGCTGCCGTGATGCCCTACTATTCCGTGCCGCTGGCGGTGGACACGGATAACTCCGCCATCGGCTCCAAGCTGGTTCTGCAGGATCTCCTCCGCGACAAGATGGGCTTCAAAGGCATCATCCAGACGGACTGGGGTATGATCTGGGCTATTCAGGAAGGCCGCTCCACCATGACAGGGGAAGAGATCTCCGATGACCAGGCGATTGTGATCGGCTTGATGGAGGGTGGCATCAATGGTATCGGCGGTGAAAGCATCAATATTATCGACCAGATTATCAAGCTGGTGGGTAGCGGTGATATTAAAGAATCCGTCATCACCGATTCTGCCACTCGCATCGTGAAGGCGAAATTTCAACTGGGAGTGTTTGAAAATCCCTATTGTGACGTAGAGGCTGCCAAATCCACTGTTGGCAGCGAGGAAAGCCAAAAGCTGAACCTGAAGGCTTCCGAGGAAGCCATGACGCTGCTTAAGAACGATGGAATCCTGCCCTTAAAGGCGGATGCCGGCCAGAAAATCCTGGTGTGCGGCTCCCGTGCGGGCGACATGGATAGTCTGGTGGGCGGTTGGTCCTCAAAGCAGGAGGGTAAAACCATCGCGGCGGCTATCGAAGAATATGCGGGCACGAGCAGTACTGTGACCTACATTCCGGATGACGTGCCTGCTATCACAGAAGCAGCGAAGAATGCGGACATAATCATCGTGTCTGTCGGCGAACCGAGCTACCAGCATGATCCGCCTTGGGGTTATGACACACTGGAGATCACTCAGAGCCAACAGGATATCCTGAACGCTGCAGTTGCTTCCGGTAAACCTGTGGTGACGTTGGTGACTGGCGGTCGCCCCTACATCCTGACCTGGTGCGACGAGAACACGCACGCTATATTGGAAGCTTATTATCCCGGCAGCCAGGGCGGAATCGCTATCGCAGAAACGCTGTTTGGCATCAACAATCCTACGGGTAAGACGCCGATCCAGTTCCCTCGTGATATGGAATCTGTTAAAAATCAGAAAGGCGATGTTTCCTTCGATCTGGAAAACCCGCTTTATGATTTTGGCTGGGGCTTGAGCTACTAATTAGTTCGCTTGGCGGCTCGCATGGGTGTCGAAATATCTTTGCCCATGCGGGTCGCATTTTAAGCAAAACACGGGGAAGGGGATACTACCCTTGGAGCAGATTCAAGCATTTTTTGAGAACTTTGGGCACATGACCTTTTCTTCCGATCGAGTTTGGATTATTGGCGGCATCCTTCTGGCGTGCATCCTTGTATATCAAATGCTGCTCAAGCTTGCACCAAATTCAGTAGCGCCGCTGCATCGGTTCTTCACGCGGCACCCTATGATCTGGCTCTGTATTCCGGCAGCACTCTTGATCTATTTCGTATATGTATCCCTTGGTTGGAATCTTTGGGTGTCCGTTTCTGATTGGGAGTCCGGTCAGCTGGAGGCCAGCTACGGTTTTGGCGGGTTTGGTAACTATGCAAAAATGTTCTCCAGCCCCAATTTCCTGCCATCGCTTAAAAACACGATGCTGCTTTTTAGCCTGATCCCTATCTGCCTGCTGCTGGGGTTGGGCCTGGCACTTCTGATGGATCAGGGATTGCGTGGCTCGTCGATCTTTCGTACGCTGATCCTGCTACCCTTTGCGTTATCTTTCGTCGTGACGGGTACCGTATGGGCATACATGTACCGTCCAACGGGCGGCGTGATGAATTCCTTTCTTGGGTTGCTTGGGGTGGACGTTTCTGCTGCTATTAAAAACGGTAACCTGATGTGGGCCTCCAGCAATACCAGTATCATGCTATCCATCATCATAGCGCTGGTGTGGCAATTCTCAGGCTACGTGGCGGTTATCTTTCTGGCTGCGATCAAGAACGTTCCAGTGAACGTCATCAACGCAGCGAAGTTGGACGGCGCATACATGCCCCGTATCTATTGGCGGCTCATTATACCGCAGCTCAAGGGAGCCATGGGATCGTGCATTACGATCCTCGCCATGTACGCGCTGAGATCCTTCGATTTTATTGTTTCTTTGGTAGGGTATACCACATCCTCGGCATGGACGTTGCCCGTCTGGATGTATAATGAAGCGTTTCAAAACAACAACTTTGCTTACTCGGCGGCGATCAGTTGTTTCCTGCTCGCGCTTGTACTGGTGCTGATCCTGCCGCTGACCTACTGGACCAATAAGAGGAAGTGATCGTATGCAACGCGGAACAAACATCGAACGCAGCAAGGAAGGGCAAAAGGCCCAAACGATGCGCATCCATCCAAAGTGGCACATGACGGTATTACACGTTGTGTACTATCTCATCATGGCGGTCTTTCTGGTTTTCTATATGCTTCCTTTCTGGGGTACGGTGATGACATCCTTCAAATCCAACAGCGAGGTCATGACCACCACGCCCATCACCCCACCCACGATATGGACGATGGAAGGTTATGAAAGTGCTTTGGAGGATCTGACGGGGCCGCTCTGCACGAGCCTTATGGTTACAATTTTTGGCGCGATGGGTTCGCTCTTTTTGGGTTCCATTTGCGCTTTTGCCTTGAGCAAATGGAAGTTCAAAATGAATAATGTGTTCTTCATTGCTCTGGTAGCGGCAACGTATCTGCCCTTCCAAGCGATCTTAATCCCATTGCTGCAAACGATCAACGCCCTCGATTTGTATGACAATCTCTGGGGCCTGGTTTTGGTTCACACAGTCTTCGGCATGCCCATGTGCACGGTCATGATGCGCGGCTACTATGCCGATGTGCCCGACGCGCTTATACGGCAAGCCATGATCGACGGCAACGGAGCCTGGCAGATCTACCGCAAGATCATATTACCCAATACGAAGATTGCTACCATCACCGTGTTTGTGTTCCAATGCACATCCATTTGGAACGAGATGCTCTTCGCGCTGGTGTTGGGCGGCTATGACTCGAAGCCTGCAACCATTGCTTTGAACGAACTGTCCGGAACGATGGCCGCTGAATTTAACGTGCAGATGGCCGGGTCCTTGCTGCTTGCTTTGCCGGTGCTGGTGCTATATATTTTCATGGGGAAGTATCTGATTAGCGGGCAAATGAGCGGTGCCGTTACAGCGTCTTGACAAAATGAGGAGGCAAAACGAAAATGAATTGGACGAAGCGTTTTCTGGCATTGACCCTTGGCGGGTTGCTGGCTTTCTCCATTCCGGCTTCTGCAGAAGAAGCGGACGAGGAAGCTCTGCCTACGGTTGAAGTTCAAACCGTCACGCAAAAATATGATGGCCGCGATATCGTGCTGAAAACCGTCGGTCTTAATATGATCGAGGCGGACGGCTATAAGTTTAAAGATTTTAATAAGGACGGGGTTTTACAACCGTATGAAGACTGGCGTCTGTCGCCCGAGGATCGTACTGAAAACCTTCTGTCTCTGATGAGCGACGAGCAGAAGGCTGCGCAAATGGCGAACATGACGATGGTGACTATGAAGGAAAGCTGGTTTTCTGATCTGGATATTGGCTTTGCCTTGACCTACACCTATTTCGGTGAGGGTAAGGAAAGCACGGTCGGGAAAATGAACTATATCCAATCCCTGTGCGAGAGCAGTCAACTGGGCGTGCCTGTGGTTTTCTCAATGGACTCGGTCATCGGTGCAAGCTGGATCAATGACACGACTATTATGCCCGACGCTATCACCCTGGCGGCGACGGGAGATGCGAAGCTGGTGCAGAATATTGCCGATATCCAGCGTCAGGAGATGAAGGCGTTGGGTGTGCGTTTAAGCCTGTCTCCCAATGCTGACCTGGCTACCGATCCCCGTTGGGGCCGTAATCAGGAGACTTACGGCGAGGATGTCGAAACGGCCGAGGCGATGGTGAAAGCCGCGGTAACCGGCTTGCAGGCAGGCACCGAGGGAATTAATGACAATTCGGTAATGGCTTGTGTGAAGCATTTCCCGGGTTCCGGCCCGCAGACCGCCGGCGTGGATGGGACACCTCTGGTATTTGACGATCAAACCTTTCCGCTTCATGTAGGCATCTTCAAAGCAGCGATGGAGGTCAACCCGGCTTGCATCATGCCTTACGGCTATTCTACAGTGCCTTATTTGGGCGGTGACGCCGTAGAAAACTATGCCCATGAGTCCCGTACGGTCATGACGGATCTCCTTCGTGATAAGATGGGTTATCAAGGCATCATCCACACCGATTGGGGTCTGAGCGCAATCTCCGAGGTGCAGGCGGGCGCTGATGCCGTGGGTGGCATGGGTCAGCGAGATATTAAGAAGCTGCTGGAGCAAGTGGATTCCAATACGCTTACCGAACACTGCCGTCGTCTGCTTGTGGCGAAGTTCAAGCTGGGTGTGTTCGAAAATCCCTTCATCACGCTTGAGGATGTAAATACCTCAGTCGGTACGGAGGATCATTACCTGAAGGCAATGGAAGCTGCTGAGAAGGGTATGACCCTGGTCAAATACGAGAACCAAACCGCACTGGAGAGCCAGAATATTATCGTGGCTGGCACCCTGGCCAAGGATGTGGAAGCTCTCTCCAGCGGCTGGAAGCTGTCTTCTGAAAATGGGTTGAAGACCGAAGGGAAATCACTCCTTGAGGCCATACAGAACCGTGCTGGCGCAGATAAGGTGACCTATATCGCCGATGCATCTGGGGTGGCATCCAGCTACCCCCAGGGGACAACAGCCATCGTGGTAGTCGGTGAAGCCACCGGCACCCATGAACCAGCTTGGGGCACGGCAACGCTGGAATTCCCTGAGGACCAGACCGCGCTGGTGAATGCGCTGGATGCAGCCAATGTCAATGTTATATCTGTGGTGCTGATGAATCGCGCCTATGTAATGACACCGATCGACGCGGCTTCCGACGCAGTATTGATTGCTTACCGCCCCGGTGTGACTGCGGGTGCGGAGGCTGTGGCACATGCGCTTTTCGGTGATAGCGCGATTTCCGGCAAATTGCCTTGGCAGATCCCCGCAACGATGGATTCTGTGCTGCTCCAGCGTGAGGATATGCCTAAGGACATCGAGGCTCCGCTGTATGACTACGGCTTCGGCATCGAAGTAGCCTCCTTCGGCAAGTAAGGATCGACGAGCCGAAATCATATCGGAAGGAAGTTATCGATAATGGCTTCGATCACCATTCAAGATATGGATATTTCCTACAATAAGGGTAAAACCAAGGTCATCGACAATATCAACCTTGAGATCAATGATGGAGAATTCTGCGTATTCCTTGGCCCATCCGGCTGCGGTAAGTCTACGGCGATGTACTCCATTGCGGGGCTGCTACACCCAAGTCGCGGTAAGATCAGCTTTGGCGATGCTGTGATGACGGAGGTTAACGAAAAAGGTAAGGACAAGACCTTCGTGCCACCGCAGGAGCGCAACATCGCAATGGTCTTTCAGGAATATGCCCTGTACCCCAATATGACCGTGCGAAAAAATATGTCGTTTGCCCTGGAAACGAAGAAAACTTCCAGGGACGAGATCGATAAACGCGTCACGGCCATGTCTTCGATGCTTGGGCTGGATGAGCTGCTGGACCGCAGGCCTGCTCAGCTTTCCGGTGGTCAGCGACAGCGTGTTGCGCTCGGACGTGCGCTTGTACGTGATCCGCAGGTGTTCCTTCTAGACGAACCGCTGGGTAACCTGGACGCAAAACTTCGAGATCAAGTGCGTTATGAGTTGAAGAAAATCCAGACGAAACTGGGAATCACCACGGTTTATGTCACCCATGACCAGACTGAAGCCATGACCATGGCCGACCATATCGTGCTGATGAAGGACGGGCACATCATGCAGCAGGGCACACCGGATGAACTGTACAGCCATCCCAACTGTTTGTTTGTCGCAAGCTTTGTAGGCACACCCCAGATCAATAAGCTCAATTGCAAAGTTGTTTTGGAGGAAGGCGAAATCCGATTGGCGTGCGACGAACTGATCTTGCGCGCCCCCGATGATGTGAAAGAACTCCTTAAGCTCTATGTGGGCAGGGAAGTCATCATTGGGATCCGTCCGTCGGAGTTGATCCCCGTTCCTGAAGGACAGGGTGAGCTGAACGGCATTGTGGACAGCGTTGAGCCTTTGGGCGATGGCTTCCATGTGTATCTGAACGTGGACGGACATGTTATTGTGGCGAAAATCGCCGGCGGTAGCACCGTCATCGGTAAAACCCTCTCGCTAAACATCGAGAGCGGTAAAATGCACATCTTCGACAGCAACACCGAAGAACGGTTGAATATCGGCTGATCGCCAAGCAGCGCAAGAAGCGGGACGGGAGCGTCCCGCTTCTTTCTTTCGGTTGTGTTGCCAGTATTTGCGTGCTGGATTTTCCCAAAATGAGTGCTTGTTATTCCATTGATGACGCAGATTTGATCCTTTATACTTGCGAAAAGAGCAATTGAGGAAGGCTGTCGACAATGGAAAAGCTTCTGCAGATTTTACTTGGGATCGATGATGAAATCGATTTTGAACATGAAACGGCGTTGGTAGACGATGGCCTGTTGGACTCTCTTCAATTGCTCAAGATAATCGCGGCCCTGAATAATGCTTATGCAATCCATATCAATGCGGGAGCAATTGAACCGGAAAACTTCAACAGCGCCAAGGCCATGATGGCTTTGGTTGAAAGTTGCATGGAAAAACTATGACGAAAACGATGTTGAGCTTGCTGGTAGAGACCGCTGAGCGATTCCCTGAACACGCTGCCTTTGAAGATGAAGCGTGTATTTTGTCTTGGCGGGAATTGTTGGCTCGTTCCCGGCAGATTGGCACGGCTTTGTCACATTTGCTTCCGAAACATTCGCCAGTAGCCGTCTGCATGGAGAAAAAGCCTGAAACCATCGCAGTGATGCTGGGCGTGCTATGGGCTGGCTGTTACTATACCATTATTGACTGTTCGATGCCTGAAAAGCGCATCAGCATAATCCTGGATGTTTTTGCGCCCTACGCCTTATTGTGCGAGGAGGGTGAAACGAACAAGTGGCAAAGACTCGCGCAAAACGCATACTGTCTGTCCGCGAAGCAGTTGACGGAGGATGAGGATGATGCCAGGCTGGAATGCATCCAGCGTGAATTGGTCGATACCGACCTGATGTATGTCCTATTCACCAGCGGTTCCACAGGAGTGCCCAAGGGGGTGTCCATTCGTCATGCTTCTGTAATCAACTTCAGCGCATGGGCGGTGGAAACGCTTCACATCAACGAACAATGCCGTTTTGGCAACCAGGCGCCGTTGTACTTCGACAACTCCGTACTGGAGATCTGCTGCGCCTTTCGTACAGGTGCAACGGTTCATTTTATTCCGCGGAAATGCTTCATGTTCGCGGGTAAACTGATCAGCTATTTAGAAGATTACGGGATCGACACCTTGTTTTGGGTCCCCTCTGCGCTGATGGCCCCTGCCAACGCCGGCGTTATCAAAGACGGACGTCCCAAAGGCGTGAAGCGTGTATTCTTCTGCGGCGAGGTCATGCCCTGCAAACAATTGAACATTTGGCGAGCATCCCTGCCGAATGCGGATTATGTCAACATGTACGGCCCGACAGAAATTACGGACGTGTGCGCATGGTATCGCGTGAAGCGGGATTTCCGTGATGAGGATGCGCTGCCTATTGGCTTCCCCTGCGACAATACACGTATCCTTCTGCTGGACGGCGAAATTTGTGTGGCGGGCAGCTGTCTTGCAGCAGGTTATTACCGTTCGCCGGATAAAACAGCCGAAGCTTTCGTGCAAAACCCTCTGAACCTGACCCTTCGTGAGTTGATTTATAAAACAGGTGATCTTGGCGCATATAACGACCGTGGAGAGTTGATGTTCCTAGGAAGAAAGGACAGTCAAGTTAAGCGGCAGGGTTATCGCATCGAGCTTGGCGAAATAGAGGTGGCTTTGAAAGCCTGTAACGGCGTTGATAACGGCTGTTGCTTTTATGATGCGGCGAAGGAAACCATCACGGCTGTATATACCGGCCGCTTATCAGAACGGGACGTGAAGGCGGCGCTGAAGCTGATGTTGCCTAAGTACATGCTGCCAGACGAATACCGTATGATGCCGATGCCGCTGACGGGTAATGGGAAGATTGACCGGCAACGGTTGATGCGGGAACTGAAATGAACATTCTGTCTGCTGAATTCCTTGCGTTCGTTGCGGCCCTGACGCTCCTGTACTATATACTGCCGCTTCGTGTGCGCAAGTGGTTGCCGATCGTCGGAAGCGCTGCTTTCTGGCTGATAGGCGGCGTGTTTGGAATGGTATACCTCCTTGCGGAAACAGCGCTTGTTTGGGGCGCGGCAAAAATGATGGCAAAGCATGAACGCGTAAGGCAGCCGTTGTTTGTTATCGTTTTATTGCTTGTATTTGCGGGCTTGTTCCTGCTTAAAGAACAGCTGTTTTCGGGCCTGGCGGTTCCCATGGGGGCAGGGGGGGTTCTGCGTTTTGCGACGCCGTTGGGCTTATCCTATTTCACGTTTCAGAGCACGGGTTATCTGATTGATGTATACCGCGGAAAAGCAGTGGCCGAAGGAAATTACTTCAAGGTGCTTCTCTTTTGCGGCTTCTTCCCACAGTTGTGTCAGGGGCCTATCGGCATGTGGCGGGATCTGGAGCCGCAACTCGATACGCCGCATAGGTTGGAGCCACAGTTGTTTGTGGAAGCGGTTTTTTTAATGACCTGGGGGTTTTTTAAGAAATTGGTTATTGCCGACCGTATTGCACCATTCGTGCAGGCTGCTCTGGTACATACCGCGGAACTGCCCGGTTGGCTTGCGTTGCTTGCGGTGATTGGCTTTACAATCGAGCTGTATGCTGATTTTTCAGGTGGTATCGACATCGTTCGCGGCGTTGCACAGCTCATAGGGATCAGGCTTGCAGAAAACTTCAGGCAGCCCTTCTTTGCACGATCGGTTTCGGATTACTGGCGCAGGTGGCACATCAGCCTCGGCGGCTGGTTTAGGGTGTATGTTTTCTATCCGCTGGCAACCAGCAGGTTGTTTGGGGCAATCAGCGCATGGGGTCAAAAGCGGTTTGGCGCCAAGATTGGCAACAGCCTCCCGGGAGCTGGCAGCGCTTTCCTTGTATTTATGTTGATCGGGCTGTGGCACGCATTTCAGTGGAACGCGTTGCTCTACGGGGTTTGGTTCGGGTTGATCAGCCTGCTGGCCATCCTGATGGAGCCGCTATTTAAAACCTGGAAGAAGAAGCTGCACATTACCAGGCAGACACGCTGGTTTAAAATATGGGAGCTCATCCGCACTTGGATAGCTGTGCTTATCGCACAGTTCTTCGCGTGCACGACCTCGCCCGCACTGGCTTTTCAACTGATGGGGCGCATTACGGCGCATTTTGGAACGCCCTCATTTGCCACACTGTCCGGGTTGAGCTATATCTCATTGGATTTGGCGGAGTGCATTGTGGCAGGCATCGCGCTTGTCCTTTTATTGGTCGTGGATTTGCTTAACGAGCATTCTAAAAACTTCCTGTCGAAGGTTGGCGCACGCAGGCTGGTTATACGAT
>Ga0183096_1000877_pt1 | contig 31059 bp, 28 predicted proteins | sample Biomet5_FD_127791 | JGI IMG/M metagenome (GOLD analysis project Ga0183096, IMG submission 127791) | Microbial communities from bioreactor (seeded with sewage sludge) at LBNL, California, USA - Biofuel metagenome 5 (version 2) (version 3) | ecosystem: Engineered > Bioreactor > Anaerobic >... | reverse complement strand
ATACGCCTGATGAAGTCTATAGAATCGGATGTTTTCCAGAAAAGGAAGACGGGAAAAGCGAAGAAGGGGTGGCTTGAGGATATTCCTTATTTTTCAAACCACCTGTCTTGACGAAGGGCCCAGTGTAGAACGTGTATTTGAACTTCGAACCAAATGCGGTGAAACGGGCCATGTTGTGGTATTTGATGTTGTCGCCGAGCATCATGTTGCCGGAAACACCGGCGCCCCAGTTCATCCGGTCTCGTCCGAGTTGGAAAGACCAATAATCACCACCTGCAGCGACAAACGCGCGGTATGGCATGTTCATGTCCAAATCTCCCAGCACATTAGGAGGAACCATCAACACGTTGGTGCCGAAGACGGAGGAACCAAACACATTCTGCAGATGGTTGTTGTTCGCAACGGTGAATTCGGAATACCCGTAGAAATTCTTCCCAGGCCAGGTTTCCAGACCGATGGAAAGCAACGGTTTCTGTTGGTTGTATCCGCGTATCCATGCATCACGAGTGGTGAAATCGGTGGTGTTGGTATGAAGATACGTTTCCACATTCGCCCCGACATTCCAACTGAAGCCTACCCCTTTTGCGGGAATCTTCGGCTGTATGTCCAGTTGTCCACATATATAATCATATGTCGCTTTCGCCGTTTCCCCGAATCGCGCAGAGTTGAGTTTCTCCAGCATCAACTGCAATTCCGCTTGGCTGTACGGTCCCGTCGTCGACGGAAGGGACAATCCTTGATCCATATACAGAACGGCAATCGCTTCATAGACATCACTATCCAGAGAGTAAATCATCTGTTTGTTCATATATGGCTCAGCCACCAAGACGGTCATACCCAAAAGGAGGCTCAGCGCAAGAACCAATCCTCTATTCCGTTTTTTCATGAAATACCTCCGAGTTGATTCATCCAATGACATAATGATACACGGAAAACACATAAAGAAAAACAAAAAAAAACAGAAAACAACAGAGGTGTCACAAACTTATCGCGTTTATCCCCGACAGTCCCATATCTGACGATTGCAATTACTTCGTTCACCAGATATACTTTTTTATGTACTGATATCCTGATGCGGGAACATCAGGCCAACTTGCATTGAGGTATAGCATGAAACGTATAACGATTTGTATGTGTTTTCTGTTTTTATCCGTCGCCGCAACAATTTCCGGGGCAACTGATATCACGTATCTTGAGGGGGAAACGCTTTCTGATGGTTCCATCTGTCAGTTGCCTGCGATTTTCTCCTATACCCCCGAAGACCGCCCATACCTTCAAAAGAAAGATGTCAACGGAATCCCCAACAACCGCGCCATCGCGAAAGTCGGCACGTTGACCTTGGTCGGATGGAATTCCGGCACGCAGAGCGCCGCATTCAAAAAAAGCGGCACCAACGTCATGTACCAACTCTATATGGCCGGCGGCGAATATGGAAATAACCGCACCGCGGATGACACCGCAGACCAGAATTTCAGGAACAATGAGGCTAAGTACACGGTCACGGTGAACGACAAGAACGGCAACGGCAGCACCACCACGACGCTCAACCTGCGCTTGTGGGCCGTATTTGATGGTAAAAACAAAACCGGAATCGACCTTTCCCAAACTGCCTCCACCACCGTATACAAACGAGCCAAAGAGGCCAACTTTTCTTTGTTGCTGGGCGGTCAATACCCTGATTCCCTGTATGGAGGCGACACCATATCGCTGTATCTGGTAACAGAGGAACCTTATAATGCCAAACTGCAGTTGGACGAAACTACCGGCAACATCAAATTACGGGATCAGGATGCGTGGCGGGATGTCCTCAGATGGTCGTACCGCATCAACAGGGACTATCCTAACAAATCCTATACATACCGGCATGTCACCACGCTGACCAGCCGTCCGTTCTCTGAATTCAGCATGTATCTTCTGGACCATGGCCTGAACTACAATGTCGCACCCGGTGAGGAAGCCTACACGCCGGGTTGGATCATCAACATTTCCACTGCAGCCTACTCTGCCGAGGAATACGTCAATGTAAATCCATACACCGACAGCATCCAGAACATCGCAGATGTCACGCTCGCCGCAGAGGATAACACCATCGGGAAAACCTATGCCGTGATTTATTCTTTCTCTGACAGTACGGATAATGCTGCAGGAAGCGAATTCGCCTTGAAACAGGAAGGTTCGGCATCCACCAAAACCATCCCCTACACGTTGCGTTTCTCCCCTCATGGGTCAGATCCCATCGTAAAAGGGCATGAATACATCTGGTATGTGAAAAGCACGCCGGAAAGCGCAAAGATGTCCATTTCCGACCTGTACACCCATTCGAAAGAAGCGGATTCCGGCGTTTGGAAAGACACCATCACCATCACGTTCAAGGCTACTGATTCCACTGGTTTGACGAAAAATACTTGATTCAAGCAAGCGTGCTCTTGCGCACGATGAGCCGAGACTGGAGCTTCACGCAACTGTCCTTTTGTGTCGCTTCAGCTTCCATCAAACGCTTCAACATGCCTACTCCCATGAAGCCCATCTGTTGCAACGGTTGGTCGAAAGTCGAAATGGGGATGTTCCAGAATGCGGAAAAATCGCGATTATCAAAGCCCAAAACCCTGATATCAGACGGCACATGGATGCCTTTCGCTTCCAATGCGTTGATCGCGCCTGCCGCAATGTAATCATTAGCGCAGAAAATGCCGTTTATCTCCCCATCCCTATCCAGCAATTGGCCCGCTCCTTCAAAACCATGAGAAAAATCATATGAACCGCAGAGGCAGAGCCCGTCGGGCAACGCCATGCCCAGGTTTCTGAGACGATCACGGAATCCAAGAATCCGTTGGATGGAAGAATCCCTGTCTGGGGGACCGGCAAGCATTGCCGGGTGAGACATCCCGGAAGAAACCAGATGGTCCGCCGCCTGCATGCCGCCTGCATAGTTGTCAGGTATGATGGAATAGACCCCTTTGATTTCTTTGTTGATGGACACAATGGGGAGGGAGGAATCGGAGAGCAATCGGACAGATTCGCGGTCAAAGGTCAAATGATGGCAGATCAACAAACCATCAACGGCATACGCCTGAAAGAAACGGAGCACTTTCTCCAAATCACCGCCTAATTCCACACCGGAGGCGAAAAGTAACGAATAACCGCTGCCCGCCAGCCCTTCTTCGATGCCCCTGACGATTTGGTTGGCGAAATTCTCGGTAATATCCACCACATAGCAACCAATGATTTTCGAACCGCCTGAACGCAGATGGCTGGCGCTATGGTTGGCCACATACCCCAGTTTTTCTATGGCTCCAAGCACACGTTTTCTGGTATCCTCACCCACAGGCCGTTTGCCATTCAACGCATGCGTCACCGTGGATGGTGACACACCGGCTTCTTTCGCGACATCCAGAATCGTCGCTACGGCTGCACGTTTTTCCATCATGTTTCCATTATATCATGTTTCCTGCCTGGCAGTATGCACCGGAGAAGCAATAAACCGCGGTTCCTGCGACAAGTTCAACGGAAAGTTCCTGTTTTCCGCAAGCGAACCGGAAACCTTCCGGTAATACCAGCCGGACTTTTTTGCCACACATCAGTTCCAAACCCTTCTTCACCGTCACGGAAACCTGGGCAGCAGACAAGATGACTTCTGTCTCAGCATATGTGTTTTTGTCCAGTGAAGTCTGGCCGTCATCCTCATAATACCGATACACACAGCTCTTCTCTCCCGGATACAGAAGGAACTCCAAAGCATCAAAACGGCCACTGGACAGTTTCGCGCAGGACTCAGAGACAGGAATAACCGAAGGCACTTTGGCCAGATAGCGGTTCTTCCCGAGCGGCACAAAGACAGTATGCGTCTTGCCGCCTGACAGGCAGGTTTGTTGTTCAGGGTCATACCATGCGGTTCCTTGGGGAAGATACACGTCTACGGAATCCTTGCCTGCTTCGGTGACCAGCAGTTTCAAGACGGAAGGCCCGAACTTGCAGGCTATCTGGTCTGTAGGCACTGCCAGGTCTTCGGGATATTCGAGGAACAACGGACGATCCATTGGGCAACCGGTCATCGCAGCCTCAAAGGCCGTCGAATAGATATACGGCATGAACCGGTAGTGCTCTTTGATGAGGGAGCGGATCAGCGGCAACGCCTCAGGGTAGGTCCACGGCTCGGTCGGATTGCCGTCGGCCCTCCAGGAATGGATGACGAACCGTGGCTGGAATACCCCGCTCTGGCAACTGCGTACCAAGAGTTCTTCGGAAGGCACATCACCAAAGAAACCTCCCAAATCGTTTCCATAGAACGGGATGCCGGATAGTCCAAGGCTCACATCCTGAAATTGGTTATATTTGAGGGTCTTCCACGTGCTGGTGTTGTCACCTGTCCATGTTCGGGCAAATTTCTGGATGCCGGCATAACCGCTGCGGGTATAGATCCAATGACGTTTTCCCGGTTCCATCTCGCTGAACGCCTCATAGGCGGCTTCGCACATCTTCACGGGGAAAAGGGTTCGGACTTTGAAGGAATCGCTATCAGGATCTTCCAGCTCACACTCGTTGTTGTCATTCCAGATACCGGTGCATCCATGGGAAATATACTTGTCCTTCAGTTGCCCTTTCCACCATTCCTTTGCTTGCGGATTGGAGAAATCAATGAAAGAAGCTTCACCGCCCCAATAGAATTCCACCAAGGGTTTTCCCGCATCGTCATGGACAAAGTAGCCTTTTTCGGCGAGTTCGTGATACCACGGATGAGTGGTGAGGATTCCCGGTTTGATGTTCATCGTCAGATTGTAGCCCCGTTCATGGAGTTTCTGCAGGTAAGAACCATAATCGGGGAACTTGTGTTTGTTCCAGAAGAAGGAATACCGGTTGCCGTCATCAGCCTTCAGATACCCAGAGGAGACATACATGCCTTCGCACGGAATGTCATTTTCTTCCACCTGCCGGAAATAGCGGAGTATCCGTTCCGCGGCATCGTCAGGTTCCACATAATTCATGCTGGAACCGAAAAACCCGAAACTGAACAACGGAGGCAACTCGGGGAAACCGGTGACTTTGCAATACGAAGCAAGAATGTCCTTGTAATCATTTCCGGTGAACAAATAATACCCAACCGGTCCGTCCTGCAACTGCACATAGGAATAAAAGGGGCTTTCCTGGCCAAAATCGAACACGTCGATCAAGGAATGAGGAAAATAGTAACCGAGAATCGTCTGATCTTTTCTGTTCTGTTTGAGGAAAAAGGGAATCGCTTTATACAGAGGGTCGCTCTGCTCGGCGTCATATCCCAATGAATCTCGGTTGTACATTCTCAAACGACGTCCATATCGGTCGGGTTTCCCGGATTTGTCGCCCAACCCATAGAACGAATCCCCTTCCCTGATCGGAAAATTCAGACGGACAAAACAATCTTTGTCACCTTCCGCCTTGAAGGCGCGTACTTGGATTCGGGGAATGACCGTATCATTGTTGCCGAGGCTTCCGCCGGATACGGTCTTGCCGTTTCTCGTCACTTCGACATTGCCGGTTTCCTTGGTGATGATGACAGACAGGACTTCCCCGTCACCATTTGCTGTCAGGACAGCTTTTCCGGCATCCTGGGTGAGTTTGAGGAAGGTTGAAGCTACTACCTCAGGTTCCCCTTTGAGAATGTTGTTTGTCTCAACAAGGCACTGCGGAACCCGCACGCCATCGATGCCATAGGATACGTACACGATTCTCGTTGAGAACACTTCGACTGACAGGTCTCCGCCCTTTGCTGGACAAGTCAAGACGTGTCCATGGAGCGAACAAGTTCCGATTGACTGGAGGCAGTATCTCATTAGGTTATCCTTTCACCGCACCAGCGGAGATGCCCTGCATGAAGAAATTCTGGAACGCAAGGAATACGATGATGATAGGCAATATCGTGATGGTTGTCATCGCCAGCAGGTTTGACCAGTTGATCTGCAATTGTCCGACAAAGCCGGCCAACGCTTGCTGGATCGTCTGTTTGTCATTTTTGGAGATGACGATCAAAGGCCAAAGATAGTCATTCCATCGCCACATGAACGAAAAGATCGCGATGGTGGCTATGATCGGTTTGGACAAAGGAATGATGATTTTCCTGAACACAAACCATTCGCCACCGCCATCAATACGGGCCGCTTCGATCAAGGAATCGGGGATGGTGGTCATATACTGACGGGCAAGAAACACCCCGGTGGGTGTCGCTGCCGGGGGAATGATGATGCCCCACAAGGAGTTGAGCAGACCGAAGCGTTTCAGTTGGAGAAAAATCGGAATCATGATGACCTGCAATGGGATCATCAAAGTGGCGAGCATCAGGGAAAAGAGCGTGTTTCTGCCGGGAAACACATATTTTCCCAACGCATAACCGGCCATGATGTTGATGATCACGGTGATGACGGTGGAAACGACCGACACGATGACGGTATTGCGGAAATAGATCGGGAACGAACCGCGCAGCAACGCGGCGGCATAGTTTTCAAGCGTCCACCGCTGGGGAAAGACCCTCATGGGGATGCTGAATAATTCGCTTTGCGGTTTGAAGGATGAAAGCGCCACCCAGAGGATCGGGATCAAAGCGACGGTGGCAAACAGGATGACCACGAGCATCTGCCAAATAGGTCTTTTCGTTCTCTTACTCATGCTCGCCCTCCCCTCGGGAACCTTTGAACTGGATCAAAGTGATGATGCCGATCATCAGCATCAGGACAATAGACATGGCGGAAGCGTATCCCATACGGTCCTCCATGAACGCCACCTCATAGACCTGCTGTACGATGAATTTCGTCGCATACCCAGGACCACCTTTGGTCATGGTGAGAATCAACTCATACGCTTTGAACGCATTGATGGTCGCAAGAATCGAAACCACCAGCGTGGTCGGGGAAAGCAAGGGCAGCGTGATTGACCGGAATGAATACCATTTGCTTGCGCCATCGACATATGCGGCTTCATACAATTCGATGGGTATGGTCTGCAGACCGCTGATGAAGATGATCATGTAATACCCCGCATAGGTCCATACGGAGACCAGGATGACGCTTAGCATCGCCAGTTTTCCGCTGGTCAGCCAATGCACGCCTTCGCCTCCACAGGAACGGATGATGAAATTGATGATACCCATCTCATCACCGAGGATGAACCGCCATGCGATACCGACAGTGATCATGCTGAGCAATGACGGAATATAGAAAATCGCGCGGAAAGCCTTTTGCGCGAAGATCGTGTTTTGGTAAAGCAGAAGCGCCAACATCAGCGAAACGAGGATCAAGGCGCAGACCGTAAGGACCGAATAGACAAGCGTGTTTCGGAAGGTTATCCAGAACACTTCGTCATGAAACAGCTCCTTGAAATTGTCCAGTCCCACGAACGACGCATCGGAAAAGACCGACCAATCGGTGAACGACATCGCCAACCCCTGAACAGCAGGAACGATGACGAACAGGGTGAAAATCAGGACATTGGGAAGCAAAAACAGATAGGGTATCCAGAATTGTCTGGTTCCTCGTTTGAATTCCGTCATGGCTTTTTCCTTACATTCCCTCCCCCGTGGTGGGAGGGAGGGATGATCATAAACCGTTATTTGAAGAAACCGGCGCCTTTCTTATCCACATTGGTGACACAGGTCTTCACATCAATGTTACCCATCAGGTATTGTACGATCTGCTCTTTCGCATACCCGGTGACTTTGGACAAGTTGGGATTCTTCCATTCGTTGGCGGTGAACGCCGGAGTGACTTTCAATTCGTCGGCGAAGACGTTGAAGTCGGCGGCATTGGACGCATACTGGATGTTTGTATCCACACGGGCGGAGATGTTCATCGTCTGTTTGTCATAATTGGACGAATGGTCCTTATCGGCGAACGCAACCATGAAATTGACGGCTTCCTGCGGATGGGCGCATCCCTTGAACGAGGCGATCAGCTTGCCGCCGGGAACGGAGGAACGAGTCGCGGCTTTCGGCATCTGCACGGCGCCCCATTCGAAATTGGCGATGTTCTTCTTATAGGTGTTGACGTTCCAGCTTCCGCCGATATGGCAGGCGACGACACCGGCTTGGAAAAGCTCAGCCGGATTCTCGCTGCCGAGCCACACGGATTTTGGGATCAGATTCTCGTCATGCATCTTCTTGAACCATTCCAGGCAGGCGATGGTTCCCGGGTTGTCAAACTGCATCGCAGTCTGCTGGTCATTGAGGAAATGGCCGCCGTATTGATACATGATGGTGGAGAAACGATGAGGGGTGAAGTCAACAGCAAGACCATATTTCATGCCCTTCGAAGCGTTCGCCGCGACGACTTTTTTCATGATCTCGGCCCATTGGTCCCATGTCCATGTCTTGGAAACCGCGTCCACATCAACGCCTGCATTCTTGAATGCCGTCTTGTTGACCAACATGCCGTTTGCGGTCGCTTCGGTGGGAAGGGCAGCAAGCTTGTTTTCCTTGTTGTACGCATAGGCGAGCATGCTCGGGACAAACTGCTTTTCCAATGAAGCAACATCAGCATACCCTTCCAGCGGAAGAACGGTATCAATCAACGCTGTAAGGTCGGCTGTCGCCATACGGGCGACATCAGGCGGATTTCCGCCGCTGATCATCATCTTCAATTTCTGTTGGTAATCGGCAAATGCGATGATCTGCAGGTCAATCTTTACATTCGGATGAGCGGCGAGATAATCCTGCATGGTTGAGGTGAATATTTCACTCTCATTGCCGTCGTTGAACCAAAGTACCGACAGCGTAACGGGCTCTTCAGCCTTTTTCGCTGGTGCTTCCGAAGCTCCGTTCGCCAGGATCTGAGCCAAAACGCAACAGAGAAGCAAACAAATCGTCAAAGCTTTTTTCATAACACGTGTCTCCTTTAGCAAATTTTGTCAAAACGTTTTGTTTCATGCATAGTATTTCTGTATCTTTTTGGTTTTGTCAATCTTTCCACAAGGAAAAAACAGGTAATTCATGGCGGAAAACCAAAACAGCCGGGCATGACAAATGCCCGGTATGTACCGTCATCAGGAAATTCGCTTCATCAACGTCAAGAAAAGCAGGACGTTCCTTCTTTCTGGCTTTTTCTCAGTTCCTTTTTCATGGCTGCATCCATGGGAAACTCCACATAACCGCCGGCTACATCTTCCAATTCTTCATCGGTGAGCGCTCCATGCTTCAGAAGACCCTTCATCTTCTCCAGCAACGCTCCGGCTTCTTCTTCACTCACGTTCTGCAATCCCTGGCTGACGAGATATTGCTGCGCGGTTTTTGCATCCATGGTCATGACGTTTCTTTTCAAAGATTCGTCTTTGATGATTCTTTCAATAATTTTCGCTTCTATCGCTTTATCCATATCAAACCTCTCTCTTTCAACCAAAATATACTGATTACCAGTTACATGCAAGAAGTACTATGGTTTTTTGTCTTTCGTTTTCCGCTTCCAACCGGTTTTTTGATTGACAATTCTACAAAAAGAGCTTTTCATATCATCAAATACGTATTTCATGATATAATCCCTAGATTATCAACAGGCAAAAAGAGATGAAATATAAAGAAATGCAAAGGATGTTCCTTGAAAATGCGGATGAAATCCACAATTACAACTTTCATATGCTTTCCACGCTTCTCCTCACCGCCGACATTCTTCTGGCGTTGATTCTTGTCATCACTCCGTTTTCCGCGACCAAGGCAAGCGCCGTGCCGGCCTACGCCGTCACCATGATCCTGGGGATTATCCTGTATCTCCTCTGTCTTTTCGGCCCGTTGAAGAAACATATTTTGGGGGGTATCTATGCCGCCTACACCGTGTTCTTCGCTTTGATGACATACTTGAGCGTCATCCACTCCCCCAACCAACGGGCGACGGTATTGCTGGCTCTCTTCTGCCTGATGCCGTTCAGTTTCGTCGACAAACCGATACGGATGGACTTGTTCCTGCTGCTTCAGTTCTTGATCAATGCGATCCTTGCGTTCATGCTGAAGAAACACAATCTCGCCTTGGACGATACGGTGAACTGCTTCTGCTTCGCCTTGTTGAGTTCCATTACCGGCAATTCGGTCGTCGGAACACGACTGGAGGCTTATGACGCCCAGCGACGGCTCAACAGGGAAAAAGACCTCGACATCCTGACGGGTCTGCCCAACCGAAGGAAACTGTTCGAGTCCATCAATGCGATGCAGAAAGGCAAGGAAAGGAAACCCAGTGGAGTCATGATGGTCGATATTGATGATTTCAAACGTCTCAACGACCGGTACGGACACAAGAAAGGTGACGAATGTCTGCATGAACTGGGCAATTTGTTTGCTGGCCTGAGCGGGAAAGACATGGAATTCTACCGCTATGGCGGAGAGGAGTTCGTCGTTTTCTCCTATGGCACTGAGCCACTTGACCAGAAAGCGGACAAAATACTACAGGCGGTAAGACGCATGTCGTTGAATGATATCGGGACGATTTCCGTCAGCATCGGGTACGTCGACACCAAGGATTTGGCCATTGACTATGAGACGGCCATCAACCAGGCGGACAAAGCGATGTACCATGCAAAACAGCTGGGGAAAAACCAGTCTTCGGGATTCAGCCCATCATTTTCCCAAGAACCGAACGGAGCGTCTCCGGGTTTATCGGTTTCGTGAGATGAGCGTTCATCCCTGCCTTGAGCGTCCGTTCCACTGATTCGGCGAAAGCATCAGCAGTCATGGCGATGATGGGGATGGTTTTGGCGTCAGACCGATTCAAGGCACGTATCTGTTCGGTGGCTTTATAGCCATCGAGTAACGGCATCTGGATATCCATGAGGATTACTCGAAACTCTCCAACGGACGAAGCTTCAAAGGTTTTCACGGCTTCCAACCCATTTGAAGCCGTCTTCACTCCCAGTCCGAACCCCGAAAGCAACCGCACGGCGATTTCGGTATTGACCGGATTGTCTTCAGCCAGTAAAACCGTCCCATGCAGTTTCTCTGTCCATACACGCTGGATATCCTGAGGCCTCAACGTACCATCATACAGGGGCATCATGAGATGAATCGTAATGTCCGTTCCCATTCCGGGCTTGCTCTTGACATCAATCGAGCCGCCCATCAGGCAGGTGATGCGCTTGACGATGGAGAGTCCCAAACCTGTCCCCAACTGCATGCCTGCACGCAATGGGTTCTCCGTGTCTTGGGTAAAGGGCAAGAACATTTTCTGCTGGAAAGCTTCACTCATGCCGATGCCACTGTCGCAGACTTCCAAGTTCATCTCCACCAAGCCATCTTTTTGCGGCCGGTTGTCGATGGTGAACGTGATTACGCCTCCTGAAGGAGTATATTTCACCGCATTAGACAACAAGTTAAGGGCAATCTGGTTGAGCCGAACATGATCCGCGACGATACAAACGGGTTTCTCGCAGACGAAGGTCAATTTCTGACCGTTTTTCTGACACATCGGCTGGAAGATGCTCTGGATGTTGGCAAGATAATCTTTCATCTGGTAGGGCTCGGGATGCAGTTCGATCTTGCCGCTGTCAACCTTGGAAATATCCAAGACATCGTTGATCAACGAAAGCAGGAAGGTGCTGGAAGCCTCAATCTTATCCAAGTCGGAAAGCAGTTTTTGCTTATCATCAGCATCTTCCCTGGCAAAACCGGTCATGCCGATGATCGCACTGATCGGGGTACGGATATCGTGGCTGATGCGCGATAGGAATTCTTCCTTGGAATGGCTTGCCTTCTCCGCAACCTGCCTTGCCTCGTCAATCTCCCTGAGTTGTTTCTGTTCCCGCTCATACGCCGTGGTGACATTGGTGCGGGTGACCAGGATTTCGCCATTTGCCTTGTCCAGCCAATTATAGTTGATTTGTTCGCAGATAACACGTTCGTCTTCTTTGCGATGATAGGTTGCGACGTAGGTGTTATGGAGTTCCAGTTCACGGACGATAATCTCAAGGCTTGTCGCTTCCTGATAATGCGCCATTTCCTCAGGATCGACGAATCGGGAACTCACATAGCTGACACATGTATCGTAGGGTGTCGCCTGTCCCACTTCAGGGAAGGTGATTCTCGAAGTCTTCCTGAGGAATTCGAACGTCCGCATCTGACAATTGATCAAACCGATGTACTCGAAACCCTCATCCATGATCAAATTGATGATCTCATCATTACGACGCTGTTTGGTGCAGTCCTGCGCATAGCTGAGAGACTCGACATCTCCGGTTTCGGAATTCTGATACAGATAGTTGGTCCAACGGCACCAGATGCGTTTCCCGTCCCCATCACGCAAAGGAAAATCAAAAGCGACATTTGTCTTTCCTTCGCTGAAATCCTTGAGCAATTGTTTCCGGCTGATCTTTGATCGGAACTCATTCCGGATAGTCTCATTCGTGATGGATCCGGCAAGAGCCGCAAAGTACTCCTCCGCTGTGCCGGAAAGGGGAAGTTCCAAGGTCATGGCTGGCGGCAGTTGCTTCTCGCCTGTCAGATTCCTGGTCAGATTGAACCGGACCGAACCAAGAGAATCGGGAGTGTTCAAAATCGAAAGGTTCCTCTTCCGCTCCAGACGTTGGCTCGTAATGTCTTGCCCAAAACCAAACACGGCAAACGGTTTGTTCTCCTCGTCATACATAGTGATGCAGGTCACCTGCACATAATGGGGAATGGGATCGTTATGTATATGATAGCAGAACTCGCAGGAAGCTTCCGGCACCCCTCCATTGACTTTCCTCAACAGGTCTTCCAAGGCAGGCTTGTCCTTGCTTTCAACGAAATCGGACAACAAAAACTCATCGCCTGAGGTTGTTTTCGGTATTCCAAGACGCATGCACATCTCACGGGTATACGGGTTGTCAAACTGCATGGTTATGGTTTTCGTCTTCCTGTCATATTCCCAGATGACAGTCTTGGTCACCATGACTGCCACCTTGTACATCTGCCGGTTCTTGTAGTTCTCTTCTTCTACCGCTTTTATCCGACTCCGATCCTGAATGCAGATGAACACAAGGGAATCTTCCTCTCTTTGCAGCATCTGGGTCTCCACGGAGAACCAATGGTATGCTTCATCGGCTTTTTTCCTGAAGCGATAGTCGAAATGGATGTTTCCCGTTTGGTTCCTTATGCTTTCCATGAAGGAAAGGACTTTGGGAAGATCGTCCGGGTGTACATGCCCTGCCATCTCCGTCCCTTGGGTAAAGGTGTCTTTGGTCAGTCCGAACATCTGCGACAACCGGTTGTTGATCACCGTGGTGGTTACGGCATTCCCCTTCACGCTGCAGATGGCGACGCCTGTGGGAATGCTGTCGAGAACCTGTTCGATGTGTTTCTTTTGTGCTTCAAAATCATTCAGCCGTTCATTCTCCTCCAATGATGTCTTTGGTACGTTTTCCACACGGTGGAAGAGTGTCAGGAAAACCGGCGAGCCATATTGGCTGCCGATCCTCTTGAAGGTAACCTCCACAGAGACAACCCCTTTTTGCATATGGGATAACTGAACGACAAGTTCCCCGTTTTGTTTGTCGGAGAATTGTTCATGCAGGAGCATACGGTCACTTTCCTTTACCAAGGAAAGCGCATCATTTCGGGTAATGGCCTCATATGCTTCATCAGAGAAACCTGACAAGCCGGGAAGATTGGAAGAATGATGCAAGGTTTTCAGCTTCCCCTGCTCCAGACGGTATATGGCATAATATCCAGGACATGCGTCGGCCAATTCCTGGAGAAACCCATCCTGCAGTTCCATAGATGATTCCCCTTTGACCATCAAGACTGTTGAAACATCTCCACAACCAGACACCCCAAGACTATGTCATTTACCATGAATAAGCAAGCTGGAAGCTGTTGGTATGAGGAGCTTTTACCCCTGTACCCGAGAGAGTTTCCGTCTTGATGCGGAAAAAGCGGACATCAGAATTTGGCGCCGCATTTCGGACAGTAATCGTATGCTTCGTCCGTTTCGAATCCGCAGCGGAGACATCGCTTTGTCCGGTTGACTGAGCCCTGTCGCATTTCATGCAAGTCAGCCTGCCTGATGGGCACTTCCCTTCCCCGTGCTATCTGTCCTCCGATGTCCGGATCCAATGCGTACACGGTTCCGCAACAGGAGGTCTGGACATAGTATTTTTTGTTCCAAGTGAAGCACGGGATGAAAAAGAGCGACAGAACCGAATACGTCATGAACACCTGGTAACGCCCAAAGCCGCCACAAGCCGGACACTGGATGGTCTGTACATAGGGGAAATCTTTTCTGCCTTGGCTGATGCCGATCATGAAAAACATGGCTCAACCTTCATGCGCGGAATGCGTCGAACCGCTCATCAGGCGTCAATGCCAAAAGGTCAGCTTCCTTCGGTCCCGCACTTCCCTGCTTATATGGAAAAACGACGACACCCGCTTGGTCGCATGCCTTCCTCAAAGCATTGATGAACTTCCAGCTGGTTTCGATTTGGTTCCACTGGCTGAACCACGTGGCGTCTCCATGCATGCAGGCTTCCAGCATCCGTTCATAGGCTTCCGGAGTATTGAGATGGAAGATGTCCTGGCAACTCTGGCAGAAATCCATCTCGGCGACCGCCAAACCTCCCTCATCTCCCGGTTTCTTGATGTTGAAACGGATGTCCACCCCTTCTGTCGGTTGTATCTTGATGACCAGCACGTCAGGATCGATCTGCGGATCGACCCGTTTGAATGTGATCACCACTTCAATCTCCCTGCGGTCGCATTTCTTGCCGGTTCGGAGCAGGAACGGCACATCCTTCCATCGGGGCGTGTCGATGAACAGACGCAACGCGACATACGTCTCTGTGGTTGAAACCGGTGACACCTTGTCCTCGTTCCGGTAACCTTCATACTGCCCGAACACCACAGAGGAAGCGGCATCGGTGACCGGACGCAGATGGGAAATGACATCCAGCTGTTGCTCGTGCATCGTCGATGCGTCGGAAGGATTCTCCAATGCGACGATGGTGAGTATCTGCAGCAAGTGGTTCTGCACCATGTCTTTCATCGCCCCGGACTGGTCATAATACCCGCCACGCGTCTCCACACCTACCTGTTCCAATGCGGAAATCTGTACGGAAGCGATCGACTGGTTGTCCCAAAGACGGGAAAAGACCAAGTTCCCGCAACGGATCGCCAGAATGTTCCGCACCATCTCCTTGCCCAAGTAATGGTCAATACGGTAGATGTTGTCCTTGCCGAAAGTCTCCACCAAGAGGGTGTTGAGCTTCGTCGCGTCGGGAAGATCATCGCCAAACGGTTTTTCCAGCACAATATGCAGATCACGCCGTTCTGTAGCCTGAGCAACTCCTTCAGCGATGACGGTGAAGAATCTCGGCGCGACCGCCAGATAGATGATCACAGCTGTGGCGGGATGAGCTTTCTCATATGCGGAAAACCTGCCGTATTGGGAGGAATCGGTGAAATCCATCTCCAGATAATGGACTCCGCCGAGAAAGCCGGCGAGATTTCCATCATCCATCTTCGTCTGCGCGAATTTGCGTATCCACGGCGCGGCGCTCTCCCGGTAGGCGGCATCGTCATAATCCCTTCGTCCGATGGCGAGGATATCGTATCCCGCTTTCCATTTCCCTTTCGCATACAGATTGTACAACGAGGGCAACAGTTTCCTGTAGGTCAGATCCCCGGTTCCTCCAAAGATGACGATGCTTTGCGCGGTCATGACTGTTCCTCCATCACCACAGCGATGCCTTCGGGCACCGTGACTGAATCTTCCTGATGATCAATACAACCATCCCGCAACGCATAGGAAACCAATCGGTCGCTGTCTCTTTCGGCAACCAGCAGATGGTTTTCCCACAAGATGAAATCGCGGGGATGCTTGCCACAGCGGACTGTCTGCTCAAGGCTCAGCGAAGGCCCATCAACGGCAAGGACAGAAAGTATGTCCTGCGTCCGTGTGGAGACATAAACCCTTTTCCCGTCACCTGACATCCTGATGGCAGCGGTATCCTTCAGATGGGTCTTCCCACCCGGAAGCACCGAGATGGAAGCAACGACTTTTTTCCCTTGCACATCAACGGCAAACAATTCGTTGCTCAATTCACTGACCATATACAGATACCGTCCATCCGGGGAGAAGACCCCATGCCTCGGTCCGCTGCCTTGGGGGAAACGGATACGGCCGCATTCATCCCCCTGCGGCGTATAGATACGCACTTCATCCAGGAAAAGACAGGGCACCCAGAGTTTTCCGTCATGAAGCAGCACTTGATGGCAGCCGCAACCTTTCTTGACCAGCACGTTCCTGTCCAGCTGGAGGCGATCATCCTGTACGGTAAGCAGGGAAAAAGTCCCTTCATGGTAGTTCGCCGCATACAGATGGTTTCCTATCCAAGACAGGAAACACCCGGTGGCTTTTTCATAGGCGATATGATCGAGAAGCTTTCCATCGTGGGAAAACAAAGCGACACCGCTACCGGAGGGGAAATCAGCCAAAGCAGCCACCCTGCCCCCCCCTACAGCCACATATTTCGGATTAGCGACATTCGCGAACAAGTCCACGTTCCCGAACTTTCCGTTGTCCCAAGAAAAACGATACAGGCCTTTGCTCCGGTCTGTGGTATAGGTTCCTACATATCCGATCATCGGTTTTCTCCGTTATTCATCTTCCCGTATGGTTTCGTTTCTTCTGTTCGTACAGACGTTTGTCAGCCAGTTCCACCAAAGCTTTCCAGTTCCAGTCTCCGGTCAGCTCCGTACTGCAGGCAAAACCGGTGGAAACGCCAAACGGCACTTCCAGACCGCCTTGGCAATAACAGACCTTGCGCATCTGCTCGTACGCTTTCTCCACTTCCGCGCGGAATTCCTCTGGCTTCTGTCCGCATGTGACGAGCATGAACTCGTCTCCACCGTACCGGATGAACAGCCGTTCCTCATTGGCGGTGCGCGTGTTGAAAAGGGAAAGCCAGAAACCAGATACGTCTTTGAGCAAATCGTCCCCCGCCACGTGTCCAAAAGTGTCATTGATGGATTTGAAATGATCGACATCCATGAAGGCAATGTTGATGACCGCTTCCTTATGGTTGCGGCATTCCAAGGAAGGGAGGAACTGCTCTTCCAAAAACCTGCGGTTGTAAGCACCGGTCAAGGCATCGATGTTGAGCAGATGGTTGTACTGCTGGATGACCAACCCCACCTGATTCAGTTCGTGGCTGTCCATCATCAATGAATTGGTCACATCTGCGACGAATTCAGCGACATAACTGATTCCGTCGACAAGCATGTATCGTGATGAAACCAGATACGTACGTTCCTTGCATATCTCAATCTTGTAGGCTTGGGACTTGGTTTTTAAAGCCAGCAAAGAAGTACAGTTTTCACACCTTCCGCACCGCCCCCACACCATGCTGCAGATTTCATCGGGATGAGGCATGTCCCCGATGCGCATCAGAATCTTCTGGTTGACGGGATTTACGATGCGGACGATATCATAATCATCCTTCTGCTCGGTGGCAAACAACTTTGCCTCTTCAAAGGTGAAGTTGGTCTTCATGCATACAGAATAACCGATTATCAAACAACAGAAAAGCGTTTTCGGCAGGAATCAGAAGGATTCCAGCTTCTTGAGGTGTTTCGCCTCATACATCCTTTTGTCAGCCATATTGATGATTTCATCCATGGTGATGTTTGAAACATCATCGCAGACCATATAGCCGACGCTCAAACTCAGCGTATACCCGAGCATATGGGTTTTGTTGGTGAATTCCAGCGCATAGTTGATCTTCTTGATGATGCCATCAATCTCCTCAGCATGCCGTACATGGCCGATCAGCAAAAACTCATCACCGCCGAAACGGCCCACAAAATCACTTCTGGGGCTGTTCTGCTGCAACACTTTCGCGATGAGCATCAAAGCTTCGTCCCCTGACAGATGCCCGTATTGGTCGTTGATCCGCTTGAAATTATCCACATCAAACATCGCCAAAAAAAGCGGGTTGTCCGAACTATGGGAATGATGGAGTTCCCAAGAAAGCTGCGCATTGGTCTGCCTGCGGTTGAACAGTCCGGTGAGCGTATCCCGTGACAACTGGTCGTTCTGCCGGTTGATGAAGAGAATCAGCAACGAAACCGTGGTGCAGAGCCAGACGATGGACAGCCCATAGAAATACATCTGCAACACATTACCGACAAGCGAGAAAAACGGAAACAACACCAGTGTGACGTAGACGTTCGACTCACGACTCCTGATGGGATGACGATACTCGTTGACGGTAATGACGGTGGTCACCAGAAAATACAGGATGCTCGGCACAAATGCCAAGAGGATGAACGGACCGCGATGATAGACGTTTGTCTCCGAAAGACTGTACACCCAACCGGTGAAAGGACTGCAAATGATGAGTATGGAGTCCGCAACAACGGGCAAGAGCAAAAGAAACCGTTCCGCTTTCCCCTCCTGATGCTGGGGATACAAGCGTGCCAGAACGAAGTGGACCCACACATAACAGATCCAGCCGCCTAACAGGAAGTACAGCAAGCAGGCGCAATGGGTGAATACCTTCACGACGGGTGAAGCAATGCCGCGCATTAGGTAAATGGCGATGTCGGAAAGCAGGATCAGTATATTGAATGACAGCATCCTCACAAAATGATATTGTTCACGATCCTCAAAGTTGCCATGCCGTCTGTATGAAGAAACCCACATGACCAGAAGCACTATCACTCCGATCAGGTTCACTTCCACATACTCAAACATGACAAGATTCATTTTTCTTCCTTTCTTTATCTATCAAAAGAGTTGCAATCATCCTATCATCGAGTCGTATTCTGGACAACAAGTCCATCGAAAAAAAACAGTGTGCCTGAAAAACGGTTCTGACAGAGCTGTCCCAAACCATGTTGTCCTTGTCTGAAGGCCACGATATACTGGACGCCATGAATCGCAATCGCATCGGAGCCTTGCTTACCCTCACGGGGGGCATGTGCTGGGGCATTTCCGGCTGTGTAGGACAATACTTGTTCTCCACAAAGGGTATGTCAGCCCTTTGGTTGGTCCCCATCCGCCTTTCCGGAGCAGGCGTTCTGCTGTTGCTGTATTATCTCATCAAGGAACCCCACCTGCTCTTCGGCATGTGGAAAACGAAAGGAAACGCCTGCAGAATGCTTGTGTATGGCATTCTCGGCATCAGTTGCAGTCAATTCACCTACTTTCTCACCATCCAGCTTTCCACAGCAGGCACTGCCACCATCCTCCAGGATGTCTCTCCGGTCATCATTCTGGGAATCGTGTGTTTCCAAGAACATCGGAGACCGATGTTTCTGGAATTATGCGCCGTTGTCTTCGCCTTCACCGGAGTATTCCTGCTTACCACCCACGGAAACGTCAGAAACATGGCGGTGCGTCCGGTGGCGATTGTGACAGGACTGGTCTGTGCGGTCTGCGTGGTTGTCTACACGATGACTCCCGGTCAGTTACAGAAACAGTTTCCCACTCCTTTGTTGCAGGGATGGGCCTTCCTGCTGGGCGGCATTTTCTTCATGATCCTGTTCCATCCATGGACATACCACTATGTCCCTGACGCCACAGCCCTCGCCGGCATCGCCACCGTCATTCTGGTCGGCAATGTGATAGCCTTCAACCTGTACATGACCGGAGTGACTTTCATCGGTCCGGAACGCGCCAGCCTGTTCAGTTTCGCAGAACCGGTAACCGCAGCCATCATCGGGACGCTTTTGCTCGGTTCCCCGTTCACCATATGGGACGCCACGGGCTTTTTGTGCATCTTTCTGATGCTGGTCGGCCTTTTTTTCAGCAATTCATCGTCGAAGAGAACACGGCTTTCAGGCAATCCGCGAACTCCGTGATGCCTTTCGCCGTATTCCTGACCCTCCAAAACAGACCATATTGGCAGAAGACAGGTTTGTCATGGAGGACGAACGGGAGCCTTTTTGATCTGAGGTGTCCGCACCATCTTGCCGCTGCTGCATGCCAAATGCAAAAAGCCACGATTCGCGGCGACGAGAAGCCTCGCCTCTTCCAGACTTTGCGCAAACAGAAGACCTTTCCCCAACCCAAGGATGTCATGGTAGTATGCCCCTTCTTCTTCCTCCATGTCCTTTTCCGCGATCACGATGCAGGAAAAGGAGGCAAGATCCTCTCCGGTCAGGTAATTATGGGAGGCAAGCGTGTTTTGCGGTGACACTTCAATCATGCAGGGACGACACCCCAACGAGAAATGCACATACTGCGTGGAGAAAGTGCGGCGAATGTCGTTCATCACCATATCCACCTTTCCGTCCTTCAGCAGGCCATAGAGGATTTCATGGCTGGCTGGAATGAAGTCGACCACTCTGTCAGGATGGGATGAAGCATAGTCCGCCATGGCCTCTTGGAGTTCGGTCCCGTCATAGGAACGCACATAGCCGACGGTAAGGTGGTCCTCCCCATGGGCGATGCGCATGGTGGTTTGCCGCAACACATCGAGTTCCTGGGTTATGGAAAGGCTCCCTTTGTAAAAGTATTCCCCTGCCTTGGTGAGAACGAAACGCCGTTTTCCGCGATCGATCAAAACCGCGCCAAGTTCCGCTTCAAGAGCCTGTATCTGTTGCGATATCGCCGATTGCGAAATAGTGCATTGCTCGGCAGCCTGAGTGAAATTTCTGCACCGGACCACCATTTGGAAATACTGTATCTGTCGGAGCAACATGTTTCACCTCCATAAGCACAACTTATCATAGACCCGGTAAAAGATGCATTGGAAAACCGGCGCACTGTTGGTATATTCATCAATATGGAAACAAAAGGCAAACACATGCTCATCGCTTATTTTTCCCGAAGCGGGGAAAATTATGTCAATGGCGGCATCTCTTCCTTGAAGACGGGCAACACCGAAGTCGCCGCACGGATGATCCACGCCATCACCGGCGCAGTCATGTACAAAATCGAAACAGTGCGGAAATATCCCGCCGATTATCGGGAAACCACCGAGGTCGCTGCAGAGGAAAAGCGGAAACAGGAACGGCCGGCCCTTGCTACGGTTTGTCCTGATGTGAGGACGTTTGACGGCGTTTTCCTTGGATACCCCAACTGGTGGGGTACCATGCCGATGGCTCTCTTCACATTCCTGGAATCTCAGGATTTTTCCGGAAAAACCATCTTGCCATTCTGCACCAACGAAGGAAGCGGTATGGGGTCTTCGGAAGCGGACATACGCAAAACATGTCCGGACGCATTGGTGAAGAAAGGACTTTCCATCCATGGAAGCGAAGTGAACGAACAGGAGGAATCCATCCTCAGATGGATCAGAAACGCATGAAAAAAACACTCTGTTGCTTACTGGCCATTGTGGCATTCTCAGTCATGCTTCCCGCAAAATCCCTTGTCGCCTATTTCTCCCAGACAGGCGAGCAGTATGGGGTCGGCGTGATCGAAAAAGGGAACACTGAGCTTGTTGCCCGTTATATCGCCGATAAAACAGGCGCTGACCTTTTCCACATCATCGCCGATGAAGACTATCCGAAGACATACAACGCATTGACGGTCGTGGCGAAAGAAGAACTCAAGAACAAAAAACGTCCTTCTTTGGTCAGAGACATCACAGACTTCGACGCATATGACACGTTGTATCTCGGGTATCCCATTTGGTGGGGCGATCTCCCGATGGCGGTGTATACCTTTCTCGAAAACCATGATTGGAAAGGCAAAACCATCTATCCGTTCTGCACCCATGCGGGAAGTGGCCTTTCCGATACGGTGCAATCCATACGGAAGGAATGCAAGAACGCACAGGTGGGCAAAGGCCTTGCCATCCAGGGGACGGTAGCGCAAAAATCCCCGGCGGAAATGAAAAAGGCAGTGGACGCTTGGTTGGGCAAATGAAAACCAGTGGCTTTGGATGCATGCGATGTTCGTTTTACGAAAGGATGCTCCCGCTAAAATCGGTCAATGATTCCGTCTCCAAACATTGTCCGATGCCTGACTCAATGCGTAATTCACTTTTTTTGACATCCCTGTACCAATGCCTGTTGTACGTTAACCATCGCCATTGCCTGATTCTTCCCGCCACACAATAACATCAATCGGGCAACAGGCGGCTTCTCGTGTCAGTCGGTCTGTTAGGCGAGGTCGGCGACTGTATCGGTTGTCACCTCTGTCACCAACCTGCACCAAGGTGTGGAGTAATACGCGGACTCCCGGTACAGAAATGACGATAGAAGTGGCCAAGGAATTGCAGAATCCTGCCATATCCACTAATCTTTCAAAGCGGGCAAGGTGGTTTTCAGATGGTAAAGTATCAAGTCATTTTCTCTGACATCCAGAACAAAATACTCTCCGGCATGTGGTTTGAAGGTTTCATGCTTCCAACGGAAGCTGAGTTGTGCACAATCTACCAAGTAAGCCGCATCACAATCAGGAGAACCCTTGAAGAACTGGAAAAATCGGGACTTGTGGTAAAGATGGCAGGACGTGGTACTATCGTCAAATCACAGCGGTTCCATTCGGGGGAAAGCCAAAAAGGGTTTCTCCAGATTATGGCGGAACAAGGCTATGTCGTCACATCCAGACTTCTCAGGAAAGAATTGATCGTCGCACCGGAGAATATCAGCAGACTGTTAGGTTTGGAGACCGGACAGCATATATGGCATTTCCAACGTTTGCGGTTGCTTGGTTCCCAACCCATAGTCCTGATGGATACGTATGTTTCCCAAGAAATCGGAGACAAAATGCTCACCTATGACTTGGAAAGCATGTCCTTTTACAAACTGTATGCCACCATTTTGAACAAACCGATCTCCTCGACAACCGCGAGCGTTACGGCGACCAATCCAAGCAACGACATTTGCGACTTGCTGAAGGAGCCGCATGGTTCGGCGGAAATCTGGTATAAAAGCATCGGATACATCGACACACTGAGGCCAATCGAAGTCAATTTCGCGGTTTTCAACGCAAAGTATTATGAATTCTCCGTTGACATGAACGGCAAATGGCTCGCTACTTCTCCCATTTCCCCTGCTCACGGACAAAAGCTTCCAGATACGCCATGATGTCTTCCGCATCTTCTGAAATGTGCATCATAGCCATCTGGGCAGGTTGCATGAATCCCTGTACCACCATGCTGTTCATCTGAGCGACTAAATGGTCATAAAAGTGACTGATATTGTACAAGACTACCGGTTTCCCATGGTATCCCAATTGCCGCCATGTGAAAATCTCAGCCAATTCTTCCAGCGTGCCGCATCCTCCTGGTAAGGCGAGGAACGCATCGCTTTTCTCATACATGAGTTCTTTACGTTGATGCATGGTGTCGACTTCCACATATTCGTCAAGAGGAAAACTATGCTCATTGTGTTTGGCGAAACGCTTGGGAGAAATACCAATGACCTGGGAACCATGGTTCTTCATCATCAAAGCAATTTTCCCCATGAGCCCACGATCGCCGGCACCATACACCAGATTGATATGCCGTTCCGCAAGCAGAAGCGCAAGTTCTTCAGCCTTTTGCGCAAATATCGGATCATTGCCCATATTTGACCCGCAAAACACGCATACATTCCGGATTTCCATCGTTTATTCCCCCTGATGAATCCAAATCGGATTGGAAAGCAGGCGCATGGTACTTGCATCACGATACGCCATCCCATAATATTTCGCCTTTACTAATTCTTCATGGAATTCCAAACGGACATAGGAATCATATGGTTTGTTTCTCCCCGTATCCGCCGGGTGCAGGACAAAATGCACCGTATCACGAGCAGAAGCCGGAACCGCAAGAATGTCATGAATCTGTCCATCAACGATGATGAACAGGTTTCCACGGGGATGTTGGGAAAGCGTCACCTTGAAAACCATCTCCTCCTCACAATCGCAAATTCCTCCCATCCCTATTGTCTGCCCTTTTTGCGTAAGAGAAAAATCCAGACGGCTGTCGCCATAGGAGACATAAGCCCGTCCGCTTTTCAAGCCATCCAAAATCCCCTTTTGGGACAGCTCTCCTGCATACACCCATGTCCGTATGTTCCCTAGTTGCCAAACGGGATCACCCTTCGCCTTGTGGCTGTCGCTGCTTCCGACTCCTACAAGATGAAGTCCTTGGTGCAGATACATGTCCCAACATACAGGATACAGGAACGAAGTAGGACCATCGGCAAGGCACCAAATCTCAAAAAGATCCGCTTTTTCGACAGGAAACTCGTGATATCGCCATGAAACAAGGCCGGAAAGCGTATGATTCAGGCAAAACAGCCCGCCTTGGGCATGTATGGTATCCGCAATCGACTCCATGGTCGGCTTTTTCTCCAAACCGAGGAAGCGAGCAAGTTCCTCATTCCCATCAACAAACGGGTTGATCCACTCCCTGACTCCATGTACATTCGCATGTCCTCTTTCACCGGATATTTCCATGGATCTGAGACAGAGGATGTCCCGATGCTGTTCCTTTTCAAGGTCAAGCCAATGACTGGCGGTGAAGTGATCCGTCAATGCAATGAAATCCAAGCCTTGTCGCTCGGCCTCGTCCAAAACGGCGTGGACGCTATCCCGCCCCGTGCTATGGTCGGAATGGACATGCAGTTCCCCACAATACCATCCGGGATCGCTTCTCTTCACCAAAGACGGAAACGACAAAGCATACGGGAAGGATGCATGCGAAACGGGCATCAAGGCTGTAGCATCAATGGTGATGTCGCAGGTTATGTCTTCGTCAAACCGCCGTTTGTACAGCACCAATTTCCATATCCCTTGCTCCACAATTCCGGGTATGCCTCCAGGAGAAGCACACGCTTCAGTCAGGAACCATGACTCATGAAGGTGCCCCTTCCCTCCCTCTGGCGCTTGGACAAGACGCTCCCTGCCATCAGGAGAGAAAAGAGCCACAGGTATTTGTGTGGCATGTTCCGTCACCATATCCAAGGTAAGGGAAAGACGTGAAGACGGACTTGGTACAGTGAACGCATGGAAATAATACAGGACCGACTGGTGGTCATCCGCCTTTCCGTATAAAAGTTTCACCGCGCATTGTTCCAACACCATGGCTTTCCCCTCCCTTCCAAAGCTTAATAAATGAATTCTTTCGATGCTTTTTCCTCATCAAAATCAGTTTGATACATTTTCTGATATTCCGAAAGGACCAGTTGTACGTCTTCTCCTTTGAGGATGATCCTACTGATCATATCATTAGTCCTGTTGAAAACATCACGGATGTTTTTCGTGGTGCTCGGCGCGGCTTTTCCATATTGCAATTGGTCGATCATCTTGGCATAGGCCTTGTTGGAGGACAGGAATTGCCTGACATCTTCGCGTTTCATGACGCTTTGCTTGGTAGGCAGATTTCCGGTATTCATGAAGAACTCCGCGACCACGTCATCAGAAGCCATGTATTTCAGGAATTTCGCGGCGGCTTTTGTCTGCTTTTCATCAGCCTGCGAACAGATGGCGAAATTACCGCCTCCGATAGTCACCGCATGACCACCTTTCCCTGCGGGCATGAACTCAAAGGACCAGTCGCATTTCAACAATTTCTGTGCGGTCGGGATGAAGGATGAAGTCTGGAAAACGGTCGCCACCTTTCCGTCAAGAAAGGCACCGTTCTGCTCTTCAAAACCACCGACAAGCACCGGTTGCATCAGCAAAAGCCCCTTCTTGTACAGATTCTGGAAGTAAGAGAACATGGCTGCCATGGAAGGATCGGTGAATTTTACCGAACCATCCGGAGTGCTAACCTGACATCCCCACGTATATGCGATGGCGTCAAACAGGAATTGATGGAAAAACGCATACCCGAAATAATGGTCATCACCCAGTTTCTTGAATTGTTCGCAATCTGTTGCGAACTCATCCCAAGTCGCCGGTGCCTTTTGGATGCCTGCGGCTTTCAAAGCATCATTGTTCACAAAAAATCCTTGGGTGCTCCTGTTGTACGGAAGCCCGTATAATTTGCCGTTGTATTTCAAATCGGCAAGCATCGCCGGATAATAATCGCTGAGGGACGCATCATCAATGATACCCTTCATCTCCTTGAGCAGCCCAAGTTGCGCATACCATGCGACATCAAGATAGTCACAGATGAGCAAGACAGGCATGTTTTTCGCATTTGCGGCGGCAGCCACCTTCTGGCGGAGGATACTGTATCCCCCTTGATGAATCACATTGACCACCACTTCCTTCTGAGCCGCATTGTACTTAGCCACTTGAGCGTCAAAGAGTTTCGCCTTCGAGCCACTCAAAGAACTCCACAACTCAATGGTCACAGGTCCTTGGGGTTCGGCTGGTGCCGAAACCACCTCTTGAGATCCTTGCGCATACAAACCCATAAGCATTGCGCAGACCAACAACCCTGTCAAAAACACTTTTCTCATATCTATTCCTCCTCAGCCTTTCAGGCCGCCTTTCAAATAATCATTGGTGAAATACTTCTGCAGGGAGAGGTACATCACTACCATCGGAAGCAAGACGAAAACCGTAGCGGCCATCAGAAGATGCCATTGCGTGCCCCCATCGCTCACTTCCTTCATCATCACAATGCCGACGGGCATTGTCCGCCGTATTTGCCTGCTTGTCATGACAAGCACCCAATAATAATCATTCCATCGCCATTTGAACGCCATGATCGCATAAGCGATCAATGTGGGTGTGGCAAGATGACCATAAATCTGGAAGGCAATCCTCAGATGTCCAGCCCCTTCGATTTTCGCTTCTTCGCGGTAATCTTTGGGAATCACGTCAAATGTCTGTTTGACGAAAAACACGCCGTAAGCATCCACGGCAAACGGTATGATCAGGCCTTTGTAGCTATCAAGCCAACCTAATCGGCTGATGGTCGCATACAACGGGATGATGGCTACTTGTGTCGGGATCATCAACACGGCAAGGACAGCAACGAACACTATGTTTTTTCCGGGAAAACGCAGGCAACTGAACGCATATGCGGCGAGAATCGCCGTGACAAGCTGGAGTACGGTTGCGGTGACGGCGACAAAGATGCTGTTTGCCGCATAGATGCCGAAAGGTTCCACATGCCATGCCTTCACATAATTGGAAAATGCAGGCGGCCAAGGAAACCTGAACGGTCTCGTCAATACAGCCGCTGAATCAGGTTGCAAACTGGTGACAAACATCCATAAGAAAGGGACGACCACCAAAACCGTGGTAATAACGATGAAAATGACTTCTAGTACCCGCATCACTTTCTCACGCATATTCCACCTTCTTTTCAGGAGCCAATCTGCGCTGCACGACCGTAAGGATCAAAAGGATCAGGAACAACATGACCGACAAGGCTGCGGCATAGCCTGCCTTGTTCCTGGCGAAGGCCATCTGGTAAATATAAAGGTTCATCACGTTGGTGCTGTTGAACGGCCCCCCTCCCGTCATCACGGAGACAATGTCAAAGACTTGCATCGTCTGGATCAACGAAGTCGTGATGAGGAAATACGAAGTTGACGAAAGCAATGGTATGGTGATTCCGAAAAGCGTCTGGATGCCATTAGCTCCATCGATTTTCGCGGCTTCATAGATTTCATCGGGGATACCGGAAAGACCGCTTTCAAAAATGAGCATCACATACCCCACACTCCGCCAGACCGACAAGGCAATCACCACCCAAATGGCATACCGTTCATCCAAAAGCCAGCGGGGGCTCTTGATTCCCAACAACGTGCATATCTGCCCTGACAAACCGAAATCCGGATCAAAAACCCACATCCACAGAATCGCCACAGCACTGGCTGTCGTCACATTGGGAATGAAAAACAAGGTTTTCAGTATTTTCCCTCCCTTCCCGTTTCTATGGAACAAGAGCACGGAGAGAATGAAGCCAAGCGCAACGGAAATCGCGGTTGACATGATGGTGAAAAAGAAGGTATTGCCCAAAATCTTGTAGAACAACGAAGAAGTCAGCAGTGCTTTGAAATTGGCGAAACCGACATACCGTTTCGGGCTGAACAAATTCCAAGAAGTCAAAGCGATGCGGAAATTGTCAATCAAAGGCAGGTACTTGAAGAAAACGAACACCACAGTCATGGGTAGCAGGAAAAGGAAAGCCACCAAAGCTTCATGGTTCTTGATCTTCATGAGTTTTCTTTCATGCATGTGACTGCGCCTCCTTATGAAGGATTTTCCCCAAGACTGCCAAGGTACTTGCATACGTCGCATCGATGCCGTCCGCAGCGAGCGATGTGCTGAGTTTTGCCTTTTCAAGGGGATTGTCGGAAACATAATGGATGATGCCCAAATCAATGGCATGGGTGTCAAGCATGATCGTCTCCCGTTCCGGATACCGTTTCGCATGGATGATCTCATACAAAGCGCTGAGATACGGGCCGGCTTCCATCTCAATATCCATGATACCTGACATCAGCAAATCATGTAGCAATTGTTTATTCTGCAAGAAAGTACCCAGTACTGTCACAGCCTTCTGGTTGTCATACACACCATGGTTTGGGTTCCCCAGATACGGGACAATATCCTCTGGAGTGATGCAGTTCTTGAAATAGTATTGGTTGTGGGTATGCTGGTCGGCAATGAATGATGGCAACAAGATATCGCCACGATCAGCGAACAGTGAAGCGGCCTTCCCGATGACATACACGCCTTTCACCGTATCGACATGTTCTGCAATCTTGTCCAAGATGAAATAGGCAGTGCGTCCCAATGGATAGTCGATGTTGAGGATTACGGCATCTGACTCTTCCAAGCCGGAGGGAATGGGAAAACCGACATTTCCTGAACGGAGGGCTTGCGCGATTTTCCTCAAATTGATGATTTGTGTGGTGACATCAAGCGTTTTCGTGCTGGAAATCCGGCAAATGCCCAGTTTGTTCTCCCAAGACATGCGCCGTTCAAGTAATTCCTGATGTTTTTTCGGCGTCGACATCTCGTATTTCATCAACAGGAAATACAGGATGTTGCTCTGTTCCCGTTTTGTAGTGGTTGTTGACAGATACAAGCCCGCCATTCTTTCCAAAGCAGGTTCCTGCCACGCATAATCCAAGATTTCTTTTTCGATCGTTTGCGGAAATCCCGACAATACGTTGATCAGGCTATGGGTGTTCGATGACACGAAATACACAGGATGGTGCTCAAGGTCGGGATATGCATCGCTGATATGCCCCCACCACGTCTCGGTTTCTTTGAGATACCTGCAGTATGAGGCTTCGTAGTTGCGTACCGCAAGGTCACATGGGTGTGTCTGTATCGTCTGGAGAATGGAATCGGCGTTGGCTCCGAACAAAGACTTCAAAGAAGTCATCAATGATTCATCGAGCTGGCCCTTATGCTCCACGCCGAGCCGATAAATCTTGTTCCATTCAATCTGCAAGGTCAGCAATGCGGGGACGACATCATCCAGATCGGACTTGCTGGCGATGAAAGCGATCAAGGTCTCCTTGCCATCATACAGATATCGTCTTCTCCGGGCATCGGCGAATACTTCCTTCCACTGCCCCAACGGTATGCCGCACTCCTGCAGATATGTTTCACTTTGTCCGAACAAAACTTTCCGTACAGAGAAGATGCATATCGGAAGCCGGTGATACACATAGGTGAGAGCAGCCACATCGATCTCCGCCAATTCCGCCTTCTCGTGAATGCAACTGTGCATGGCGATATAGTTGCTTTCCAAACGTTGCAGCGGGACAAACCCTGAACTGCAAAGTGTCATGTATTCCACTTTGACGAAACGGTTTATGTCAGGATTACTCTCAAAAAAGAATGGATCTCCGGCCATTATCTCAACCTTTCAATTGTTCTCTGAGGTTCATCAGCAAATGACCAAGCATGCTTTTTCCTGTTCCGTCAGCTCCAATACCCCAGTAGTAGTCTTTTGTCGAATTCTCCTCAAGAACAGCATCACCGGTGGCAATGAGTTTAATCCCCAAATCCGCATGTTGCGTGAATTTGGCGGTTATCGCCTGCATCATGACTGTATCCTTCACTTCATCCCAATCAGCTCTGCGAATGCATTCAGGACTGTTTCCAAGAGTCTTCGCCTCATCACAAGTCCCGCAACTTCGGATACGTTCTGCGAAAGCCTTGTCCAAGGTCTTGTGTGCTTGATAATAATGTTCCACAGAAGGCCAATCCTTTCCTTCGAGTGTGATATTGACCAGCCAGTAGTTGGACAGGAATCCGTTTTCCTCATATTCGTAATAAAAACGCAATTCTGACATGCAAACCTCTTGATATAACAACTTGTTATATCTAAAGGTAACATCCTTGTCTGCACCTGTCAATCCCTGACCGTACAAACCACCCTGAACGTTCACCTTGACGAGAAAACGGAAAACTGTTTGCATAAACAGAACACACACGATGATCAAAAAAGAGGATTCTGTATGTTGCCGACCAGTTGCCTGAAAACCATCCATGACAAACTCCCTTCGTTGAGTTACAGCGAAAAGCTCATTGCGAAATACACGTTGGAAAACGCGGGTTCCGTCATAGACTTATCCATCCATACGCTTGCGGACACATTGGGCATAGCCCCATCCACCATTGTCTGTTTCGTAAAAAAACTCGGATACTCAGGCTTCAGGCAATTCAAGATAGGACTTGCTTCCGAAATCAACAATCCACTCCGGCAAAGCTGGTTTGGAGAAGATGGAACAACCAAAGATGATTATCATACCACAGCGGAATTGAACATACGGCTCTTGCAGGAATCCTGCGCATCTGTCAATCGGGAGACATTAACAAAAGCCGCATCTGCCATTATCTCGGCAAAAAAGGTAACTATTTTCGGAATTGGCACGTCAAGCATCCTGGCAAATGAAGCATTCGACCTTTTCTTCAGGCTTGGCATCAACTGCGCCATCATGCAGGATGTCCATTACCAAATCCTTTCGGCATCCTTCATCACACCAGAAGATGTTGCCTTGATCATTTCACAATCAGGCATCAACAAAACCATTATGGGCATAACGGAAAAAATCAAGGAACGGAAAGCGACGAGCATTGGTTGCAATCTGCGATGTGATGTGGCCACAGATGCGCTAATGAACGGCCGCTAGGCGCTACCCAGTGGCCGGACTGAATCACTTTGCAGTCTTGAGGTTTATCATCACCGTGTAATGCCTTGTGGCGCGCTTGAGCAGCGAGTTGGCTGAGACCTCGTCGTTGAGCATCATGGATGCCCAGCTTTTCGGTTCACGCTGAG
>Ga0183096_1000774_pt1 | contig 31421 bp, 29 predicted proteins | sample Biomet5_FD_127791 | JGI IMG/M metagenome (GOLD analysis project Ga0183096, IMG submission 127791) | Microbial communities from bioreactor (seeded with sewage sludge) at LBNL, California, USA - Biofuel metagenome 5 (version 2) (version 3) | ecosystem: Engineered > Bioreactor > Anaerobic >... | reverse complement strand
AGTCGGCGCCCGCGCTGGTGCTCGTGTCGGTGGTCGCGCTGGTGCTCGTGTCGGTGCCCGAGCCCGACGCGCCCGAGCCGCCGCATGCCGCGAGCGGCGCGCAGAGCGCGACCGAGAGCAGGCCCGCTATGACGATGTTCTTGTTCATGCCAATCTCCTTCTTGTTCGTGTCGGAGCCCACAACCTCCGCACAACCGCATCCACGGTCTTTCTCATCGTCCACTCTATCCATCATGTCGATACCCGCCAACGAACCGAGCGCAGGTAGTCGAACTCGTGACGTAGATTGCCAACGTCACGCCCCGTCACCTGAACGAACTGCCATCTTACCGTGAAAGTGAAAACCTGCTACCTTTGTGTGCGCGGTCCCTGGCCGCATTCTGCCGACGTCGAGAGGGGGCAGCGGAGATGTACAGGTTCCTCGTCATCGAGGACGAGGCGGACATGGCAGCAGAGCTGCGCGCCCATCTCGATCGCTACGCCAAGGTACATGACCTCGACTTCGATGTCACGTGGGTCAGAACGGCATTCGAGTTCGTGGAGTCCAAGGTCACATACGACCTCATCTTCATGGACATCGGACTCCCTGGCATCGACGGCATGGAGGCTGCCCAGCTGATGCGCACCTACGATGACGAGACGCTCATCATCTTCGTCACCAACCTGTCGCAGTACGCCGTGAAGGGTTACGAGGTGGGTGCGCTCGACTTCGTGGTCAAGCCCGTCTCGTACCACAACCTCTCGATGCGGCTCGACCGCGCCATGCGCATCCTCGAGCGACGAGAGGGAAAGAGCATCTGCATCACCACCAAGTTCGGAGCCCGCATCATTCCCATTGCCACCTTGGTGTACGTCGAGGTGCACGGGCACAACCTCGAGTACCATCTCACCAGCGAGAAGGAGCCCGTGGAGCTGCGCGGCAGCCTCGCCCAGCTCGAGGCCGAGCTCGACCCAGGTCTCTTCGTACGCATCTCCAACAGCTGTCTGGTCAATGCCGACCACATCCGAACCGTAGACGGTCCTACCATGCGCATGTCCAATGGGGACGAACTCACCATTAGTCGAACCAAGCGTAAGGGAGCGCTCGAGGCGCTCGCGAACTACTACGGGGGAAACCGCTGATGGACTTTGACCCCATGTTGAACTACGTGGTCAATGGCTTTCTCTTCAGCATCCCGGCACTCATGCTCGCGGCACGTCTCCCCAGGCGGCCCCTGTATTACGCGCGCGCGGCACTCTCCATCGCGCTCATCATCTTCTATCTCACCAACCCGTTCGCAAGCCTCATCAAGGGCGACACGATCGCCGTCTTCACGGCCATGACGCTCTACTTCGCAACCATCCTCATCCTGCTTCTGGCCATGGTGCTCTTCGTGACCGAATCGACCCTCTGGGCGGCCGCGTTCTGCGCCGTGGTGGGGTATACCGTCGAGAATCTCGGGGCAAGCTTTGGCGAGCTCCTCGGGCAGCTCCTGCGCATGGCCCGCCTCAACGTAGGCCTCTTCTCGAATGCGTTCTTCCGCAGCGTGCTCTGCTGCGTCGTCATCTATGCGCTGTTCTACGTCATCGTCATCCGTCGCATGCGCAACAAGGCGCTCGAGATCGACCCGAGCAAGACGAGCTTCGTCCTGGTCTTTGGCGTCGTACTCATCAACATCGTCTTTGACATGGCCGTCAAGTACGTCCGGGCCTATAGCGTGCCCACGGGCTTCTCGCTGATCTTCCGCATCGTGCAGATAGCCGTGTGCTTCTATGCGCTCATGCTCGAGTTCGAGATGATCTACAACCGTCACCTCATCCTCGAGGCGGCGACCACCGAGCGCATCCTGCACGACCGCGAGCAGCAGTACGCACTTTCCCGCGAGAACATCGAGGCCATCAACATCAAGTGCCACGACATCCGCCACCAGATCCGCCACATCGAGGATGACAACACCGATACGCGGGTGGTGGACAAGACGGTGCTCGATGACATCGCCCACCAGGTGAGCATCTATGACTCCACCGTCCATACCGGAAACAACGCACTCGACACGATCCTCACCGAGAAGAGCCTGCTCGGTGAGCGCGAGCACATCACCCTCGGCTGCATCGTGGACGGACACGCGCTCGACTTCATGAGCGACACGGATCTGTACTCGCTCTTTGGCAACGCCCTCGACAACGCCTTTGAAGCCGTGCGCGCGCTCGAGGACGAGGACGAACGCAACATCTCGCTGCTCGTGAAGCAGGCGGCCGGCATGGTCTCCATCCACATCGAGAACTACTACGCCGGCGACGTGCGGTTTGAGAACGGCATCCCCGTGACGACCAAAGAGGACAAGCGCAACCACGGCTACGGCATCAAATCGATGCACATCATCACGCAACGGTACGGCGGATCTCTCACGATGGGCACCGAGGACCAGACCTTCTACCTCAACGTCCTCATCCCGGTCCCAAAACCCTAGCCCACGCGCGCGGCACGGGGCCTGGCCCATGGTGCGACCATCCGGCCCCTCGCGGTACGCCCCATCGTATAAACGCATGCCCCCGCACCGACACCGGTGCGGGGGCATGCATAGGGGGAAGGGGCTATGTGCTTTAGTCGCCAGGGGTGATTTCGGTCTCCGGCTCAGTGAGGGCGGCCACGGAGTACTTCGTCACGCGATCATCGTCGATGACGCCAGACCAGTTGAGACCGAAGCAGAAGTCGTAGGTGTTGCCTTGGGAGTCGGTGTAGGGCGTTACGTCGCGCGGAACGTCCTCGTAGCTCGCCTCGACCGTCTCCATGTCGGTGGGCATCTGGAACGGAAGCACGGCAGTGGGTTCGGTCGTACCACCGATGATGTTGGCATAGGCCTTGGAAGAGAACCCATCTCCGAAGGTGAAGCCCATGAGGATGACATCGCAATAGGGCTCGAGCTCGGAGTACACCAGGGGCCTGCTCGCCTCGACGATGACGATGACCTTGGCGTTGGGGCACTGTGCGCGCACGGTCTTAACGCGTTCGAGGTCGGAGAGGTTGGTGGCCGCGGAGGTCTTGCCCTTGTAGGAGCGGTTCTCCTTGGTGCCATCGGCAAGCGTCTCGCCGGCGATCGAGGGGTCGCGGGCGGTGGTGGCGGTATAGGGCTCGTATTGCAGGGTGATGGGCAGGTACTCGACCTTGGTCAGGTCGACGCTGCCAAAACCGGACGAGCCAGAGACGCCATCATTGGCATCCTGCGGATTCTGGATGCGGACGATGGCATACTCGCAGCTGGCAAGCTCGTCCGCGGAAGGCATCACGGCATCGCTCTGCTGGTACACGCCAGTGGTGACTGCACCAGAGAACGATTTGGACGTACCGGTGGGCTCGCCGATGGTGTCGGTCACGACGGTGAAGAGTCCCTTTGCCGTGTCCTCGTCGATGCCCAGCTCAAAACGAGCGGGATCGGTCGACATCATGGCAGCCGCCACGAGCTTCTGTGCGATGTAGGCCTTCGGCTTGCCGGACACGCCCCCCTTTGCGATGGCGCCGCCTGCATTCTTGAGCATGACGATGGACTTCTCGGACGCCTCGACGCCGAAGGCGGCGGCATCCTCGTTCTCGAGCACCTCCTTGGCTGCGGTGCGATCGGAGTACGGCTGCTCGAAGAGGTTGACGTTCATCATGACCGTAATGATGCGGCGGGCCGACTCCTGGACGCGCGCCAGGGCCTTGTCATCGCCGAGATCCTTCTGCATGAGCTTGTAGGCCTCGTCGCCGACTTCCATGTCGAAGCCACCGCCGTACTGGTCAATGCCGGCGTTGATCATCTTCTGATAGCGCTGCGGCTGGGTTAGGTTGGCGACGCCGTACGTCTGGCTCGTAAGGATGCCCCAGTCGGTCGTGAACATGCCATCCCAGCCAGCGTTGCGAAGGATGGCAAGGTTGCGTTTGTTGTAGCCCGAGCCGACGTTCTCGCCGTACTTCTCGTCCTCAGAATATGCGATGCCATAGCAAGGCATGACCGCAGCCATCTGGCCGGTCGAGGAATCGAGGTGCAGGCCACCATCGAGGAACGGGATGAGATGGGCATCGAAGTTGTCGCCAGGGAAGACGTTGTACTCGCCGGTCTCCGCATGGTCGTTGCGGCCACCCTCGGAACAACCCTCGCCGACGTAGTGCTTGAGCATGGCGGCTACGGAATCAGAGCCCCAGCCCTGGTCGTCGGTCGCGTCATCGTCACCCCACGTGGACTGCAGGCCCCCGGCGAAGGCCTTGGCGAAGTCACGGTTTACGGCAGGATCCTCGCAGACGGAACCCGAGAGACGACAACCGATGATCTGCGAGTAGACGTCTATCTGGGGCCCGAGCAGGCAACGCACGCCCGTGGCGCGCCAGGCACGTCCGAGGAACATGCCCGCCTTGCGCCAGACATCCTTGTCCATGGACGCCGAGAGGCCCACGTTGTCGGGGATGTCGTAGAGCTGATACTGGTCGGTCGAGTTGAGATACGGGACACCATAGGTGCTCTTCTCGCACATCTCCTGAACGGTGTTGATCCATGCGATGTCGGATGCATAGGAATCGATGTCCGACTGCAGGCGGGAGACGCCTGCGCGCGAACCCTTGGTGACAAGACCATAGTCGGGGTCGGTCGCACCCTGGGTGCTATCGGAGGCACCACCATGCCACATGAGCTGCAGCGCATCGTCCGCGGCAAGCATGGAGGCAAGGGCCGCGGCACGATCCGCCACGGACTGGCGCCAGTCCTCGTAGAGGTCGAGCTTGCCGTCGCCGTTCATGTCCTTGAAGGCATAGCCATCGACCTGGATGATCTTGGTGGCATCCATCACGCCAAGCGTGGCGCCACCCTCCTGGGTGACCTTGGTCCAGCCGTCGCGCGTCTTCTCGCTCGTCCACTTGGCCTTGACGTCATCACCATCGGGATCGATCGGGTAGCTCGAGGCATCGGGCACGCTGCTACCCGAGCCCGAGGACCCTCCGTTCGTCGAGCAGCCCGACACCGCCGCGGTTGCACCTGCTGCCGCGGCCCCCCACAGGAAGTTCCTACGCGTCATACTCTCCATGCTTCTCTTCTCTCCTTGTTCTTTCCCCCTTGCCCGCGCACGGAGCGCGGACCTTGACTTGCACGAATAATTCAGCTGAGAGACGTCGCTCCCGTGGCATATGCGCAAGATGCGTATGGGCACACGCGACATGCATGCTTCTCCCCCAGATGGCGCTCGCGGTGACCACGACCCCCTCCGTGACCGCCCTCGCCTCGCCTCGCGATACAATCCCCCTAACCCGCAAAGGAGCCACCATGCATAAGCTGCTGATAATTGAGGATGACGCCGTGGAGGCCGATGTGCTGCGTGAGCACGTGCGCCGCTACGCCGAGGAACGCGATGAGAAGTTCTCCGTCACGTGGTTTCGGAGCGCTCTCGAGCTTTCGAGCGGCGAACGATCATTTGACCTCATCTTCATGGACATCGACATCCCGGGCATCAACGGCATGGAGGCAGCTGAGCTCCTTCGGACGTACGATACCGAGACGCCCCTCATCTTCGTGACCAACCTTGCACAGTACGCGGTGCGCGGCTACGAGGTACAGGCGATCGACTTCATGGTCAAGCCCGTCACGTATGCCAACTTCAAGCTCCGCATGAACAAGGCGATGCGCTACGTCGCTCGAGGGGCGCGAGAGAGTCTCGTGGTGAGGGTCTCGCGCGACGAGACTCGTGTGATGGCGTTCTCCTCCATCGGCGCGGTCGAGGTCACCAACCACGACCTCACGTATCACCTGGATGGTGGTGAGAACCTCGTGGTGCACGGGTCGCTCAGCGAGGTGGCGGAAAGGCTTGCGTCCGCTGGCTTCGTGCGCGTCTCCAAGAGCTGCATGGTGAGCATGGGGCACATCCGCTCGTTCCGCAGCGGTGCCGTGACCATGCACGATGGCACGCAGTACGCCATCAGCCGCTCCATGCGAAAGGAGACCGTGGCGACCATCACCCGTTACTTTGGGGGAGGCATCTGATGGAGGAGCTCGGCGTCATCAGCTCGGTCGCCTCCATGGTCCGTCTCGTGTTGGCCATCTGGCTCTTCGCGCGCTTGCTGCCCCACCGCGAGCCCTTCGTCGGACTCTCGATGATCGTTCTTTCTGGCATAGCGGTGGTAACGGCCATCGCCGTGCGTCTCGGTTTCTCGATCTTTCCCATCATAGAGGGCGACTTCAGCTTCTTCGTGGCAATTCTGCAGCTCATCGCCATTCTCGCAGCCTCCGTGCTTCTCCTCATGGTCCCCTACGCCATCTCGCTCTGGACGTCGCTCTTCTGCTGTTCGGCGGGGTATGCCCTCCAAAGCCTTGCCGGAGGCCTGGATAGGCTGCTGACGGACCTACTCTCTGCCACTGGGTACACGCTGACGTCCGCGGGATTCACCATCACCTTGGAGATCATCGTCACGCTCGTCTCATACGGTGCCTGCTACCTCATGCTCGTTCGACGACTTGAGGCGAACCGTCTCATGGCCATCGAGGACCGCTCCATGCTCATGATGATCGCGGCGGTCGTGCTCTTTGACATCGTGTTCGATCTCGTCGTGCGCGACCTCGGCGTCTATGGCATTCCACGCAGCTACTTTCGCGTCCTTTGCGTGGTGCACATCGTGGCGTGCGTCTTCACGCTTGGCATGGAGTTCGAGATCCTCTACAACCGTCGCATGGAGCTCGAGGTCGGCACCATGACGCAGATGCGCGAAATGGAGCGCCAGCAATACGAGCTCTCGCGCGAGACGATAGGTGCCATCAACGCGCGCTGCCACAAGATACGCCACCAGATCTTCCGTCTTGCACACGATTCGGGCCTCACCGATACGATTGGCCCCGATGCCCTCGCGAGCATCGCACGGGAGGTGAGCATCTACGATTCGGCGATAAGGACCGGCAACGACGCGCTCGACACCATACTCTCGGAAAAGAGCCTCATCTGCACGAACGCAGGCATCACGCTGAGCTGCATCGCAGATGGGCCCTCTTTGCGTTTCATGTCACCGACTGATATCTATGCGATCTTCGGCAGCGCGTTGGACGGCGCCATCTCGTCCGTAAGGACCCTCGACGACACGGACCGCCGCGCCATCTCGCTGGTTGTGCGCCGAGTCGGTGACATGGTCACCTTGCATCTGGAGTTCTACGCCGATGAGGGCGCACGACCAACTGACGGCATGGGCGACAAGACCATGCGCTCGATCGTGGCGAGCTATGGTGGATCGCTTCAGACGAGCCTCGGTGACGACGCACGCCAGCTTGACATTGCGCTGCCCGTCATCGAGCAGCCCCGACAGAGGGGACTCCTGCACCGCGGGGGACCCGATTCTGGCCTCTAGCGCGGTTATCTAGCCCCCTCATGGCGCACGTCGCCCTTCTGGTCAAGGCTCTTGGAGAAGCTCGTGTCGGAGCGGCGCGCCCAGAAGAGGTAGACGAGCACCGCGACAACGCACGCGAGGCTCACGACGGACCACATGGCAGAGTAGCCAAAAGCCGAGATGAGCACGCCGGCAACGCCCCCACCCAGGCCATAGCCGATGTCGTACCCGCAGAGAAAGGTGGAATTGGCCGAGCCGCGGGTCTCATCGGTGGAGGTGTGCACCGCCATGGACTGGAGCGCAGGCTCAAGCCCGCCAAAGGCGTAGCCTGCAAGCGCGGCAGAGAGCACATATGCCACCGTGCCAGGCACGAAGGCCAGCAGCAGGAACGCGACGAGCATCGCGGCGTTGCAGGTGTAGACGAAGGGTGCCTCGCCCCTCTCGTCAACCAACCTCCCAAGCGTCACGCGGACGAGCAGCAGCATACCCGACATGACAAGGAAGTAGATCGATCCCGAGGGCAGGCCGTTCTCCGCTGCATAGATTGCCACGAAGTTCTCGAGCGCACCGAAGGTGAACATGAACACGAGCATGGTCACCGAGGCAGGCAGGCTATCGCGGTTGATGATCGCACACAGGTCGAGCTTCTTTCTGGGCACGTCAACGCGGGGAGCGTTGACGAACGAGAAGAGCACGAGGCCGACCACGGCGATGGTGGAGGCAACGGCATAGAGCACCTTGAAGCCACAGCCCTCCATAAGCGAGAGGCCGAGCGCCGGCGCGATGGCGGAGGCGAGGGCGGTGGCCATGCCGAAATAGCCCATCCCCTCGGCAAAGCGCGGCCTGCAGATAACATCGGAGGCGACCGTGGCCGTGGTGGAGTTCGAGAAGGAGAGGCCGACGCCGTGGACCATGCGTAAGGCGATGGCCAGCGACATCGTGGGCACGAAGACGTAGCCAAGCGGCGCGAGGCCCATGAGCACGAGACCTATCGCAAGCGCGACGCGTCGCACGCCATTGTCGAGCCACCAGCCAACGAACGGCCGCACGATGACAGCGATGAGCGAGAAGGCAGCAGCGCACATGCCGGCCACGGCCTCCGTTCCACCGAGGCTCTGGATGAAGAACGGAAACGTCGAGAGGCTCATGATGTGGTTCGTGAACACGCAAAGGTTCACGAGGATGATAAGGACGAGATCGCGGGTCCAGAGCCTCATCCCCGACCTGGCATGTGCGGATTGCCCGATGGCTGCGGTACTGCTTTCTGACATGAGAAGACCTTTCGAACGACAGAGACGAAAGGCCGCCCGAAGGAAAGCGTCACAGGGTCACAAGCCTGCAGGCAGCCGAGAGAATCAATCGGACTTACGCGCAAGGCAGCTCATTGACGGGTGAAGTATACCCGCGCCGGAGACGGACTGGCGAGGAACGACACGGAGTTTCCACGGTACCGAATGATTTTCTCGCCAAGGGGGTTGTTGGCTCGCTTCGATTGAGGAGATTTACTCAGAGGCCATGTCATGCGTGCTAGAGTGTCTTCTTGCGTGTAGCGCACGACGTAACAAGTGCAGGAGCAAGGCGCGTGGTTCCCAACATGGGTGCCACGCGCCTTTTTTACCGAAAGGAAGTCTTCGCATGCCCAAGAACCGCGCACAGGGAGTCATCTTCGGAATTCTCATGTCCATGACCATGGCCTATGGCATGGAGGTCTACAACGTTGCCTGGAAGATGGGTTACCCGACCATGGCCGGGGGCCTTTCCAACATGACCGACGAGGTGTTCCTCGCCGCGCTCATGGAGGCTGCGTACATGTGGCTCTTCGTGTTTCTCTTCTCGAGCCTCTGGGGCAACCGACTCGGCTCCCGCATGGCGTCACGCTACGTCACGGCCGAGAAGGACAACGCCCTCGTATGCGGAACCGTGCGCGCCTGCTGCACCGTCCTCGTGATGTGCCCCACCATGAGCCTGGTGGCGTCGATTCTCTTTAGTGTCATTCTCGCAGGTGACCCCTTGAGTCAGCTGCCCGCCATCTGGGTCGGGACCACCATCAAGAACTTTCCCATGGCCCTGCTCTGGAACCTCTTTGCCGCCGGCCCGCTGAGTCGTCTCACATTTCGTACGTTCTTCGGTCGCGTAGGCGTTAAGGACAAGGTCCCCGTAACCGCCTAGCTGGCAGGACAAACCCAGGGTCCGATTCCGCTACTCGGACTTCTCGGCGCTGCCTTTTCCCTTATGGCCACGCACGAGACCGACCACGGTGGGGACGAGCGACACGAGAACGATGGCCACGAGAAGCAGCTCGAAGTGCTCCTGCACCACGGGGATGCCACCGAAGAAGTAGCCGAGCAGCGTGAACAGGGTGGACCACGTGACACCGCCGAGGATGTTGAACGTCACGAAGTTATGCCACTTCATGCCACCCATACCCGCAATGAAGGGCACGAAGGTGCGGATGAAGGGAAAAAAGCGGCCGAGGAAGATGGCGAGATGGCCCCACTTGTCGAGAAAGGCCTCGCTCTTGGCTAGACGCTCGGGCGTCATGGCCTTGACCTTGCCTGATGCGATGATCCTACGACCAAAGAAGTGGCCGATCATGAAGTTGCACTGGTCACCGACGATTGCCGCCGCCCAGGCGACGCCGAGGAGCAGAAAGATGTTGAACCCGCCACCCTGCGCAAAGAAACCTGCGGCGAAGAGGAGCGAATCACCGGGAAGGAACGGGAAGAACACGACGCCCGTCTCGATGAAGATGATGAGAAAGACGCAGCCGTAGGCGGAGAGCGGACCCGCGGCAATCCAGCCCGCGATGGCAGTGCGCGGGTCACGGAGCAAGCTGACGATGAAGTTTATGAAGCCCATGTGAACCAATCTGATGGTGTTTGCAAAAACGCCCTCGGACCCAAGGGCGGTCCGGGGACGTCACAAGCACGCTCGGCGGGAACGGGTGCCCGCCAGAGGCCCCTTATGGCTGCTACCTTCCGGTCCTGACCAGGTTCGAGGTATTGCGTCACCCGAACCCGCCCAGCGTGCTCATAGATACTTTAGCAGAGACGCGCGGCGCACATCACAACGCCACGTGGAATCAAGATGACGGCCTCCTCTGCCAGCCTGTGCGCGGCTATCCTTATCCCATCAGACGTCTCAAAAATGGGGAGCATCCATGATCAACCACTTCTGCAAGCACCCGCTCTGGGAGTGCAACGACCGTCTCGTCCGAGTTGCGCAGGGTCTCGAACCTGCCGACCTTGTCATCCGCCATGCAAGGCTTGTGGACGTGTGCACGCACGAGGTTCTCGACGACACCGACATCGCCGTCGCAAGCGGTCGCGTGGCGTACGTCGGCATGAACGGGCACACAGCCGATCACTGCATCGGCGAGAACACCAAGGTCGTCGATGCCACGGGCCTCTTTGCCTCCCCGGGCTTCATGGACGGTCACATCCACGTGGAGTCAGCTATGGTCGGCGTCTCCGAGTACGCGCGCGCCGTTGTCCCCCACGGGACCACGGGCATCTTCACTGACCCGCACGAGGTCGCCAACGTCTGTGGCCTTGAGGGCGTGAAGGTCATGTTCGATGATGCCAAGCGCACGCCGCTCAAGGCCATGGTCACCATCCCAAGCTGCGTCCCTGCCGCCACGGGCGTCGAGGACACCGGCTCCAAGATCGATGCCGCGGATATCCGCGAGACCATGGGTTGGGACAACGTGGTGGCGCTCGGCGAGATGATGAACTTCCCCGGCATCCTCGGCGGAGAGGCAGGGGTTCAGGACGAGGTCCGCGAGACCCTCAAGGCCGACCGGTGCGTGACCGGACACTATGCCGTCCCCGAGCAGGATCGTGGCCTCAACGCCTATATCGCCGCGGGAATCAGCAACTGCCACGAGTCGTTCACCGTCGACGACGTGCTCGCCAAGCTGCGCCTGGGCATGTACGTGCTTCTCCGCCAGGGGTCGGCGTGGCAGAACCTGCCCGTGTACCTGCCACCCCTCATCGAGGCTGGCGTCGACATGCGCCACTGCCTCTTCTGCTCCGATGACAACCATCCCCACACGCTCGTCGCCGAGGGACACATGGATCGCGTGCTACGGACGGCCGTCGCCCTTGGCCTCGACCCTGTGACGGCCATCCAGATCGCCACCATCAACGCTGCCGACTGCTATGGCCTGGCAAGCGACATGGGCTCCATCTCGCCAGGAAAGTGCGCCGACATCGTGCTTCTCGACAACCTCGTGGACTTCGACGCCAAGAAGGTCTTCATCGATGGCAACCTTGTTGCCGAGAACGGGCGTCCCCTCTTTGACGTCGAGCCCTTCGAGTGGCCCGAATGGATGACCCACACCATCAACCTGGGAGCAGATATCACACCCGAAACCTTCGAGATCCCCGTCGACAGACCGGATGGAACCGCGCGCGTACGCACCATCGTCCTCGAGCCTGGGGACGCCATCACCAAGGATCGCATCCTCGACGTACCGGTGCGCAACGGCAGGCTCGTGGCAGACCCTGCGAACGACATCCTCAAGATATGCGTCTTCGACCGCCACCATGGGGCTGCAGGTACTCACTCCCATGGCTTCATCACCGGTTTCGGCATTCACGGCGCTCTCGCGCAAACCGTGGCGCACGATGCCCACAACCTGCTCGTCGTCGGTGACAACGATGCCGACATGGCCCTTGCCGCCACGACGCTCGCGGAGTGCGGAGGCGGCGAGGTCACCGTGGAGGACGGTCATGTGCTTGCCCTCGTCAAGCTGCCCGTGGCCGGCCTCATGAGCACCGGACGCGTAGAGGAAGTCGCAGACGAGGTCTCCGCGTGCGAGGTGGCTTGGAAGCGTCTGGGAAGCAAGATGCCATCGCCGTTCATGATGATGGGCGTCATGTCGCTTGCCTGCGTGCCTGAGATTCGCATTACCAACCGCGGCTACGTAAACTGCGTGACGTTCCAGATGGAAGACCTGCTCGCGGAGTAGCGGCGCAGGGAACCTAGAAAAGATACCTGTCACCTTTTCCAGTCACCTTTTCCAAGTAGACGGGGGCCTCCGGAGGTAACGACACCCCGAAGGTCCCCACTTTGGCAGCTGCCAAGCTTTGGCTCAGCTCTCACAGTGCGAGGACACGGAATAGAGTTGCCATCGTGCGCTCGCTCCCTGCACGCTATCATCATTCCCCATTCGTCGAGCACGGACGACCACTCCGGTGCGAGCGGTCTGGTTCACAGGTCAAGCGCATGCCGCGAACAATTCCTACATAGGAGGACTTTCAGGCGTCCGTTCGGGTAGGATTGTCCCCATGCAGGTCAGGGTCGAGAGGAAATACATGGCAAGGAAATCCGCCACGAGCAGGCGTATCGACGTCGAGAACTCCAAGTACGATGACTCCAAGTACGGAGAGGTGCTCTTCTCCGTCACCTACGAGGTAAACGAGTATTCCATCGACCAGGCGGCCGGGTTCCTTGGCGGCGAGACACCCAAGAAGATCAGTCTCGGCATCTCCGCCCTGGGGCTTCTCGGCCTCATCCTCGTCCTCATGTACGACTCCAACTCGCTTCCGCTCGCCTTCGTCATGCTCGGCGTCTCAGTGGCGGCGTCGGCGGCATCCACCAACTGGCACAAGATCCAGACGTGGTTTGCTCGTCGCTCCAACTTGGGCATACGTGGCGAGAAGGACGACCGGCGGCACGTCGTCGTGACCAACGACTTCGTGGCCATCGAGGGACCCGAGAGCTACGAAGCCAAGCTTCCCTTTTCTGACCTGCGCCGCGTTGACGCCGATGACAGCATCTGCCTTGCGTACTTTGGTCACGGGAGCTATGCCTACTTCCCCCGCCCGGCCATGAGCGAGAACCGGTTCCACAACCTCGTCGTCTTCCTCAGGGCCAAGCGCTCCAAGTAGCCGAAGAGCACCACGCTCGGCGAATCGAGTACGCGTTCTGTCCGTCGCTGGGTATGGTAGAGGCAACCTGTCAAGGAGGTTGCCATGAGCATCGTCGGCGCATTCGCGGTTCCACACCCACCCCTCATCATTCCAGAGGTCAGCCCTGGCGAGGAGCGCAGAATCCAGCCCACGGTGGATGCCTACGACGAGGTGGGACGACGCATCGCGGGACTGGCACCGGACACCATCGTCATCTCGAGCCCACACTCGACGCAGTACTACGACTACCTGCACATCTCCCCGGGCGCGCACGCGAGCGGCAGCTTCGCGCGCTTTGGCGCCCGCGGTGCCCGCTATTCCTGCGACTACGATGAGAGGTTCGTGGGGACGATCTGTCAGCTCGCCGACCGCGACGAGCTCCCCGCAGGAACCGCAGGCGAGCGCAACCCCGAGCTCGACCACGCCACCATGGTCCCGCTCCATTTCATCCAACGGCATTACACCGATTTCAAGGTGGTCCGTATCGGCCTTTCGGGACTCTCCCCCGCCGCTCACTACGAACTCGGCAAGCTCGTGCAGGAGGCGGCGGCACGGCTTGGCCGACGCGTGGTCTTTGTCGCATCAGGCGACCTCTCCCACAAGCTCCTCGAAAGCGGCCCCTACGGCTTCGCGCCTGAAGGCCCGGTGTTCGACGAGCGAATCGAGAAGGACTTCTCCTCGGCGGACTTTCTCGACCTCCTGGAGATGGACCGCGGGTTTGCCGAGCGCGCCGCCGAGTGCGGTCTACGCAGCTTCCAGATCATGGCCGGTGCCCTCGACCGAACCACGGTCCGTTCCGAGGTCCTCTCGCATGAGGGGCCCTTCGGCGTGGGCTACTGCGTCGCGTGCTTCTCGCCTGAGGGCGATGAGGGCACGGACGGCAGCCGGGCCTTTCTTGACCAATACGAGGCCCGCAGGACGAGCGACATGGCCTCGCGCAAGCTCGACGAGGATGCCTACGTCTCTCTGGCGCGCACCTCGATCGAGGCGTACGTGCTGCACGGAACCCATGTCCGCCCCCCAAAGGGCCTGCCTGCCGAGATGTATGCCACACGCGCGGGCGTCTTCGTCTCGGTCAAGAAGTTCGGCGAGCTGAGAGGCTGCATCGGCACCATCATGCCCGCTCGCGCCAGCATCGCCGAGGAGATATGCGCCAACGCACGAGCGGCCGCGGCTCACGACCCGCGCTTTCCGAGCGTGACCGCCGACGAGCTGAGTGACCTCGTCTACGACGTGGACGTGCTCTCGAAGCCCGAGCCCATCGCCAGCGCGGCCGACCTCGATCCGCACCGCTACGGCGTGATCGTGAGTGCCCCGGACGGGCGGCGCGGACTGCTCCTGCCCGACCTCGAGGGCGTAGACACCGTCTCCGAGCAGGTAGGCATTGCCGCGCGCAAGGGCAACGTCGACCTGACGCGCGACACGTACACACTCGAACGCTTCACCGTGACGAGGCACGCATGAGTGCCGCCGATACCCATGTCGTCTGCACCACCTGCCCGCACGCCTGCACGCTCGCCGAGGGACAGCTCGGCCTCTGCCATGCGCGGCGAAACGTGGGCGGAGCAGTGACGGCCGAGAACTACGGTCGTCTCACCTCGATCGCCCTTGATCCCGTGGAGAAGAAGCCCCTCGCCGAGTACCACCCCGGATGCACCGTGCTCTCGGTGGGAAGCTACGGCTGCAACCTGCGCTGCCCCTTCTGCCAGAACCACGAGATATCCCAGGCAGACGCCAGGGACGTGAGCTGGCGCTCAGTATCGCCTGCCGAGCTCGTGGCGCTCGCGGTGCGCTGCCGTATGGAGGACTCGCGCATAATCGGAATTGCGCACACCTACAACGAACCGCTCGTGGGCTGGGAGTACGTACGCGACTGCTCCGTCCTCGCTCGCGAGGAGGGCCTCTCCACTGTCCTCGTGTCCAACGGATGCGCATGCGCCCCTGTGATCGAGGAGCTTGCGCCCCTCATCGATGCGGCGAACATCGACCTCAAGAGCTTCTCCCCCGAGATCTACCGCAGCTGTGGTGGGGATCTCGAGACGGTCTGCGCGACCATCGAGCGCATGGCGGCAGAGCCGACCTGCCATCTTGAGGTCACGACGCTCATCGTGCCAGGCATGAACGATACCGAGGATGAGATGCACACCATAGCGGAATGGCTCGCTGGCCTCTCCCCGGACATCGTGCTGCATGTCACCCGCTTCTTTCCGCACTGGAAGATGGCCGATGCGCATCCGACCCCCACGGAGACGGTCCGTCGGTTGGCAGAGGTGGCCCACGAATGCCTTGCCCATGTCTACGTGGGCAACGTCTGAGACCGTCGGGCCGACGGTCTCAGACGAGACGAGGCTCGCGAAAGACGTGCACGACTTCCGGCTATGCCTTATCTACGGTGAGCACGGTAGTAGGCGATGAGCGCCTTGGTGCTCTGGTCCTGGCCAGCAAGCGCCTCGTCGTCATGGAATGCGGGTGTGATCTGCTTGGCGAGCTGCTTGCCCAGCTCCACACCCCACTGGTCATAGGAGTCGAGACCCCATACGGTGCCCTCGACGAAGGTGATGTGCTCGTACAGCGCGATCAGCTCGCCAAGTGCGTGCGCGTTGAGCTCCACGCCGAATATAGACGTGGTCGGGCGGTTGCCGGTGAAGCAGCGTGCGGGCACCATCCACTCAGCCGTTCCCTCGGCACGCACCTCGTCGGCCGTCTTGCCAAACGCGAGCGCCTTGGTCTGCGCGAGGAAATTGCCGAGGAAGAGCTCGTGCACGTCCTGCTCGCCGTCCCTGGTGGGGTTGGCGGTGTTGGCAAACGCGATGAAGTCAGCGGGAATCAGACGGGTTCCCTGATGAATGAGCTGATAGAAGGCGTGCTGTCCGTTGGTGCCAGCCTCGCCCCAGAAGATCTCGCCCGTCTCGGTGGTGACGGGGGTACCGTCCCAGCGCGTGGACTTGCCGTTTGACTCCATCGTAAGCTGCTGCAGGTATGCGGGGAAGCGATGCATGTACTGGTTGTACGGGAGCACCGCATGACTCTCCGCCTTGAAGAAGTTGACATACCACACGTTGATGAGCCCCATGAGGGCAACGACGTTCTTCTCCAGCGGGGTCTCGCAGAAGTAGGTGTCGATGTCATGGAAGCCGGAGAGAAGGTCCGAGAAGGTCTTGGGACCATAGGCGATGATGAGCGACAGGCCCACGGCGGCGTCCACCGAATAGCGACCTCCGACCCAGTTCCAGAAACCAAAGGCGTTCTCGGGATCGATGCCGAACCTGGCAACGAGCTCGAGGTTGGTGGAGACGGCAACGAAGTGCTTCTTGACGGCTTCGACCACCGACTCGTCGGAGCCATCGATGGCACCCTGTGCGACAAGCCCGTCGAGCAGCCAGGTGCGAGCCTCGCGCGCATTGGTCATGGTCTCGAGCGTAGTGAAGGTCTTGGAGACGATGACCACCAGGGTGGTCTCGGGATCGAGCCCCTTGACCTTCTCGGCCATGTCGTTGGGATCGATGTTCGAGACGTAGCGCACCGCGATGCCTGCGTCGGCGTAGGGCCTGAGCGCCTCGTAGATCATGACGGGACCGAGGTCTGACCCGCCGATGCCGATCGAAACGACGGTCTCGATCTTCTTGCCCGTGACGCCAACCCACTCGCCAGAGCGAACGCGCTCGGCGAAGGCGTACATACGGCCGAGAACCTCGTGCACGTCGGCAACGGTATCCTGGCCATCGACGATGAGCGTGCCGGCATCGGATGCGGGACGACGCAGCGCGGTGTGGAGTACGGCACGATCCTCGGTGGTGTTGATGTGCTTGCCCGAGAACATGGCGGCGCGGCGCTCCTCGACGCCGACCTCACGCGCAAGGTCGCACAGCAGCTTGACCGTCTCGTCGTCAACGAGGTTCTTGGAGAGATCAAAGTGGAGGTCGTTGACATCATAGGAAAGCCTGTCGACGCGAGTCGGATCCTCGGCGAACCACCGCTTGAGGCTGATGCCCTTCCCGACGAGTTCGTCATAGTGCTTCTGCAGGTTGATCCAGGCATTGGTCTTGGTGGCATCCACCGGAGGATTGACGCTAGGCATCGTACGCTCCTTCTTGGTCACGTTCGTTTTACGATCGTACTGGTTTCAGGATAACGCCGCGTAGGTCACGATGGGGAGTCTCTGCGGTCATGTTAATGGAATGCACCGTCATCGGAGCTAGTACGGCTCTCCGAGCGGAGGCAGCTGCTTGAGCCTCGCCCACATGACCTGCTTCTGGCGGGCATCCCCGAGCGCCGCAGCAAATCCCCCGAGGTTGAGCATGCGCATGCCGCAGACATGGGCCACCTTGCCTGGCACGAGCAGCGCCTGCTCGAAGTCGTCAAGAGCCGCGAGGTCATCGGCGTACGTCTCGCGAACCGCATCGGCGGAGGCCTCGTCGCAGCATATGAGCGTAGCTGGGTCGAGGGCGCAGAACGTCTCGCGGAGAAGCGAGGTCCCGAGAGCCTTCTCGCCTGTCGCATCGCAGGTCAGGACCGTCTCCCAGTCTTGGGGCTGGTAGCCGAGGGCCGAGAGTGACGCCCGAAGGGCCATGCCGTCCTCACCCGAAAAGGGTGCCGCACCGGCCGCCTCCTCCACGGTGAGCTGGCCCTTGGCAAGAAGAACGGGCGAGAAGGCGTCGCCCCCCATGACCACGCCCCGCTTCGCCAACGCCGAGAGCTCGAACGTCGTCTTCTCGATGTACGCCCTGCGCCTCAGATCCCTCTCTGATGCCATGTGCCACCTTCCTCATGTCAGCTGACGTCGCAAACAAGTGTAAAACGGGTATAAAGCACGCGTACGTGTTCGCTCGTCTTTTTTGCTCGATACCTATTGGAGGAGACATGGCAAGCATCCCCATCACCACCACAGAGTTCGACTCTGTCCTCGCGTCGTCGCCCAAGCCTGTGCTCGTTGACTTCTGGGCATCATGGTGCGGCCCATGCCGTGCGCTCGGCCCCGTCGTGGAGCAGATTTCCGAAGAGATGTACGACCTTCTCGCCGTTCGCAAGTGCAACGTTGACGAAGAGCCCGACCTCGCCACGAGGTTTCGCATCGTCTCGATTCCCACGCTCATTCTTTTCAAGGATGGCAAGCCCGTGCATACCATGGTAGGCAACATGCCCAAGGCAGACCTCGTCGCCGAGCTCAAGGCAAACCTGTAGCTTCGCCCATGCCACGCTGATATCATCTGGGACGACGTGCCGCGTGGCGCGTCGTCTTTGCTCTGCCGAAAGGAGGCCAGATGGCCGAGAAGCCCTCCGCAAGAAGATTCGTCCATGACGCTACTGCGTTCGCGCGCCAGAACGTTAACGTAATCGTGCTCGCCATCGTGGCCATCGTCTTCATCGCCATCCTCCAGGAGGTTGCGGAGGGCGAGATCACGCGTCTCGACACCCTTGCGTACCAGTTCTTCGTCGTGCGCCTGCGCTCCGACTGGCTCACCCCCGTCATGGAGGGATTCTCGTCGCTGGCCTCGCCCGCGGTCATCCTCGTGATGACCGTCGTAGTGGCTGCGTTTGCCCCCGGCGTGCGGCCGGGCAGGTGCGTGGCGCTCAACCTCGCGTGTGCCGTCGTGCTTAACCAGGTGCTCAAGTTCATCGTGCAGCGTCCGCGGCCCGACGGGTTTCGCCTGGTCTCGGAGGCCGGCTACAGCTTTCCCTCGGGCCACTCGATGGTCTCGATGGCGTTCTACGGGCTTCTCATCTGGTTCATCTGGCGATACGAACGAGACCACGTATTGCGCTGGGTCTGGTGCTCGACCTTTGTGCTGATCATCGTGATGGTGGGCATAAGCAGGATTTATCTGGGAGTTCACTATGCCTCCGACGTGGTTGCCGGTTTCTGCGTCTCGCTTGCGTGGCTCATGTTCTTTACCCGCATCATCGCCCCCGCCCTCATGGAGGAGACGCCTCCCGAGAGGGACGTGTAGCAGGTAGCGCGTGCACGACACACTCTCTGTCTCTGTCGCGTGCGGAGCGTTCTTGCGTGTTGGCCGTCCGTGCGCGACGCGACAGCGCTGTATCTGTCGCGTACGGAGGGTTTCTACGCGCAAATCGTCCATGCGGCACGACCCTCGGCATGGTACCTGGCAGCGCGACGCATTCATGTCGAATGCGTGAGGGAATCACTCTTCTCTCAACCGCCGCAAGAGGACGCTTCTTTCTGGGCATCGCCCATGAGCTGAGGTTTTGATACGCACCGTCAGACACGGGGCAGATACGTGGTGTCCACGCGTCAGGGAACGGGAAGATTGCACTGCTAGGCTTCTCCCATGGAAACCAGGCTCACATATCCCTCGTCACTCAGACTCATCCGTGCGGCGCGGAGAGACCCCCCGTTCATGGTGGAACGTTTGGACAAGACCCCGGTGTGGAATGGAGATGAACCAGCGCGCGCAAACGCACATGAGGCGATGCTCGCCAGACCCGATGAGCCGCATGCGCTGCGTCCCGATGCCAAGCTTTCCGTTTTGGTACCTCATGAGGGTGGCCGCTCCAGAAGCATGCTTCGATGCTTTCGCATCTGCGAGGGCAATCTCCCGCCAGCGTCATTCGTTCGCGTCAGTCGGCCTGGCTTTAGGCCGATCGTCGTCGAGTCCCCAGAGCTTTGCATCGTCCGCGCCGCCTCAGACCTCGCGCTCAGGGTGCGCCAGGGATATCTCGACAAGGGCGTTGCGCTCATCCGTCTCGTCGAACTCATCGATGAGCTCTGCGGGCGCTACGCGCGTCATCCAACGAGCCCGCGAAGCGAGCAGCTGGAATACGACCTCGAACCAATCACCTCCGTCGAGCTCTTCTCACGCTATCTGCAAGACGCCAAACGCATCCATGGGCTCGTCTTGGCCCGACAGGCACTGCCCCATGCCCTCGACAATCTCGGCTCGCCGATGGAGGCTCTTATCGAAATGGCATGCTGCCTGCCCCCGCATCTTGGAGGGGTCGGTTTGCCACGGCCCGTCTCGAACCGGCCGCTCGACTTTAGCGATCACGAACGATTGCTCGTCTCGCACAGAACGCTCCGTCCCGATCACTACTGGGAGAAATACCGCATCGCATGTGAGTACAACGGAGACAGCCACGACGGCGAGAAGGCCGGTGTCGAGGACGACCGGCGCGTATCCGACTACCAGGCATGCGGGATAAGGGTGTTCCCCGCAAGATTCGAAAACGTCTGCACCGAGAAGGGGCTCGTCGCATACCTGCGCAAAATCGTGGACGCGATGGCGCAGGTAGAAGGTCAGGCGTTGGAACGACGCGTTTTTAGAATCCTTGACTCAAGCTCATGCCGGCAGGCCCGCCAGGCACTTCTCGACACGATGCTCCCACCCGCTTCATGCACATAACGCCCCGTCGCGTACGGACGGTTTTTGCGTGTGAGATATCCGTGCGAGACGCAACGGCGCAGTATTTGTCGCGTGCGGACGCTTTTTTGCACAAAACCGTCCGCACGCGTCGCCCGACCCGGTGACGAGGCCATGCCTACCCCTCAGCCTGCCGCCTACTCGTCCTCCTTCAGGTGGATGATGTGCTTCTCGACCACCTGGCCGTTATCACAGATGATTCGTCCGAAGGTCGGACCACCCCCACGCGGGAAGGTAGGACTGCCAGGGTTCATGACCAACACGCCCGTACGCGGATCCCTTTCCGCGAAGGGACGATGCGTGTGTCCGCAGATGGCGATGTCACAGACGAGAAGGTCGAGGCGCTCGCGGTAGTGGCAGACCTGCCAACGCAGGCCACTCGAGAAGAACGACGTCTTCGCCTTGACCGACGGGCCGAAGTCATAGGCCCAGTCGTTGTTGCCGAGACACAGCCGCACGGGCGCGATCCTGTTGAGCGTGCGAAGGTCGGACGACGAGCAGATGTCGCCGGCATGCACTATCATGTCGGCGCCTTGAAGGTTCTTGAGCAGCTCCGCAGAGAGATAGCCATGCGTATCCGACACGATATCGTAGCGCACTCGTGTCACGACGTGCGCCTAAAGGCCGAGGGCGCGTTTGAGGGCGACGACGCGTCTGCGAGAGACGGAGATCTTCTTGCCCTCGATGCCATTGACGCCCAGCTGAAGAATGCCAGACGAGACGACCTCGACATCCTCGACAAACTCGAGGTTGACGATATAGCCGCGGTGCACGCGGAAGAAGCCGTGCGGTGCGAGCTTCTGTTCGAGCTTTGCGAGGGAAATCGTGGAAAGGTAGCGGTCGTTGTCGGTGTAGATGCAGGAGTAGTCGTCCTTGGCCTCGATGAAGCGGATCTGGTCGATGGGCACGAGGACCTTCCGGCCGGCCTTGACCACCGGAATGCGCTCGACGGAGGAGTGCTGCTGGGGCTGAGGCTTTGCGCGCGACTGGACCTTGTCGAGCGCCTGGTTGAGACGGTCCGTCTCGACGGGCTTCATGAGATAGTCCACCGCGTCGACGTCGAAGGCCTCGAGGGCGTATTCGCTGTATGCGGTAACGAAGATGACTGCGGGCGGGTTCTTGAGCTTGTGGAGCGCCTCGGCGAGCTGCATGCCCGAGGTCTTGGGCATCGAGATGTCAAGGAACATGACGTCGGCCTTGCTCTCCATGAGCTGCTCGACGGCCTCGCGGGCACTCGATGCCTCCACGACGGAGTCTACACGGCCCGTCTCATCGAGCAGGTACTTGAGCTCGGAACGGGCTGGCGCCTCATCGTCAACAATCATTGCTCGCAGCATACATTCCCAATCTCCCAGACACTGGCACCGGCCAACCAGCTTATTCTATACCTTACCCTGGCGTACCCGTTGCGCCCAGCATCGATACCGCATCAGCAAGGCGCAGCGTAACGCATGTCCCCTCGTTGAGCTTGGACACGATCTCGACCCCGGAGCCCACACCATAGAACTTCTCGATGCGCTCGGCGACGTTGCGCAGCGCGATGCCCGTACCCTTCGCGTCAGATGACGTCGGGGCAGGCTCGAGAAGCCTTTTGGCCACGCTCTCGCCCATGCCCAACCCATCATCGGCAACGGCTATCAGAATATCATTTCCGTCGGTCGCGACATGGATGTCTATATGAAGGGGCCCCTCGTCGCTCATGGCATGACGCACCGCGTTCTCGACGATGGGCTGAACGATGAACGCAGGCATGGGCAGCGCCTCGCAGCCCGTCTCCACGTGCTCGTCCTCGACGATGCGGTCCTCGCCAAAGCGGGCCTTCTCGATGGCGAGGTAGCGCCTGGTCTGTTCGAGCTCGCGCGAGAGCGGCATGATCGAGTCGGAGTTCTCAAGGGTTCTCCGATAGAAGACCGAGAACTCACGGAGAAGATCGCGGGCACGTGCCGGGTCGGTGCGTGTAAGCGAAGCGATGGTATTGAGCGTGTTAAAGAGAAAGTGCGGGTTTATCTGCGCCTGCAGCGCCTTGACCTCAGCCTTTGCGGTAAGCTCCGCCTGCTTGTCAAGCTCATAGGAGGAGAGCTGCGTGGAGAGCAGGTCGGCAAAGCCCTGCGTCACCACGATCTGCGTGCGATCGATGTCAAGGCCTCGGCGATAATAGAGCTTGATGGTTCCCACCGCCCTGTCCTGGACCAAGAGCGGCGCGACGATTCCGAAGGCCTGCCCCACCTGTCCTGCGCCCTGGATGAAGTGACTGTAGCGCTGGTCCTCGGAGTCGACGGATGCGAAGGTCTCTATGCGCTTGCTCGCGATAACCTCGAGCGTTGGGGCGGAGTTCTTGTCGCCCACCCCGATGGCGGGTACGTAATCGCCGGCATAGGCGATGACGTGCGTCGTATCGGTCATGGCGATGCCCCTGGCCGTGGTCTCGGGGAGGAGGAGCGCGCAGATGGCCTCGCAGCCCGCAGGGGTGAGCCCACCACGCAGCTGACGAAGCGTGTTGGATGCAACGCTCAGGGTGCGCTCCGTAGCCTGGGAGCGCATGCTGTCCGGCACGAGGTTGATGGTCCCGCCTACCACGATTATCACGGCGAGGCCCGCGCCCGCGATTACCGCCGCCACGATGTTGCTCGTCACGATGCCACTGGCGAGGACCATGAGGAACGCTGCGGCGGAGATTCCGAGAAACAGGTTGAATGCAAGGCCGGAATGCTCGTCAAGCTGCTCTACCATGCGTCCACCTCCTTCGAGGCACCAGGCGCACCAGTGCTCATGATTCGTTTCTGGAGCGCGGGGTCGTTCCAGAGCGCATCCACGACACCCGGCCACGCCGAGACGAACGAGAGGTAGCTCGAAGAGGACGCACGGGCCTCTCGATCGGCGTCTCGCCAGCCATGACGAAGAATCTCGAGGTAGGCGCTGCGGTCCTCGCGGTTATGCGAAGCAAGGGCGCGGCGGAGGGCCGTCCGGTACATGCGGCCACGCACGCTCGGCGAGACCCACTGTGCGGGATACGGAGCGAGTGATTCGGGCGTGACCGTACGTAGGTCCTGGCGCGCGTTCATCACGTCAAGCTTGCGATACTCATAGAGCCAACGATAGACGTCCTGCAGAAAGATCGCGACCATGGGCGCCATCTCCTGAGGGGGCTGCCACCGCACGAACCACTCATTGTCGAACCAAACGTCGATACCGTGGGCACGAAGGTCAAGGACGTAGTCAAGATCTTCGCCCCGTGAGACGTAGGGGTCAAAGGGAACCTTCGTGAAGGCCTCGGCGTGGATGGCGCAGCACCCTCCGCACAGCACGGTCGAGCGCGTGATGCGCGCCTTCGAGAAGAGCGCGTCACGCATGAAGTCGTTGAAGCCGTCGGCCTTTGACCAGTAGCGTTCGCTCCAGCGATAGGGCATGTCCGCGTATGGGGAGTCCGCATAGTTGATATAGAAGCCCGTCTTGGCAAGGATGCGCAGGTTCTGGCGGGTCAGCGTATCAAGCCCATACACCGCGCGCACGAGATAGTCCTCGTCGAGGGCCACCTCGTCATCATCGAGAAAGACCACGCAGTCGTGCCCAAAGACCGACGCCACGGCAAGACCCATGTTCTTGATGGCGCCATAGCCACGCAACGAGACCGTCTCGCCGGGAAGTCCGCGCATGACCCTCGCCATGGCGTGGGAGATGACCGATGCCTCGCCATCACCGATGATGAGGGGGTTGAGACCAGGGTGCGAGCGACAGATGCTGCCCACGCGGGCCCGTGCCGAGGTCTCGCACGAAGGTGGGGCGACCAGGAGCACGATCACGCGGAGCACGCCACGCACGCGCTCGAGCGACGTGAGACAGCTCTCAAGCTCTGGGAGGGGCTTGGTGATGGACGTGGAATAGTCATAGGTACCGCGTTCGCCAGCGCGCATCGGCTTGGCATCTTCCGACCAGTACGTTGGTATGACGATAACGGGATTCACCTTGGCCCCGCGATGCTATTCGAAGCCGGACGAGTCACCGAGCTGGCTACGCAGCGACGACCGCCCGAGAGCCCGCGCGAGAGGCAGTCCGAGCGCATAGATGACGATGGCCTCGCCGATGCCCGTGGAGACGAGCCCGAAAAGATACATGGGCAGATAGGCACCGTCAAGCGAGACGGTGGTGAAGGGAATGGTATAGAAGCCGATGCCTTGCAGCAGAAGGGGTAGGTACGCGGGAACGATGAGCGCGTTGGCGATGACGGGACCCGCCAGCGCCAGGATGGTCTTGTCGCGATGACGCCAGGAGAACCATGCCCCGAGGGCGGTCGCGAGCGTACCGAAGACCACGTCGAGAAGACCAAGCGTGCCCGTTCCCGAGATGACGATGTTGGCGAGGTTGGCGATGGCACAGCCCAAGGCAAGACCCGGGATGGCATCGGAGGTGAACAGCGCAAGGACGCACACGGCCTCGGAGACGCGCAGCTGTACGGGACCCCAGGCGAGAGAGCCTAGGAAGAGGACGGTGACGAGGGTGAGCGACGCATAGACCGCGGCAATCATGCCGATGCGAGCCACCGAGCGGGTACGAGCTGCCTGGCCTGCGGCGGAGCTGGGCGATGGCACGAGTGAAACCTCCAGAGGATGATCTTGTGGACGTGCGATACCTGAACCAACGGTTCCATAGTAGCGCAACGAGACGCAGGTAGCTCGTCCTTCCGGATGCAAGGCCCGCCATCCATGTGCAGCTACGCGCTAGATGTCCAGATGCATGCCCGGAAGGCGGAAGGTCCGTGCGCGCTCGTCGTGAGCCCGGCGAGCCTCGTCCTCAAATGCGAGCCTGGCGTCCGTCTCGCCCATGACGTCGAGAATCCAGCGCACGAGATCGGGGTTGGAGGGAAGGAGCGGCCCGATGAGCCATGTGGCGATGAGGTTGTTCCTGCGGAACCCTTCGAGCCTGCTTCGGTCGTTGAGACCAAATCCCACCTCGTCGCTGAGGAAAAACGAGCTCTCGTTGCGGCCCTCCATGAGGGTGAACTGGATCTTGAACCCCACGACCTCGATGGGCTTCTCGCCAGGGGCGGGCACGAAGGTACCCACGACGACATCGAGATAGCGCTTGGGCATGTTGCGATGCGTCACGAAGTCGAGGATGCCGAGGCCTTCCACGCTCGTGCCATCAGGATTGGTGATGGACGTGCCGAGAACCTCGGCGGCACTCCCGGTAAAGAGCATGGGGACGCCGGCATCGATGAGCTCGGCGAGACGATCGCGGTATGGCGCAAGCCCCCGTGCCGCGATATCCTGCTGCAGCTCGGTCATGCCGCACATGAGCACGAGCGAGGGAACCTTGTCGGCAAGGTAGGGCGTGTCGCCATACGAGGTGTGCACGAAGGTCGCGTCGGGCAGACAGGCGCGCAGATACATCTCGTTGCCGTTGTCACCCGCCTGGTTGCCGAATTCGGGATAGAGAACCTCAATGACGGGAGCGGTGTCGCTACAGCTCATGGCTGGCCTCCTCGATCCTCTTGGCGAGCATGTCGGCAGCGCCGCGCGCGACGTCTACGTTGGACACGCAGAACGCGATGAACGTGGTGTCGACGCCTGCGTAATCCACCGCGCCAATCGCCTCGGGAACGTTGTCCGCATGCGTCACGATGGCGGGATCGATACCTGCGAGGGACATGCGAAGCACCTGGTCGGTGGCCGTCTCCCCTACCACGACAATCTGCCTCACCTGCGGATCGAGAAGATACTCATAGTCAGCCTGGTAAAGCCAGCCCGTGAACTCGACCTCGGTGGATTTCTCTGCCATATGGGCATCCGAGAGCATGAGAACCACGGCCTTGGTTCCAGGCTCCTTACGAATGGTGTCAAACGCGACCGAGGTAGCCGTACCGTTCTCGCCCTTGGACGCAATGTTCACGATGCGATGTCTGCCCACCCTCCGCTCCATGTAGCGCTCGGCGGTGATGTTGACCCTGCCGTCAAGCGAGCGAGCGATCTGCTCTGGGGAAAGGCCCATCTCTCGAGCGGCGACCGTGGCGGCAAAGAGGTTATAGAGGTTGGCAACGGTATAGGTGCCAAAGTGATACGTGCTACACGGATGTCCCTCGATGAGCCGTTCCTCGACCGTGAAGGTATGGGCCTCGCGGTCGACGGAGGTCATGACGTACTGCGCCTCGGGGTTGGTGAGGCCACACGCGGTGCAGCGTGCACGGCCGAGGTGGCGCAGGTGGCAATAGTCGTACTCGAGCCTGCCGCCACACTCCGGACAGGCGGTGAGGTCGCAGACGATGCCCTGCGGGTCAGGGGTGTCATCGGGCAGCTCGGCGATGGAGAAGAACACCTTGTTGTGGTTCTGGGGTGCCATGCGACACGAGATGAGGTCATCTGCGTTGAGCACGAGGCGTGTACCTGCGGAGATGTAGTGGCTCATGATGCCAAAGACGTAGTCGGGATCAGCGCTGCGCGTAAAGGTGTCGGTGTAGAGGTTCGTGACGAGAAGCAGGTCGGGGTCAAGTCGCGGGAGCACTGGCCTGAACGAGACCTCGTCGAGTTCCATCACGGCGTAGCGCTCGCGCTGTGCGCCGGAGACGGATGCGTTCTTGATGAGAGTGCTCTCGATGCCCGTGCAGATGTTCCCACCAGCACGGTTGGTCACAAGACCATAGCCGTTATCCACAAGCAGGTCTGAGAGGAGGTTCGTGGTGGTTGTCTTGCCATTGGTACCAGAGACGAAGACCACATGCTCGGGTCTGTCGATGTGCGACAGGAAGTCGGGGTCTATCTTCTCGGCGACCACGCCAGGTACCTGTCCGCCACGATGATGGGTCAGGCTGAGCGCCCCGATCGCCGCCTTCGATGCCAGCATCGCCAGGTAGAAGCGTGGCGTCTTCTGGGTTGTTGTAGTCACGACGCCGTCTCCTTTGGCCACTCTTCAGTCGTTTTGACTTATCTATGATACGAACGGTCGCGGCGACCATCCGTATCGCGGGCGAACCCATACCAAAGACCCAGAGACCAAGGAGTGGCGACCTGGAAAGGACGACGGGTGTCTCTTCGACCGGCCGAGCGCAGCGGCCCTACACGGTCGACCTCGCTTGGTTGTGCTCCGTAACCGTGAGACGCGCGCAGCGGCGCATGACCTTCTGCAGCTCATAGTTGTTGCACCTGAGATACCAATTCGCCGACTGCCTTATCCACGTTTCGCCATGCGAAGTGATGATTGCCGATCGCTCTGACATCATGGGTTGTCCTAATGGTGCTGGTTGTGGCGATGCTGATTGCGGGTATGCCGGAAATCTCATGTGGCGTCCAAGTCACGCACCGCGCACGTCATACTTCCGGTCGGCCACCACTTGGTTGGCTCTCCCCTGATCAAGGCAACGACGGTATCGAGGTTCTCGTGTTGCGCCTGATCATCGGCACCTGGAGCTCTCTCCCTCCCAGCAGAACGTCCCATGATCTTGACATGCCTGATATGGTCACGAATGTGTTGGGGAATCCGATTGTATGACCTGAGGCTCCAAGAATCATCCGCAGGCACCGCACACCGACCGCGGCCACGATAACGCCCCCCAAGGGCATCCCAGTGGCGCCCAAGGAATCCCGTCAGCTTCATGAGACTCACAATGCTGCGAGAAAGCGCGCGATAGCGGTCTGCGCCTGTCGAGCCTGCAGAGCATCGTATCCTCTTGAGAACGGGTCCATGAAACCATGGCAGGCATCGAAGCGACAGACGGACAACCGAGGTCTCCCCTCAAGCCTACCGACAAGGGAGTCCACGTCGAAGGAATCTCTCTGCGCGAACAACAGTAGCGTGGGACAGGTGGGGGCCACGTCGACATAGTCCCGTATGCGCGAGCCATAGCAGCCCACGACCCCGTCACAGAACGAGCTGCCGCTGCATCGCCATGCAATCGTTGCGCCGACGCTGAAGCCGAGGACGAACACCTTCCTATGGCATCTCCCCAGTTGTGCAGCAAGGTCCTCGACCCTCTTGTGGACGTCGAATCCGACGCCGGCGACAAAGTTGTCATAGGCTTCCCGGGACTCCTCGTAGCGGAAGGAGGGCCTGCCAAGCAGGTTCGGGCAGAAGACGTCGAAGCCAGCCTCCTCGTATCTCCTGCGCTCCCCCAAGACAAACTCGTTCACCCCATAGATCTCATGAAGGATAATCAGGGCGTGCCCGTTCCTGGGTCCATGCGAATCCATGTCCGTGCACCGCCCCTCCGCCAAGGTGAACACGCCTGCGCCGTCCGTGGTCATGATAGCGTATCCGCCCTGCTCATAGCCTGTTTCTGCTCGCCTCCCCTGACATGCCGATCTGAACGCCACCGCGCACCTCAACACGACACCTACTTGACGTCAGGGCAGTCGTCTGTCTACATGTCTACCTAGGAGGGCCAGTGCGACGTGGTCCCAGACGACACGGAGAAGTGACGTCCGGCAGACAAGCGAGGGAAGGGCACGCCCATGGTGATGCGCGACAGGGAGTCAACCATCGGCAAGATGGCCGACAAGGCAAGGCTCGTCTACGTGGGATATATCGACGTCGACGGCTACCCAGTCACGAAGGCGATGCTCGCCCCACGTGAGCGGACGGGCATCCGGGAGTTCTGGCTTACGACCAACACCTCGTCCAACAAGGTCGCATGTCTCAGGAGAAACCCGAAGTCGAGCCTCTACTTCGTTGACGCGCGCTTCTACCGTGGGTTCAGCCTCGAGGGCACGATGGAGGTCCTGGAGGACCCTGCAACCAAGAAGCGCATCTGGCATGCGGGCGACACGGTCTACTACCCCAAAGGGGTCACCGATCCCGACTACTGCGTGCTGCACTTCGTGGCTGACCACGGCCGCGCGTACGGCAACTTCAAGAACGAGGACTTCACGATAGGATAGCCCCCGACGACGAAACGCACGAGCCGCCCGGCAGAGTCCCTCCTGAGCGGGAACGCCCTGCCGTGATAGACGTAATAGACGAGCATCGATCAGTACGCCTCGTAACCCCCTTCGTCGAACTTCTCGGCGGTGGGGAGGTGGCCGGTGCAGCCGTCGGTGTAGCCCCCAAGGCAGAAGAGGTCGTCGCCCATCAGTTTCGAGGACTCGAGAGCGAGCTCGCCCATGATCTCGTCGGGAACCCTGCATAGGCAGCCGTTCCCAATGGAAAGGTACCGGACCTCACGAAGACATCCCGTCCCATCGATCCCGCAGCGCTCCTGCGCCTCGGCCGCAACCTTGAGCGCACGCAAGAGAGGGTCACGCCGGCTGCGAACCCTCCACATGGATGGTTTGACGTCCGCCTACCCCAGATGTCTCAGATAACGACGTTTTCTCGGGCCTAGCCGTTACATAATGTCGTTACCTGTGACATCTGGCCAACCCGGCCCGACAGCCCATGATTGTTGTGTTGCAGACCCAAACCCGCCTGGCCATAAAAGGACCTGGAAAAGATACCTGTCACCTTTTCCAGGTCGTCCTGACATTGTTGGAGATGGTCTACCTGTCGGACTTCTCGGCCTCAGGGTACTTCTTGTGCAGGACCGCCATCAAGATGATGCCCACGACGAGGACTACGACCGAGATCTCAAGGATGGGCATCTTGTACTCGAGCTCGTCAGCCGTGAGGTTGAGGGGCACCGCGGTGGCGATGACCGAGAGGACGAGCAGAACCACGGGCAGGTAGGTCTCCACCTTGAGCATGCCGCTTCCGCCGGGAACCCTGAAGGGACGCTTGGTGTCAGGATCGATCTTCCTGAGCTTGAGGAAGGCCGGGAACATGGGCACGTAGGCTAGGAGCAGGAAGACGATCTGCGCGGCAAAGAGCACCCAGAAGTCAAAGCCGGTCACGGCGGAGATCAGGCAAAGCGCAGATGCGACGATGCCGTTGGTGATGGAGGCACCGTTCGGCATGCCGGTCTTGGAGTCCACGACGCCCATGAAGCTCGGAAGCTGGTGATCCTTGGCAGACTCGGCGGCAACCATGTTGACGCCGAGAGACCATGAGACCATGTTGCCGAACAGCGTGACGAGAAAGACGATGCTGACTATGACGAAGATGGGCGAGGCCTCACCGACCATGACGGCCAGCGCGTCAGAGATGCCAGAGTCGACGGTAAGATCGGCGACGGGAATGGCGACGCCGATGCCAAAGGCGGAGATCAGATAGACGACGGCAATGGCGATACCGCCCGCGATGATGGCCTTCGGAATCTGCTTTGCGGGGTTCTCCATGTCATCGGTGTAGGTCGCAAGGACCTCGAAGCCCATGAAGTTGAAGAGGATGATCGAGAGGTACGTGAGCGAGTTGGTGTCGCTGAAGTTGGGGAGGTAGGTGCTCACATCGCCCGCGTTGGCGTTGCCGTTCTTGCTCATGTACATGAATCCGAGAACGCCGAGGACGATGGCGATGCCGACCTTGAGGATGGCGCCCACGTTGACGAGCCACGCAGAGTCAGACGTCTTGGAGAAGCTCACGATGACGACGATCCAGATGAAGGCGAGCTCGATGACGAGCGACGGCACGACATCCAGCTCGCTGCCCATGAGAAGACTGATGGTGCTGGGAAACATGAGTGCGAGCGAAGCGATCCACAAGGGGAAGTTGACCCAGTAGCACCAGGCGACGAAGCCAGCCACCTTACGACCGAAGGCACGTTTGACCCAGTCGTAGACGCCACCCTCGTCATCTGGATAGGTGGAGCCAAGCTCGGAGACGATCATGCCATAGGGCAGCAGGAACGTAATGATCAGTAGAATCCACCAGAAGTACTGCGAGTTGCCGATGGCAGCCGCCGGAGCAGCCGCCTCTGCGACGAATACGACGCAGATGATGTTCAGAATCGCATCAAAG
>Ga0183096_1000863_pt1 | contig 31564 bp, 29 predicted proteins | sample Biomet5_FD_127791 | JGI IMG/M metagenome (GOLD analysis project Ga0183096, IMG submission 127791) | Microbial communities from bioreactor (seeded with sewage sludge) at LBNL, California, USA - Biofuel metagenome 5 (version 2) (version 3) | ecosystem: Engineered > Bioreactor > Anaerobic >... | reverse complement strand
CGGGAAAGGAATAAATAAGGATAATGAGACGAAGAAAACCCAGTTTTGTAAAACGCAATATGATTTCTATTATAATTCTTATTGTAGCAGTTCTTATTAGCCTTGTTGGATGCAGTATTATGTCAGGGCAAGGGAAAAATTCTAAGGCAGATGAACCTAAAAAAGGGATTACTGCCAAGGACGTTGTGGAAGCTCCGGTTAAAGCGGTTCCTAAGCCAAAAGCACCTGTAGTTACCAAACCTATAACTACTCCTGAACAGGGACACGATTATTCTATTCTTATTGATAAAGGAAGATTCACTCTTTATGTAATGGATGGCGGCAAGGAAATTAATCACTTTGGCGTTGCCCTTGGCCTAAACCCAGGGCAAAAACATAAAGCAGGTGATATGACTACCCCTACCGGTGATTTTACCGTAGAAGAAATTGATGATGCCTCTTACTGGAAACATGATTTTGGAGATGGCAAAGGAGAAATAGAAGGAGCTTACGGACCTTATTTTATCTCTTTAATTACCGGCTGGGATGGCATTGGTATTCATGGCACTCATGATCCGGCATCTATTGGTCACAGGGTTTCTGAAGGCTGCGTACGATTAAATAATAAAGATCTACTCGTAGTTAAACAATTTGTCAAACCCGGTACTAAAGTTAGAATTCAAGAATGATTGATAAATTTTCCTATTTATGTTAGAATTCTTACAGTAGCTTAGCTACTCTACAAACGGGGATGTACTGGTTTCGACGGGGGTAGGTGTGGCACAATAAGCGGGCCGGGATTCCATCAACCCCGAAAAACGGTGGAAAACTGCTATAAACGCAGACGATTCTTACGCTCTAGCAGCTTAATGCTAGCGCTCCTCCTCGCTACTCCTGCGGGTGGGGAATGAGCGACACTAGCGGGATACTCATAGGCCAATTCTCGGAGGCCTTTTGGGGAAACTCATCGAGATAGCAACTAAGTAGCCTTGTCGTTCGGCGACAAAGAAGCGAAATCTAAATCAACGACTACGCTCGTAGAAAGTTGTGTTTCATTGCTTTCGGACAGGGGTTCGACTCCCCTCATCTCCACCAATTAAAACCGGAATTTTCAAATTAATTTTAATAAGAAAAGCTATGGCCCATATGCCTTTGTGGCGATGGAACCATAGCTTTTTTGTGTTCAAAAACCAAGATTTTTTTGCTTTTATTCTGAGCTGATATTAAATACTTGAATTTATAAAACTAAATTAAAATATGGGAAATAAAGGGTTTATGGATTGAATATAGAATTACTACAAAATGAAAACAATATTTTTAAAATAATTAATATAGGGGGACTTTATAATGTCATTTGAAACGCCAATTACGATTTCAGAAGCAATAGAGGGAATTAATGCAAAACGATTTTTACTGCCTGCTATCCAAAGAGAATTTGTGTGGGATAGCAAGAAAATAGAGTGGTTGTTTGATTCTCTAATGCGTGATTATCCTATAAGTTCTTTTTTGTTTTGGCGTGTAGAAGGCAATACTAAAAATCAATATAAATTCTATTCTTTTCTAGATTCTTATCGTGAAAAGTATCATACGCATAATAGTGAGTTTAATACAATTGGTAAAAACGATTTTATGGCAGTTCTTGACGGACAACAAAGATTGACAGCCTTATATATTGGATTAACTGGCAGCTATGCATATAAAAAAGCCAACGTATGGTGGGTAGATAGTGAGCAGAACATACCAACCAGGTACTTGTATCTAAATATAGAGACCCCATTATCTGATGAGGAGGACGGGAGAATATATGAATTTAAATTTTTAACAAAGGAAGAGTACAACGAAAATACAAAAAAATGGTTTAAAGTTGGAGATATGCTTAAACTAAAAAGCATATATGATTTCATGCAATATCTTAAAGACCAAGAATTTACTGACAAAGAATTTCCTTGTAAAACGCTATCAGCTTTACACGAAAAAATATTTATAACTCCTTCGATAAATTACTTCCTTGAAAAAGAGCAAAACATAGACAAAGCGCTAAATATATTTATTAGAATTAATAGTGGTGGAGAACCTTTAGATTTTTCTGATTTGCTTATGTCTATTGCTGTGGCTAATTGGACAAAAAAAGATGCCAGAGCTGAAATATTTAAACTTATAGATGAAATCCGGGATAAAGGTTTTTTTATTAACAAGGATTTTGTATTAAAAACATTCCTTGTATTGCATAGCAGTAATATAAAGTTTAGGGTAACGAATTTTTCATCAGAAAATGCAAAAGATTTTGAGGAAAAGTGGGATAGTATTAGGACTGCAATATGCTATGCTTTTGATCTGATAAAAAGCTTTGGGCACACAGAAAAGACATTAACTTCTAAAAATGCACTTATTCCTATAATTTATTATATTTACCACAGGGGCATATATACAGATTTTCTCTGCAGGAAATGTTATGAATCAGATAGAAATATTATTCGGCAATGGTTAAATATTGTTTTAATAAAGAGATTATTTGGCGGTCATGCAGATAGTATACTTGTAGCTATTCGTAATGTTTTTACCACAGATATTACTAATGGCTTTGTTGATGCTAACATGACAGAATTTCCAAAAGACTTAATAGTAAACTATTTAAAAGGAACAACTAAAGACATGACAATGGATGACGAATACATTGATAATTTACTGCTAACTCAAAAAGATGATGGATTATCTTTCAGTATACTTTCACTCCTATACCCTAATCTAGATTACAAAAACGGTAACTTTCACAAAGATCACTTGCATCCAGAGCATTCTTTTAAAGATAAAAAGATTTTAAGTACTATTGATTTAGAAGAGATTGACTTCTACAAAGACGTAACAAATTGGAATAGTATATTAAATTTACAACTCATTGATGCTAATGAAAATATGTCAAAGCAGGACAAAAATCTAAAAGAGTGGATTGTATCTGAAGCTGATAAACAAGGCTGTACCTTAGATAAATTTTGTGAAGATCATGTAATACCTAACATGTTAGAATTTGCGGACTTTAGAAAATTCATTTGTGAAAGAAGACTATTATTAAGGTCAAAACTTAAAAAGTTAGTTTAAAAATTTCAACGTGAGAATCCATAGTTCTAATGATAAAACATTAGAATCATGGATTCTTTTTGATGTTATACCGGACAACGTAATTATTGTAGTTTTAAACATATATTATTTCCTTGATCTACGTGCAATATATATTGTCGAAGAAAATGAAAGGAGGGATAAGTATGCGAATTATTAAGAGTGTTAGTGACATTAGAAAACTGAAAAATGAAGGAAGTATTTCAGAAAAGTTAGCTAAACACATTGAAGCAAAAGTAGTAAAATTACGGGATATCTTAGAGCCCAAGCTGGATATGGAGGTATTTTCCCTAGATGTATGTGGAAACATTGGGCTATTTGAAAAAGGAGACAGAGATTTTGCTGCCATCGGGATTGTAGATGAACTAAAGAATATTACACCAGAATGGATTAGCAAGGTTTGCGTAGCTACGGGAAATTATTATATTTTTTATTTCATAGCAAATAATGACTGTGTTGTGCAGATTTATGTACCAGAGACACTAGTTAACGGAGAACTATCAGAATGGATTAATAGCCAGGATATAGATGATGAGAAGGCAGGTGGCGAAGGTGCTGGCAAATACAACATGCCTTTCTAATGCATCGGATGAAGAATTATTGTCTGTTATACTGCCTAATACAGTCGTAAAAGAACTTGTCGCAGAATATGGTACTGTTCCACAATTTTTGATGAATTCATATCCTGATGAATTGAAGCTTCTTAAAGGTGTTGGTCCAGTAAAAGCAAAACAATTAGAATATTTATGTGAACTAGCAAAAAGGTTATATAGAGCAAAAGAAAATTTTCCGTATTCTATAGGCTCCCCAGAAGATGTATTTACTAGAATGGCAGATATGCAATATCTTTTGCAGGAAGAATTCAGAGTCATATTTCTCAATACGAAAAATCGTATATTAGGGGAAAGGACTATAAGCAAGGGAACTATAAATGCAACTATTATTACTCCAAGAGAAGTTTTTCATCGTGCGGTAAAATTGATGGCTGCAGGCATTATACTAGTGCATAATCATCCATCGGGTGATCCAGAGCCTAGTCAAGAGGATATTCACTTAACAAAAACTATGGATGAAGCTGGCAAAATTATGAGTATCCCAGTTTTAGACCACTGCATTATAGGCTTAGGGCATTACATAAGCCTTAAAGAGCGCGGTAAAATACAATAGTGCATAGCTTAAAGGTCATAACGTAATTAATAATCTAACAATGCGGCAACGCAGTAAGGAGTGGTAGATAACAATGTCTAAAGGGATAGAGTCACCAATATATTTAACACGGAATATTGCAGATAAGATAGAGCCATTGATACAAATGTATTTATGGGAGCTAATTAACGAAAGAAAGCAAAAAGGTGAGGAAGTTGACTATTTCCAGATATTTGAGTTATCTGTTGAAGAACAAGACGGAAAGGTTACCCAAAAAATTGTGCATAAGCAAGAAGAACCAGAATATTTGTGTGTGCACTATCTACATAGTATAAGTGAACCGATAACATGTAAGATTTGGGTTATAGATAGCGGTGAATACTTGACAATGTTGTTTCCAGAAGAATACTAGTTGTAAGGGAGAAAACTTGTGAGCGTGCCATGGATTGATATTGTGCTTATTATAGTTAAGACTATTATTGATGAAAAAAAGTAGAAATCATAGTAAAAGCCCATCCTAGAAAAAAAGGAGGGGCTTTTACTATATTAACGGAAGGTGAAAAAGATGGAAGAAGTAAAATGCATGCGTGATATAGAAAAACTAAGAAAAGAAGGAAAATTGCCGAATGAACTAATAGAAAAAATAGAAGAAGATCTGCATATTGTTCACGAGTGGTCTGACATTGACGAAGACTGTTGTTTTGAAGATTTTGATGCTGATGACTTTGGATATGGGCATATAGCAATATTAGACGCAACGGAGGATAAAAAGGATTATGAAAAAATAGGACTTACTGGCGGTCTTGAAGAGATAAGGCCGGAAATGGTTGAAGAACAGCTGATTGGAGGCAGAAAATGGACAAGACTTGTAGTAGTTTATAATGACTCATATAGCATGATAATATGGTTACTCGGCGATATTATGGAAATTGCTAATAAATAGATATAGTTGTTTAGATATTATATTGCTACTTGGAGTATCATGATGGTATGGTAGCATATTTTATATTGCACTGTACCATTTTTTTTTTGCAGACATAAAAATCGATACTAGAAGAAAGCCCGTAAACCAGCATTTAGTGGTTTTTTTTTGGGAAAGTTTTGTGTTTGTTTCGTGTTTCAAATTACTTAATGAACATCAATGAAACATTGGGAAAATTAAGTGATCTAGGCGATTTTCTTGGCGGTTATAAAGAAAGTTATGCAACAGATTCGAGAAAAAAGACTTCAATGCAGCAGAAAGCCCGATACTATGGGACTTTTCGGTGCTGTAACGAAGCTTTTGGTGTTTAGTAGGTGTTTTAAATTTATGTGACAGTACGATACAAATATAAACATCGAAATAACAATAGAGTCTCAAAATGGTAACTTAAAAGTATGGTTCTGTTTAGCTTTTTCAAGCTCATCTGTATGCTGGAAGCTTGGACCAAATAAATACCTTTTCAAAGATTCATGGAGAGAATGCTCACGAGGGTTTCCATAACTTGTCCAACTACTTTCATGTACAAGGTGGTTTTCGATAAATACGCTCAAGCATGAAACATAATTTTCAGACAGAATACCATCCAAATTATATTTAGATTCCCATGATTTAATATCCTGAATTTGACATTCAGTCATCCACCGGTCACCAAAAGTAGTTATCCGCTCATCGATTATGTATGAGATAAAAAGCTTCTCGGCATCATAAAATTTCCCCGACAGCCACAAAGCCTCGAATGTGTCCCGACTCAGCCTTTTATGTTTTTCTATATAAACTGATAAATTTGCCGCCAAATCATCAGATTTACTTGAATACTGTCGGAAAATATCAATATCCAATTCTAATATATCATTTGCATACTTGCTTTTTCCTAAAGTTGAAAGTAGATCTAATGCATTATCAACATTTATATCATACAATTCTTCATTTATCATCCACGATGTAATATCACTTTTCTTTACTTTCCTCACTTTTTTCAGAAGAATGTAATACAGCACAACGGCTTCATCGTCTGATGATACTTCTAAATGCTCAACGATACATTTCAGGTCTGTATGTACAAGCCTTTTTTCAATATGGCCCTCAAATCGTATTTTCAACTTTGAAGTTTCTGCGCTAACAATGCTAGCTTTGCATTGCTGTGCTGATACTGCGGCGCACACAATATCATACATATAAGCTATATCATTATCACAGCTTAATCTACGGATTTTATATTCGTTACTTAGGAATCCGTACATATTTTCTTGTGAAATCTCTGGCAGAGCAACAGGAATAACCGGTACTTTATCGCAAAACCAAATTATTCCTGCTTCATTTATACAGTATGGGCTTTTATAATAATCATGAGATAAAATAACAATATTAACTGCACTATTTCTCATATTAGCCTTTACTTCTGAAGATATTTTTTCACCAATATCATTACCTGGGATAGAAGAACAAAATAAACATTCTCGAGGAATGCCGGTTCCAATGAGAAAGTCAAAAATCATATCTGCGATTCCTTTATCTATGGAACTATGACTAATAAAAACAATCGGCTTGGACATAGGTTCTATCGTTATGCCTTCTGTCTTGTTTGTATTCTTGAGAATTTCTGATTGTGTGGTAATCGTAATGCTAACACTCATATCTTCACCTTTTCAACCTTTCACACAAAGGCAGGATTTCTTCTAGCTTGGCAACAATGCGCTTTTGCTCGGCAAGGGGGGGGAGAGGAAGGAGGTACTCAACTGTACGAATCATTGTAAGTGTTGCAACTGTAGTTCCACTTGAATTACTGCGAATTTGATTCATCATCATTTCAGACTGCATAACGAACTTCAGGTATTCCGGCACAATACTGCTATAGTTTTCAAAACAAATAACTGAAGCATCCTTATAATAAAAATGGTCTTCTGATTTGACAATATATGTCTTGCCAAGTGTACCAACCGCTGTAACCATTAAATCACCAGGTTGTGGAACACCCGATTTGGAAAATTCCTCAAAAAGATCTTGAGAAATATACAATTTATTATCCACATAGCCTTCCTCTGCTAACTTTGCAATCTCTCTTGCTCGATAAAACGGTATACCTTCACTTTTCCAATCTGATTGATGAACACGACGGGCAGATACAATATTAATTACTTCCCCCCAACGCACCCACTTCCAACTCTCTGGAATATCAAACGGTTTTTCATCCTCTGTGATTACAGGCAGGAGCTTTTCTTTTTTTATAGTTCCGGCTTTAATGAGTCGTTGTTTTTCAGCCTGAATCTGCTTATACAGTTCCTCGCCTGTGCCTTCATCAGGACGCTGTTCTACCAGCTTGCCTTGAATCGCCAACTGCAGGATGGATTTCTGTATATCGCAGGGGAAACGTTTATTGAAGTCTTCCAACTTGCTCCAAGCCTGCCCATAACGGTCAATGTAAGGAAGCAATTCTTCAATTCTAGCAACAATGCGCTTTTGTTCGGCAAGGGGGGGGAGTGGGAGCCACATAAGATTCAAAGCAGATTGAACAAGATGTTTTATTGTCATCCCTTTACTGAATGCATCAATAATTCCTATTCCTTTATAACACTCAAGAAGATACTTATAAAAATAGGCATCAATATTACTATAAAATCTCACTCTATGAAGTGCATTTTGATAATACATGGTATCTTCTGACTCCCAAATAGCGGAGCGGCCTACGTTTCCGCCCTCACAGATCAGCAAATCTCCTTTTTCAAGTTTATACTTTGGAAGTTCGTCCTGTTCAAAGCGAGCCAGTTTTACTTTGCTTAAGTCAATACCCGACCAATATACATTAATACTACATAGATATGGCTGGAAATCGCCCGTGTTTTTAGCTTTATCAAGGGTCTTACCCAATCTATTCACTGCAATATTGTTGAGGTTTACCCACTTCCAACTCTCTGGAATATCAAATGGCTTTTCATCCTCTGTAATTTCTGGTAGAGGCTTATCTTTTTTTATAGTTCCGGCTTTAATGAGTCGTTGTTTTTCAGCTTGAATCTGCTTATACAGTTCCTCGCCTGTGCCTTCATCAGGACGCTGTTCTACCAGCTTGCCTTGAATCGCCAACTGCAGAATACTGCTTTTTAATTCCTGTGGTGTCATTGTTTCTTCCCCCCAAGAATGGCAGTGATGTCGGCAAGTACGCGATCAATTTCGGCATTCAGAGATGCACGCCGTTCCTCGTACTTATAAATCAAATCCATCGGGTCGAGTATTTCCTCTTCTTCGTGAGAATAGCCGCATTGGTCCAGATTGTAGCCTAAATCATCGGTAATCTGTGAAACTGTGTATTTCTTAGCTTTATCAAAGCCATCAATATTAATCTCCTGTCGGTCATTCCACCATTCGACTACTGGGTTGAAATGCTCAAATTTCATAGGCATTGTCTTGGAGAAGTGCTTATAGTCTTCCGGAATATCCATGCGGTAAAACCAGGTCTCCGTGGTCGGCTTTGTGCGGTCAAAGAACAGGATGTTCGTAGTAATTGAGGTATAGGGAGCAAACACGCTGCTCGGCATACGGATAACTGTATGCAGATTAAACTCAGAGAACAGTTTCTTTTTTATTGCAACCTTTGCATTGTCTGTGCCAAACAGAAACCCGTCCGGAATGATAACAGCTACACGCCCGTTTTTCTTTAACCGGTACATGATTACAGACATAAAGAGGTCTGCTGTTTCACTGCTGGCAAGGTCAGCCGGGAAATGACTCTTGACATCTGATTTTTCACTACCACCATAGGGAGGATTCATCAGAATAACGTCAAATTGGTCATCCTCTGTATAATCCAGTACATCCCTTAGCAGAGAATTGTCATGATAGATTTTTGGCACATCGAGTCCGTGAAGCAGCATATTGGTAACACACAGCATATACGGGAATTGTTTTTTCTCAATTCCATAAATTGAATTGTCATATTCAGATTGGTCAGCTGTAGTCTTAATAAGCGGAGATAGCTCTTTTAGCCAGCTTGTAATAAAGCCGCCGGTGCCGCAGGCAAAGTCTGCCATGCGTTCGCCGATTTTAGGCTTAATCATTTTCACCATGAATTCCGTAACAGCACGAGGTGTGTAGAACTCACCGGAAGAACCAGCACTCTGCAATTCACGAAGTATGGTTTCATAGATTTCACTGAAAGCGTGGCTTTCTTCATAGTCACTCAAATCCAATTCGTCGATAGTGTTTATAACCTGACGGAGAAGAACTCCGTCCTTCATGTAGTTGTTTGCGTCTTCAAATGTTGTCCTGACAATGGACTTCTTGATAGGTGTCTCCGGGGTAACATTTAGTCCTTTAAGAGTGGGGAACAGTGTATTGTTGACAAAGTTCATCAGCTTCTCACCGGTCATGGCGTTGCCGCTCTTGTCATCTACAGCCCAATTGCTCCAACGGCAATCCTCAGGTATGATGGACTGATATTTTTTTTCAGACATGTCCCAGTCCAGCTCTTTGGAGTCATATACCTTCAAAAACAACATCCATGCAATCTGCTCAATGCGCTGGGCGTCACCGTTGATACCGGCATCGTTACGCATGATGTCGCGAATTCTTTTAACAAAATTTGATAAACTACTCATATTATTTAACCCACCTTATATAATTCTTCTTCTAATTCTTTGATTGCTTTCAGATATCCGGCCTTACCACCGAAGAACCGTGCAATCTTTGAAGGCTTGCCGAATTTCTGGAACGGGTCAAGCTTCAAAATTTCAGTTTTTTCTATTTCATAGATTCCAGTATTCATATACTTGTCCAGAAGTGCTTCCAAAACACCACGAGCCACACCTTTATATTTACTCAAGAAATCACACTTTTTTACTTTATTGGCGCGTTCCCGGCGTGTCAGCGGTTTCTGACCAAAAGCAACATGGCATATAAAATCAAAATCATCCACATCAGCCATATTCTTGTCAGCCTTCATACTATTAAAGTCAATGCCACGCTCCAAGAATAAATTCTTAATGCTCTCCTTTTTCTCTTCTGCAGACCATTGACGGATGAAGTTGTCCAGAGAAGCATATGAGCCGAGTATGTTGGATTTAGTGTAATCAATGATACTTTCCTGCCTAAGCAGTTTACCGTTAGCATCGTAGATTGACACAGTTTTTCCTATTACCTTGACTGTGCAGCCATTTTCATCAATAATGGGCTTCGCATTAGGATCTGGACAAGGGCCGGGAGGAGTTGTCGGTCCGGTCCCGCCTGGAGTAGTGCTGCCATTACCGTAATCATCATCCTGCTCGATGGGTCCGTCCCAAGCCGGATCAGCAAACAGGCGCGTGACATTGCGGAAATCCATAACGGTGAAGTGCATTTTGCCCTCCTTCTCACGAAGGCGGGTGCCGCGACCTATAATCTGCTTAAACTCGGTCATAGAGCCAATCATCTGATCGAGGACAATCAGCTTAGTCATCTTACAGTCCGCACCGGTGGAAAGAAGCTTCGAGGTCGTCGCAATAACAGGGTAGGGGGAAGAAACGGAGATGAAATAATCGATTTTGCTCTTACCATACACATCGCTGCCTGTTATGCGAACCACATAATCTGGATTCTGCGTAACCATATCGGAGTTGAGATTATTTAGCGCAATCCGCATCCTCTCGGCATGATCCTCAGTTGCACAGAAAACAATCGTTTTCTGCATTCTATCCGTACTTTTTAGATATTCCGTGATTTCTCTGGCAACCTCATATGTACGGTCTTCAATGATAATGTTATAGTCAAAGTCGCTGTTTGTGTAAATGCGGTCTTCAATTTCCTGCCCGTTTTTATCAAGCTGACCCTTGAATGGACGCCATCCTTCCCCGATATTGGTACGGATATTGATAACCCGAAACGGAGCAAGGAAACCGTCCTCAATACCTTCGCGCAAACTATAAGTGTAAATCGGTTCTCCGAAATAATCAATATTGGAGATGTATTTTGTTTCCTTTGGGGTAGCAGTCATACCGATTTGTGTAGCCGAGGAAAAATAATCAAGGATTTTACGCCAGTTACTGTCTTTTTTCGCGGAGCCACGGTGACACTCATCCACGATGATAAGGTCGAAAAAGTCCTTTTTGAACAGCGTAGCAAGTCGGCTGAGGGTTTCGTCCTCGCCATTATCACCTTCGACGTCCTCGCCATCCTCACGGTTGGTCAACTGCTGGTACAGCGAAAAATAGACCTCATAAGAAGTGATAGTGACAGGATCATCCTTAAGAAAATTAATTTTATGTATCGTCTTTTCGAGCGGTGCGAAATCCTGCTGAATAGACTGATCTACAAGAATATTTCGGTCAGCAAGATATAGCACTTTTTTCTTCATACCGCTTTTTAGCAGACGATACACGATTTGAAATGCTGTGTATGTCTTACCCGTGCCCGTAGCCATGGCAAGCAAAAAGCGTTGCTGTCTTTTGGCAATCGCATCCACAGTGCGGTTGACAGCATTGCGCTGATAATAGCGCGGTGCGTATGTTGTCTGGCTTGTATAGTAAGGTTGGGCAATTATTTGCTTTTCTTTTTCATTGAGACCTTTGCCAACTTGATACCGGGTGATCAGTTCATCAGGTGTAGGAAATTCTGACAAGTCAAGTTGTCTTTCCTTCCCGGTCAGAAAGTCATGCTCATAAAACGCATCGCCGTTTGAACTATATGCGAAAGGAACATCAAGCATCTGTGCATAAGTTATTGCCTGCTGCAAACCAAAAGAAACAGTTTGCTTGTTGTCTTTGGCTTCGATGATGGCAATTGGATTATTCGCATTGATATAAAGAACGTAATCAGCCCTTTTGGGCTTTTCACGGTGCACAAAATTACCCTTAAGATTGATTTTTCCGTCCGTGATTTTTGTTTCCATCGTAATATGGTCAAGGTTCCATTTCGTAGTGATTGCCGGAGTGATGAACTGGAGCTTGATATCTTCTTCGGTCATCTGTTTTTTATCAATCACAATTATCGCTCCTTTCTTCATCTACAATATAGTCAATGATGTCTCCATAGTTGACATTCAAAGTCTGACATACCTTACCCAGCACAGCAAGCGTGACATATTCGTCTCTGCGGAGTTTAGTCATTGTATTGGGTGCAATTTTGGCGGCTTTTCGTAAGTCTGCCGTGCTCATTTTCCTATCAATTAATAGCTTCCATAGCTTGTTGTATGATACAGCCATTGATGAAACCTCCCATAATACAAAATGTAACAAATTTCTACTTTTTATTGTAACATAGTGCTCTATAACTCACAAGAATAATTCGCACAAACTTGCGATTTATTATGGGTTGTTCATGTAATAAAATGATTGATTTACAATTGGAAAGACAAGATAGTAATTGATTTTTATTCGTTGGCGGCAATTAACTAAAAAGGCATTAATTGCTAAGGACAACTATTGATTTTAAATAAAGTATGAAAACAGGCCATTTTACTGAAAAATCAGTAAAATGGCTTATTTTGCAAGAAAAATATTGTAACCATATTGTAATTTGGGGCGTGATTATTTACAATAGAAAATATTGATAGATTAAGATTTTCTGTAAAATATAAAGACTATAAAAGTAAAGGTGATAGTATGGCAATTAAAAGAAAAAAGTTTAGGACAGTTGATTTTACACATGAAGAGTTTTGCAATCATTTCGGTATGAAGCAAAAGACTTTTGCGAACAGGTTTAACCGTTTCATTGTATTTTATAAAATGGATAAGAAAAAATTTAAGTTTGATGCTGACGAAAGTGGGAAGTTCTTTTGGCCAGTGGAATGGGCGGAAATAGCAGGCTTTTTAATAAAATTCATACAGGAGAATCCATGTGCAAGAAAAATCTTTGATAAAGATAAGATAAGTTCAAAAGAAATTTGTGACTATTATACCGGAATTACAGATTATGTGGAAGAAGAAATGCCTTCTTGTTTTCGAAATATAATAAAGTCAATGCCAAGCTATTATGTTGCTAAAACTTTATTAACAAAAATTCCTATACTAGAGCAAAAGATTGCTGAATTTATATCATATTATACGATCTATGAGGGGAAGAACTATGGGGTTGGTCGACCAATAGATTTTTTAGTAAGTGGTTTATCAGAAAAACTAGATAGAGAGATATTCGAACTGTACAGAAGAGACTATTCGGTTTTTTGCACCACTGAAGCCAACAAGAAAATTTTTCCGGGCAGACCCGCTCCCAGAAAACAAAATAAGCGCAAAATACCTTCATATGAAGAAACTATAAAGTATGAGAGTAGCAACGCGCCAGTAGACTTTGCAATAGCTGAAGTGTTGAAACAGTTAATGGAACGGACTAGCTACATGATTATTTGGGATAATGATAGTAAGTTGAAATGGGAAAATAAATTGCGTGAAAACTGTAAAGCATTAAATTGCGGTATGAATGAACAAGAAATATTAGATTTTATAGAAGAACTAAAAGTAAGCAGAGAAAAGTATTATGAGTTTATGTCTAAAATCTACCCTAAAAAATACACTGGTATGTACGGTTTAGCGGCAAGAGTTGAAGATCTGATGAGAGAGGATAACTTAAAGACGCAAAAAGAGAAAGCAATTGAACGTTTAGAAGTACTTAGGAAAAAGCTACCAGCAGAAGATTTGGATATAAGGTATCATGAGGAAATTGAGAAACAAGTTTTAAGCGGTTATATTAAATTTTCAGATGACATTAGAGAAGATGCAAAAAAATATGAAGAAATAGTCCAACTGTTTGTTGGACAGATACTATTGCCTTATATTGGTGAAGATTTATAAAAGTAAAAATAGTGTAAAAAGGTATAAACTAATAAGTTTATACCTTTTTTTTATTTTATGCAAATAAGAAGCAACAAAATTTAATTTAATTACTATAAAGTGAATATCTTTTAATTAAATATTATACTTCTGTTAAGATGTTGTTGTCGCATTGGGCTTCGTTTCTCATAGCCATATGCATACACAGCATAAATTATTAGGCGTTTCGTAAAATAGTATATTGTAAGATATGTAATTTCTGCATAACGCAAAAATTAAGGGGGTATTAGGAAAATAATGGAATCTTTAAACGAGGAAGAAAATCAGGAGGTTAATAGTGTAAATCATTTAAAAAGAATTGGTTTTTTATTTGACAACAAAGGGGATTTTGAGTTCAACCCTAACATTTTTGCAGATTATTTTTTGGAACAGGTTAAATTAGTAGTTTTTCAAGATAACTTCTTTTACCTGTATCAAAAGGGTATGTGGCAACCTTTTAGCGATCACCAAGTTATGAAAACAGTGCGTTATTTTATTAATAAAGCCAAGCCGAACTTGTATAGCCGCTATATGGGGCAGAACGCCCTTGAAATTCTTAGGCTCGCGGCACCAGAGGTAAAAGAGATGGATAGTTTCAAAAATCATATTAATATGTCCAATGGTATGCTTGATTTAGAGACATATAGGCTTATTAAGCATTCGCCAGATTTTTTTTCTACAGTACAGGTACCGATAATTTATGATCCTACTGCTGTATGTCTAAAATTCGAAACGTTTATTCACGAGATTTTTGAAGGTGACATCGAGCGTATTTCAGTTCTCCAAGAAATCATAGGTTATATCCTCACCGCTGAAACCAAGATCCATAAAGCCTTCTTCTTTCATGGCGATGGTGCAAACGGCAAATCTGTGCTACTAGAATTAATCACCAGGCTTATTGGGCGTGAGAATGTGTCTAATCTTTCTCTTAAAGATCTTGAAAAGTCCTTTAATAGGGCAATACTCATGGGTAAGACCGTTAATATTGCTACAGAAAATGAAGTTAGCGGCAAGGGCTTTAATAGTCAATACCTAAAAGCTATTGTCTCAGGTGATAGTATTACCGTTGAGAAAAAATATCAGGACGCGATAAGTTATTCGCCAATTTGCAAGTTGGTTTTTGCAACGAATAATTTACCTTCTTCTAATGATTGTTCTTATGGTTTTTATCGGAGAATATGTATAATTCCCTTTAACGTTAGATTTACTGAGGAAACAGCAGATTTAAATTTAAAGAATAAGCTCGAAAGCGAATTGCCGGGTATCCTTAATTGGGCTTTGACCGGGTTGAAGCGTCTTCGCCATCAACAGTATAATTTTTCAAAATCATCCATAGTTGACAATGCTTTCCTTAAGTATAAAGCAGAGCATAACCCTATGTCTGACTATATTACTGAAATGTTAAAGACAGCACCAGGAAATAGGCTTCGCAAATCAGACATTGTTAACCAATTTTATATCTGGCGCAAAAAAAATGGCCTGTCTGATGGAACCGTAATGTCTGCACAAAAATTTTGGGCAATGTTTAAAATAAGCTTTACAAATGGCGGTTTTATTTATACTGAACAAACAAGTAGCGGCGTGAGGTATATTAAGGACGTTGCTTTTCAAAACATAGAAAATTTAAGCACCAGATAGTGCTTAAAAAGTACAAAAGAAGACTGCATAAATCCATGATACTGTATGGGATAGTGCTAAGTGCAGACTAGTTTAGAAAAATTCAACAATTAAGTTATTTTACTCTAAATTTATTTTTTTAATAATAATCTGCACTTTCGCACTTAACACATCTTGTATAGGATGTTGTAACTTCAACTGGTACTTTGGTATGTACTTTAGAAAAATTACTAATATTGGTCCAATAAAATGACACTAGACTTATAGTGTGGCTGTTAGTCTAGTACTCAGAATAAATAAATTAATAGAGGAGAGAAAATTATGTCACTAACTAGAAAACTTTTAACACCGGAATTGTTGGCGCGACAAAAAAGAATAAATAAATACGGAAACGGATTTAATAATGGAGATATTGATTTTAATGAAGGGGAAAATGTAATAAGCCCCAAAGAAAAAACCGATATCGAAAACAAAGAAAATACAGTTTCCGTTAATGAGCTTGATAAAAAATCCGATGCTGATAGCCTATTTGAGTTTGAACCAATGAAGCGTCGGGCAGAATTACCGGAAGGGCAATATAAAGCAGTGATTCAAGAAATATGCGCCGAAGAGAAATTGGGGATTTATGGTAAATTCATTAGCATAAAAATAAAATTCAATATTAAATATAACGAAAATGAAATTTTTATAAATTTGTTAACTAGTAAAGATTCGAAGCCTTCAGGGAAATTATTCCAAACTCTAAAGATGATTCTAGGGGAAGAGCCATCTGCTGGATTTGATCTTAGGACATTGAAGGGGCAAGAAGTTCTTGTTGATGTTGGCCATCGAATAGATAAATATGGTAATACATGGGAAGATGTTTTAAAAGCTGAAAAAATTCAAATATAATTAAACATTTTTTGAAATATTGGCAGACGTTACTATGTTTAAATTTTTGAAAAAAGCCCCTAATGGAGAAATAATATTATTAAAATAAGGGGGGAATATTAAAATGGGAACAGTAAATCTTGATGGAAAATTAGAAATGTATAGTTTGAAAGCCTATTTCAGTAAAGCAAAAGTAAAAGGCGGGAAGGTAAAGCTTAAGCTTGTATTGTCAGATAAAAGCACTTTTATTATGTCGTATGATTTAGGTAAAATAGAAGATTTAAATAAATTTACGGCTCTTGTTGAAGATTTCTTTTATGAACAACCCTGTCTTTTTGATGTTGAAGATTTTTTGAATAGGGAGTGTAACGTATGTGTATTTGAAGTATTCTTTGGAGGTTGTGCCAAGAGACGAATAGATTCTATTGAACCAATAAAGGTTAAAATAAATTAATCAATTATGGGAATCATTGTCGTACTGGTATATTGCCAGTACGACAATGATAAGGCTAATAAATATACTAATATTGTTGATAAAGGTTATTGTAATTATTACATGGTAGTTATCCATGAAATAGGTACGTATTGTAAGGTGTTTTCTATTGTATTCAATTTCTACGGTAGTGTATCTGTAGGAAAATTAAAAATATATTATATTTTTGAACCTGATATTAGGATGCCGATACCTATCTTTAATATTTGTTATCAGTATTTGCAGTAAATGAAAAAATAACTTTGAGAACAGGAGGAATAAGCGATGGCGGAGGTATTACAATCTGATGAGTTAATAGAAAATACAATTACAACAACCTATAAGACAAGCATTTCAAGGCAAGACCTTATTGAAGAAAACTATGAGGCTCAAGATATGATACTTAAAGAGTCGTCGGCAATTTATAATGATACTTTCTACTTGCCAGCTGTAAGAATTCTTCATAAAATTTATGAAGAACTAAACAAGGAAAGGGAACAGTAATCATTGGCGGGATAAGCTCTTTCTACTACAAGGGTTTATCCACCTTATTCCTCAAAATTTTCAATCTTAGAAAGGGGAAATGCTATTTGAAAGGTGTAATTTATGCAAGATTTTCAAGTGATAACCAACGGGATGAATCAATAGATGCTCAGGTAAGAGCATGTGAAGAGTATGCGAAGCGTAATGATATACAGGTAGTGAAAGTATATGCCGATAGAGCTAAAAGTGCTACATCAGATAAGCGACCTGAATTTCAACAGATGATTACTGATAGCGGAGAAGCTTTGTTTGATTGCTTGTTGATTCACAAGTTGGACCGTTTTAGCAGAGACAAATATGATAGCGCTAAGTATAAACGTAGATTGAAACAAAATGGCATCAAACTTATAAGCATAACAGAGAATCTCGATGGTTCACCAGAAAGCATAATACTTGAAAGTCTTCTGGAAGGAATGGCGGAATATTATTCTAAAAACCTTGCTCGAGAAGTAATGAAGGGAATGAAAGAAAATGCGCTTAAGTGTCTACATACAGGGGGAAGACCTCCTTTAGGTTATGATGTTGATCCTGCAAGTAAAAAGTACATAATAAATGAAAAAGAGGCAATAGTTGTACGAGAAATATTTGATCTATATCTAACAGGATTTGGCTATAAGCGGATGGTGAATGAGCTGAATTCAAAAGGTATGGTTACTAAACTTGGAAAGCCATTTGGTAAAAATAGCCTGCATGATATTCTCTGCAATGAAAAATATGCCGGAGTATACACCTATAACAGGTCAACATCTAAAAATAGTCTGGGGAAAAGGAATAATCATACATCGAAAAACAATGAAGATATGATACGTATTCCTGATGGTATGCCGGTTATAATAGCAGCCGAAGCATTTTATAAAGCACAAGAAAAAATGCGGCAAAACAAAAAACAACCGGGAGCATATAAGGCTAAAGAGATATACTTGTTAAGCGGACTAATAGTATGTGGAGAGTGCCTAAAAAGAGAAGGAACAGAATACTCTATGATGGGAAACTGCAAGTATTCTGGCAGATCAAAGATAAAGCATGTTACTTATCGCTGCGCTAACAGAGTAAATCGTAATTCTTGTGACAATAAAGAGATAAGGCGGGAATACATAGAAAACTATGTTCTTGATCAGCTTGAAAAAAATATATTCAGCGAAAAAGCTATTCCGGTACTTGTGCGGAAACTTAATGATTATAATAACTCAGTTGCTAGTTGTGTTAATAAAGAAATTGATACAATGAATATGGAGATGAAAAAAACTGAAAAGAATATAAAAAATATTGTTGATGCCGTCGTTGGAGGTAAAGCTCATTCATCTTTGGTAGACAGACTTACTGAACTTGAACAGAAAAAAGCGGATATTGAAACTCGCATTATAGAACTCAACTTAACGCAAGAACGTAATGAAGTAACTGAAGAAATGGTAAGAGGCTTGTTTAAAAACTTCCGTAAGTTTATTGCTGATAAAAATGTGTTTGAGGTAAGAAAGTTTATAAGAAGTTATGTTGAAAAAGTAATAGTTTATAAAGACCACGTAGAAGTGGTCTTTTTCTTTTTGTGTGGGAAAATTGAACGGGGTGATGTTTATAGATTCAAGAAAGAAATCAAAAGGATAAAGCTTAAAGTAGGATGAAAAATGCAATTACTATTGTAAGAAAAAAGGAGAAGATAAGATGATAGGTAAAGTAGTTTATGCCCCGCGATATATATTACAAGAAAAGGAGCCCATAGAAGGAGGAAGAGAGCTTTGTCTATATCGGCACTATGGAATAGATGTTGGCGATGATAAAATCATTTACTTTGGGAATTTAGAAGGTGAAAGTCTTGTTATGTCAAGAATATTAATAGCTAGTAGGCTAGAGTTTTCCAAGGGGTCAGAAATATTGGAGTGTTTTAGAGCAAACTATTCTTATGAGATTTCAGATATAGTGGAACGCGCATATTCCCAGCTGGGAAGTGACTTTGGTGGCTATGATTTTATAAGTAATAATTGTGAGCATTTTGCGAGATGGTGCGCTAGTGGTCTTAGAACATCTACACAGGTGTTCTTTAAAAATGATGATCAAGATATTGTTGAAAAGTGCATAGAGAGGTTATTCGAACCTTTATTAGAATTAGGAGACAAACTAGATAAATGTCTTGGCCTGAAATAAGTTTTAAAATATAAGCGCTAATGACTCCAACTCATACTCTAATTACAGACTGAAGTTCTAGCGTTTATAGATAATGACTAAAAAGGTGTATATCGAATCTGTCTAAGTGCCCATTATCTTTTCTTATAATATTTGTACATGAGAATGCCTGTAGTTTAAATATATAAGCAATAAAAATGGAATTTTCGACTAAATGAAACAATTATGTAGTTCCTGCTAATATTCTATGCACATTTTATATTTATTGTTGGTGGATATTGCAGACTTTTAGTGCCGAAACTTTTGAAAAGAAAAAAACAATAAAAATATTTAAAAAGTTTAAAAATGTAGCAGGGAAGCATTAATTTATGTTGAATTTAATATATAGTGTATTTACGATATCATCTTCAAAGAGTTAGAACTAATACAAGATAGTTAATATTATGGAAAGGAGTACTCAACATATACTTTATATCTAAAATATAGAAAATTATTATTAGTAAATGTTAAAAGCTGAATATGTAAAATTAATATCTTGTGGTTTTTCATTATAGACATTTTTGCGTGTACGGTATTTGCTAAACTAGCAGGAATTCTTGTTGCAGACGAGGTTGGTTTTAGCCACTACCAGATTTAGCATAAAACAAAAGTTGCGTAGTAATATTGTATAAAGATGATAATTTCAAATTTAGATATAACAAAATGAATAGTAAAATGTTAGATGTATAGCAAATAATAAACAGTAAATAAAAAATAAGACAGAAAAGAGCTCTTAAAATGAAAAAAATATTTTCCTTAGTAACTATTATGATGGTTTTGTTTATTATGAATATTGGAATTGTAGCAGCTCAAGAACAACAAGTACACAGCGATAATGAAACTATTGAAGCTATTATTTCTCAACCTTGGATATCATATAAAGATGGACGTATGATGTTGACAATGGGAGATGCAATGCAACGACATTTCAACTCTACTAATTGGGGTATGTATAAAGATAAATATGGTAATCAACTAGTTGGATTTACTGGAGAAGTAATGACAGGAATGGGATATACTGTATCTGTTGAGTACTATATGGCTGCTAATCCAGATAACCCTAAATTAATGTATTTTAAAATGGGAAATCAAGATCAACCAATATTAATGGGTGTACAATTACTCAAAGAAAAACGTAATGAGGATCTTATTTCATTTACTAAAGGAGAATTAAGTTAAAACCTTCCATATATATCGAGGAATATTAGACATATTTTGCGCAAAATGATTTAAAACTCAATTATGATTATCATAATAGCGTACATAAGTTATTGATTGAAATTATTTTTTGATGTTAATTAAGGCTTATTCTAGGAACTTTTTTGGAATTGAAGTTATAAGGATGGAATGAAATATTTGCCGATTTTATGTTTAAATCATTAAAATAAGAGCAATAGCAATTATTATAAGGGGTATAGTGAAGTTAGGAATAATTTATGATGGGAGAGAATTTAGTTGAAAATAGCAGCAATGGTCTTAGGTATTATTGGTGGGGTGGTGGGGCTTGGTGGTGCATTATTTGCTATGTCTGGGTTTAGCTCCGCATTATTTGCTATGTTGAAGGTGGGTCTATTGAGGGCTTTCGGAATGCATGGGGCTGGTTTAATTTCAAACCTAGGTTTTTGGGCAATACCTTTATCAATATTAGGTATTATTGGTGGGGTTATGGTTTCAATAAAACCTGTGCTAGCTGGTAAATTAATGATCGCTAGCGCAATTGGTGGATTGATTTTAATTCACTTTGGATATACGATTGCGGCTATTTTACTTATTATTGCAGGCATCTTAGCCATTATGGAAGAAAAAAAAGAATTTCTTGGTATTCCGAATAATGTAAAAGATTATTTTACTATTCAAACAAGCACTGCAAGTATATTGCCTTGGTATAAGAAAAAATGGGTAATAGCACTTTCTGCAGTTTTTGGAATATTAATAGTTATAGGAACTGTAGGTGCAATTTCAGGAAAATGGCCGGGAAGCAACGCTGACAAGTATGATTTTGCTACTAATGTTGAAGGCACAGGAAAAATAAAAGGTATATTTGTTAATAATGTTGGAATCGCAGTTGAAAATGTTAGTAGAGCAAAAACATTAGGCGATAAGTATAGTAGATACACGGCACAGGGGGAGTTTGTAATTGTCAGTATCATTGTGTCAAACCATCAAAAAGAAATAATAACTGTTGATGCTAACATGTTTAAGTTGTTGGATGGAGCAGGAAGAGAATATTCTCCTTCATACACGAGCATAACTAAATTAGAGATCTCATCAAAGCTATACAATAGGTTCTTTTTAACATCTATAAATCCTGGAATTACAACTATTGGATTTGTGACATTTGATATTCCTGTCGGAATTACAGACCTAAAGTTAGAAGTCCAGGATAGCACGACAGACGATAAGGGGACTTTGCCATTGCAAGTTATAATGGCTGATGGTAACACTGAAAGTAAAAAAGTTGCGGCCATAAATGTACAAAAGGATACGACAAATAACAATAACCAGTCAAAGGAAGGGGCCGAGAAAAAAATATCTTTTATGGGGAGAATAAAAGGTGAAGAGGTTAGGATGAGGGCTGAGCCTAGCACAGATTCAAAAATAATAGGGGCGTTTAATAACCAGGAAATTATTCACGCTATTGCTACAATAAAGGCTGGGGAAAGAGAATGGTATAAGGTCACAAGAGACAATGGCTCTAGTGGATGGGTAGCTAAGGAATTCTGTATGCTTGGTGAATAAAAATATTTGATATTGTCATAATGTTATTTGCTAGCATGCAAAATGCAACTTTGGAGCCTATTTGTATGGTTGTGAATACGGATGCAATTATGTGCACTATTGTTGAAGGTACCTAGTTAATGATATTGATAGAGTTAGTTTTCAGCTACTTTGACGTCAGTACACAAGTTAGCTAAATGCTTATGTTGGAGTAAGTTTAAAGAAATAAAAACTCTATAACACCACCGATGCTTATTACATTTGTTTGAGAATGCCTATAAGTTTGAATATATACGTCAGCAAAAACTACAGAATTTGAGACTAAATAAAATACTTCTGTAGTTTCCGCTGATATTCTATGCATATTTATATCTTTGATGTTGTGGGATATTGCAAACTGCTAGTGTTAAAAAGTTTGAGAAGAAAAAACAACAAAAATATTTAAAAAGTGTAAAAATATAGCAGGAAAGATTTAATTTATGGTGAATTCAACATGTATTATATTTCACAGATTATTCACTTAGCATTTGAATTAAGGTGAGGACGTTAATATTAGGGGAAGGACTACTAAATATATGATTTTTATAGTACAGGAGAAAGTAGACATCTAGAAAAACATTTAGTTAATAGGTAAAATGGTTCACTTTTATATTAGCGTTTATAATAACGCCGGTTGAGTATTTTGAGTATGAAATTACGATATGCGAAAAACATATTAAGTATGTAACTTATTGTTAAAGGAAGCTCATATAAACCATAGTTATATTTTCAACTAAACCTTGTTCTCAAAGTTATGCTAGACGTACGAGGGTTTGTGTCAGAGGCTTGCTAAGAGCTGAGTGGTGTAAGGTGGCCGCGCGTCAAATATAAAAATTTTATTTACAAATTATTTAATATATTTTTAATATAAGGAGAAATTTGGTTACAGATAGCGAACGTTATTTATATTTGTTGTTTTGAGGTTATTCAGGAGGGAAATACCGCGTCAAAGGAATGTTTCCTGTTGAATATTGTGAATATACATAATTGGTAGTTTAGGTTATACGTCCAACATTTGAGTGCAGGGGATAATAGCCGACAATCTAATTCAGCGAAATTTCAAGGCTGCTTAACCAAATCAAAAAGAGTAACTGATGTAATGATATTTGCATTATTTGGCAAGAAATTATATCTATTGCCTATACTTGACATGTATAATAGCAAAATAATCAGCTATAACATCAGTGACCGTCAGAATCTAAATCAAGGGAGGTACAAGTTGAATAAAGTTTTTGAAAAAAGCCCCTATGATACTCATCTTATTTTTCATTTTGATCAAGGACGGCAATATTAGCATAAGTAATGCAGAAAAAGGCTCAAGGACAAAGGAATACATAATAGTACGTTAAGGAAAGGGAACTGGAGAGATAATTCAATTATGGAAAATTCTTTTGGTTTATTCAAGTAAGAATTGTTACATATAAAAGTTTTCCGCTCAATAAAAGAATTTCAAATAGAACTAGAAAAAAATATATATTACTATAATAATAAACGAATTATGGTAAAAATAAAAGGACAGAGCCCTTTGCAGTATAGAGTTCAATCATTATCGCTAGCTTTTTAGAGTATTTGAAACTTTATAAATTGTAAAAAACAAAAAATAGCTTGTGCAGATATTGGTGTAGGAGAGTGTATTGTTGTGGATTATAATAACAACAAGATTTATAACATAGAACCACTGGTTTCTATTATAGTACCTGTATATAAAGTGGAAAAGTATTTAGAAAGTTGCTTACAAAGTATAATAACTCAAAGCTATAAGAATTTGGAAATTATTTTAGTTGATGACGGCTCACCGGATAATTGCGGAATGATATGTGAAGAGTGGAGCAAAAAAAATCATAGAATAAAGGTTGTACATCAAAAGAATGGTGGTCTTAGTGTAGCTAGGAATACTGGCTTAAAAATTGCTCAAGGGGACTATATTTGTTATGTTGATAGCGACGATTGGATTTCCAATACCATGATAGAAGTGTTATTGAGAAAAGCTGTTGACTATGATTTAGATATGGTGAAATGTGCTGTATGTGAAACTAGCGAAAAAGCTGATAGCAAATTATTGTTTTCTGAAAATCTTGTTGGGGGAGTATTGAATTATACAAATGACGTGAATTTTATTTCAAGGTTTTATTTTTCGGAATTTTTGTGGAAAGTTGTTTGGAACGGTTTATACAAAAAAGAAGTTGCCAAAAAGGTACTATTCCCACAAGGGTTGTGTTTTGAAGATAATTATTCTGCAGGTATGTTTTTATTTTATTCAAAACGAGTTATGGCAATTAATGATTTATTGTATTTTTATAGAATTAATTTTGATGGTATTAGTAAGGGGAGATTTAAAAGACCCTTGGATACAGCATATGTTACGCTGTCTTTAATGAAAAAACTAAAAAAAGAAGGATATGCTGACATTGTTTTTATGAAAAAATTGGATGAACAGTTAGCTACTGAAATATACCATTATGTCCGTGATGTAGAGAAAGTAGCTTCTTGCAAAATTAAAATAAAAAACATAAAGAATGATATGTATATTTGGTGTTGTGAAAATTTAGATGTACGACGTAGATTAATATATAAGTTTTTGATTTTAAACAAGAAAATACAAATTATAAAATAAATTTTGCCTTAGCTGTAAGTAGTCAAGTCAAGGGTAAGCCTAAGTTGTTACATATTTGTTCATGTGAATGTCAACGAAAAAGTGAGCCAAATTATTGATTTTATAAAATATCATGCACAGTTAAAAAGGGAAAATTTATTATTTAATGAAAATAATGATATAAGTAAGCTTATACTAGAGCCAAATAAAAAATTCCGCCTTATTTATGGTGATTGGATCCATTATAGGCAACTATATAAAGCTTTTTATAGATACATAAACGGAGATGAAATAAATGAATCCTGATCTTGTTAAAAAAGTATGCTCTGGAATTGGAGTCGTTATAATGGCATATTCGGACTTTTTGCTGGGAAAAAGGTTTCAGACAGAAAACATGCTTCGACTTATAAAATGCAGGAAGAACAAGCAAAGGACATAAATGAATTGTATAGAAATAAAGGCTGAAAAGGTGATGTTTTAGTATGATTAAAATTATACTGTTATTGATTGTAGCATTTTTCATTTTTTTGTTATAGGCAATGTTTTTACGGATCATAAACATCAGAAAGAACTAAGTAAAAGAGACCAAATATTAAAAGATCAAAAAAAAGGGTTGCCTAAATAGGATGGTTTTGTAAGGTCGTGAATCATCTCCACCAACCAAAACCGGAATTTTAAAATTAAAATTAATAGAAAAAACTATGGTTCCTCTGCCTTTGTGGCGATGTAACCATAGCTTTTTTATTTTCAAAATGGCTGTTATTTAAGGTAAGGGTAATGGAATAAAATTTATTAGCAGGATAAATTATTTGGATAACGAATTATACACCTGTATATTAGGTTGAACAGATGTTCTAATTGGAACAAAGTATATTGGGGATAGGGGCGTTGATTTAATGGAAAAAAACAATCTTTTTGCTTTTGCTACTAGTGAATTGTCACAAGATGCATTTATTTGTTGGCTTTTAAATTTTGCACATGAAGACCATTTGAATGAGAATAGATATTTAACTGAATGCGCGCGAAAATTATTGCGGAAAATGGTGCCTGAAGAATCTCAACATAGAGTAAATAAAATTTCTAGACAATATAATAAAATAGATGTTCTGCTAGAGGTAAATAATAAATACTCAGTAATAATTGAAGATAAAACCTTTAGTAATACACACGATGATCAAATTAACAGGTATAAAAATACACTCATTGCTGAGGGAAGAGAAAATATTAAAAGTGTGTATTTTAAAATAGTAGAGCAGCCATTTGAAGAAAATGCTGATATCAGTATTAGCAGAGGTGATTTATTAGAGATTTTCAAGGAATATGTCGATGACGCCCAAAACAATATTTTACGGGATTACTATGAGTACTTGCTGGAAATAGAAAAAGATGTTAATGCCTATAAAAGTGAAGAGATTTTAACTTGGCGTGATTGTTTAGTGCATAATAAAACTGTAACGATTTGCAATCGGAAAGTGTAACACCTGAAAATGTGAAAAATCCATTGTAACACCCATCAAAAACGCTATCCTTGAGTTTAACTAGAACTTTAAGGAGGCGTAGAAGGGATGTTATCAATGGATGATATTAAGTATATCAAACGACTGCATGGTTGTGAAGGTGCTTCTATTAGAGAAATCATGCGCAGAACCGGTTACCACTACGAAACCGTTAAAAAATACCTGAATATGGAGGACTTCAATGAGCCCCTGCATCCACCACGGGAAGTTCCATCTCTCTTAGATCCGTTAAAACCCATAATTGATTCTTGGCTTGAAGAAGATTTGGCTGCACCTCGTAAGCAGCGGCACACAGCGAAAAGGGTATATAAAAGATTGCTGCAAGAATATCCGGAGAAGCTAGCAGTAAAACAACGAACTGTCCAGTATTATGTATCTCAAAAGAAAAAAGAGTTGTTTAAAACTCAAAACAAAGCATACCTACCGCTCACCCATATACCTGGAGAGGCACAGGTTGATTTTGGACATTTTTCTTACAAAAACGATAATGGCGAAATGATTGGGGCATTAAAACTCACCATGTCTTTTCCCTACAGTAACCACGCCTACTGTCAAATTTTTGGCGGAGAAAACCAAGAATGCCTCTTGCAAGGCATGAAAAATATTTTTGAGCATCTTGGTAAAGTACCCTCCCGTATGGTTTTTGATAATCTTTCAGCTGCTGTAGCACATATGGGAGCAGGACATGACAGAATAATGTCAGAGGGATTTAAACGTTTTATGCTGCATTATGGCATAGAGGTATTCTTCTGCAATGGAGCAGCCGGTTGGGAAAAGGGCAATGTTGAAACAAAAGTCGGTTATGAACGCCGAAATATGTTTGTCCCTGTACCAACCATTCTGAATTTCAAAATATTTAACGAAAAGCTTTGGACGTACTGTGAAAATGACGCTATAAGACCGCATTATGCTAAAGGTACCAGTATAGATGTCTTATTCAAAGAAGATTTGGCTGCTATGAAAGTATTAAACAAAACACCTTTTGATGTATATTCGTTTGAAAGCAGAATCGCAGATAAGTACGCTAAGATTTCTTTTGACAGCAATCTGTATTCGTCTTCCCCGCGTTATGCCAAGGCAGCTGTTTATGTAAAAGCTACCAGTGATAAAGTAATTATCTTAAATATGGAGTACGCGGTGGTAGCAGAACACGCAAGATTATATGGAAAAGGCCGTGAATCTTTAATCTGGTTGCCATACATAGATTTATTAGCCAAACGACCTACAGCTTTGAAATATTCCGCGTTTTATGAAGGACTGCCTGATAATTGGCAAAAATATTTAAATAGCCAGGATTATGAGGGCAAGAAGAAAGGCCTAGCAGCACTGTATTTTATGTTGCAAAAACATGATATGAGGAAGGCCTCCGACGTGCTTTCATTCGCTTTAAGCAATGGAGTGCAGGATGCCGATAGCATCCTTGCAGGTTACAGAACGCTCACCTCTGAGGCGCAGCAATTGCAGCCAATGCAGTTGCAAAATGTGGCTGCCCGAATGCCAACCTTTCCTACAAGCAACGAAAAATATGATGAATTCTTTCGCAAGGAGGATCAATCCTAATGAAGGACAAGATATATAGTTGTTGCAGAGATTTGCGTTTGAGTGCGACTTTTGCAGGAAACGCTATGGAGCTAAGCGGAAAAACACACCAGGAATATTTGCTTAAAGTGCTGCAGTCCGAAATTGAATACCGTAGCAGCAAACGTCGGAACCTGCATTTAAAGCAGGCCGGGTTTGATAATATTAAAACCTTTGAAAACTATGATTTTAAGAAAATAACAATTCCAGCAACCTTGACCTTGGATAAACTGAAGACTTTAGATTTTATGAATAGGAAAGAGAATTTAATCCTTTATGGTCGTAATGGTGCTGGGAAAAGCCACATGGCAACGGCACTGGGAGTAGAAGCTTGTATGCAAGGGAAAAAAGTAAAATTCTACAAAACGGCTGCACTGGTAAATGAATTGACTGATGCAAAATCCAGCGGAGCACTAACAAAGCTGTTAAAGCGACTAAGCAAGTTGGACTTGTTAATCTGTGATGAATGGGGTTACATCCCATTTGACTCGACAGGTTCACAGTTGTTATTTCAAGTAATTGCCGATTACTATGAAAAACGCAGCCTAATTATTACTACAAATATTGAATTTAGTAAGTGGAATGGCATATTTTACGACGACCAGCTTACAGCAGCCTTAATTGACCGTTTAGTACACCATAGCCACCTAATTGTATTTGACCGAGAAAGCTGGAGGTTTGAGCATTCGCTCATGAAAGATTCTGAAATTAAATAGCCAAGAAGGGTGTTACACTTTTGCATTGCATTTTGTTACACTTTTCTATTGCAAAAAACAGGCGTGATGAATATGATCATGTTTATAAGGGCTTTTTTACGCATCTGGTTAAAGATAATATTATACAAACCAAAGAAGACAATGTTATAAATGGTCATTATAACTGGTGTTATGTATCTAATCCCAGTGGAGGGTTTTGGTGTCTATGGTGGTTTATCTTTAAAAGCGAGTGTTTAGATAAATGTAATTTGTTTAAATATATAGAAGAATTATATCTTGAAATTGAAGACAATCATATTGTTATAAAGATGGTTGGTAATTCTGAACAGGCCCAGGATGTAAGGCAAAGTTTATATGAATACTGTAAAGGTATTATGCCGGAAATTAAGAAAAAACCTTTTCATAAAGGCAAGCATATGACTGTTGCATATATAGAATATGATGAGAAAAATTATCAAGAAAAGATTAAAGCAATGGAAAATTTGATGAGGAAAATAGGCAGCGGTCAATATATGTTTAAAACTGAATAGCAATATAATCGTTTTTTTAATTAACTTCAACAAAAAAGCTAGGGTTCCTGTGCCTTTGTGGCGATGGAACCGTAGCTTTTTTATTTCGTGCGTTTAAGTTATGTGTAGGGAGTAATAAATAACCCATAATACAATCAGCTATTTTAGTATAATATTTCTTGTGGAAAAAATCTTCTTTGCTACATTAACGGCATTAAGGACTTTAGGAAATCCTGTATAAGGAACACATTGAAGGAATGTTTCAATGATTTTTTCTGGCGGTATTCCTACATTTAAAGAACCGTTTATATGTACTTCCAGTTGTGTTTCACAACCGCCTGCAGTCAGCAAACTTACGATAGTAATCATTTCTCTTTCTTGCAGGGTAAGTGAGGGGCGGCTATAAATATCACCGAAAGCGAATTCGATGATAAATTTACCTAAGTCAGGTGCTATATTCTCCAAACTAGCTATGACATTTTCACCAGCATGACCGTCCACCTTATTAAGCATTTCTGTTCCCATTTCAAAGCGTTCATTTTTCATTTGTAAAACCTCCTAATAATATGTTATAGTGACACTATACAACCTAGAGTTAACTAGAAGTCAACACTTTTTAGGAGGAAAATTTCATGAATTATTCCATTGGTAATTTTGCTGCAATAACAAATCTAAGTGTTTATACTTTGAGATATTACGAAAACGAAGAATTGATTATTCCCGGGCGGAAAGCTAATGGCCAGAGGTATTATTCTGAGGCTGATATTAGTTGGATTCAATTCATCAAACGTTTAAAAGCTACAGGGATGCCGATTAAAGAGATACAAAAATATGCAAAATTGCGGTCACAGGGTGATTTGACAATGCCTCAGCGAATGGAAATTTTAGTAAAACATAGAGCAATTCTACAAGCTAGAATTACTGATTTGCAGGAAAATTTTACAAAGCTTGATGAAAAAATAAATTATTACAAGAGCAAAATGTAGGAAAATTATAATATTAAAAGGACCACTTTGATTAGATAAATACATCTAACCAAAGTGGTCCACGCTATTTCAAAAACAAAAAATATAAACCGTAACTTAAAAGTTAATTAATGTGTTACCGTAGCGGTAATGTCATTTACTTTGCCATCTGGCATATATTGATATACTCCGGCTCTATTTTTTTTGCCGGTGGTTACAATGACAAAGGTGCGGGTTGCCGGACGGTAAGAACCGTTAATGTCTATCCATGTGCCGTCGTTGACATATATTTTATTATCAGCGAATTTATGGTAATAAGGAATATGTGTATGTCCAAAGACCACTACGTTTACTTTCTCATTAGGATTCTGTAAATATTGGTTTTTTGCTTGCTCAGCGAAGTATTCACTGCCAATAGCACCTGATGCCGCATCGTAGAAGCTGCTATTTACTTTAACTAGGTTAGCTTTCTGACGTTCTGGCCAATTACGTTGAAGATTTTTGAACAGTACAGGAGCAGAAATAGTACCGTCAGCCTGCACAACAGGATACATATCCTGAATAGAATAGCGACCATTGAAGCCACCGATTCTTACATCAATCATTTTATCAGTAAAACCTTCTTTTGGCGTCATGCGGGCAAATTCTGAGCTGAGGACTTTGTAGTAGGCATAAGCACCTAACTGATCCATGTTGTTTTTGTCAGGTACAGTAGTAATAACAGGGTAATTTTTCTTAATTGCAGGCATACCTTCGGCAACCCAGGTTTCACCCACACGTGCATAGAAATAACCGGCAGGCAACATTGCCTTATCACTGCCTGTTAGTTCTTTGTTCGAAAAATTATCGGGTGAGGAAAAAACGTCATAACGATGGCCATGCTCAATAACGATTTCTTTGCGATCGCCAGTGTAATAAGCACCTAAGCCTGCAACATCACGAGCTTGGATAATGCCTGGCAGGGCTTTGTCTAGTGTTTTCTTTTCTAAGAGCAGATCATGATTACCGGGAACATACACAAGTTTTATGCCGGAAGCCATTACATTTTTAAGTTCATTAATAACAGTCGGATTATTGGCAACTACCTTATCGTAAAAAGCTGCTGAGTCTGTATGGGCAGGATAACTTGCCGGTACCATCCACTCATCCAGAAAATCTCCATCAATAACAAGTTCTCTTACGTCACGTGTTTTTTGTAATCTTTGTAAGAACTCTACAAGCAAAGGACGATTTTTAACGGTCTCAGCGTATTTGTCGTCAATACCAATATGAATGTCGCTA